>UMEI01005882.1_pt1 | contig 13309 bp, 8 predicted proteins | sample 1964711 | NCBI WGS metagenome assembly UMEI01 (sample SAMEA4836016, study PRJEB28245) | human gut metagenome | biome: gut microbiome; material: fecal sample | place: Denmark | collected 2008 | reverse complement strand
CGATGTACCACATATACTTTATTGCAGTAATTCGAAAGGAATTCTGCATCCTGCAGAGCCGTATTTCCTCCACCGATCACTGCTACATCTTTCCCGCGGAAAAATGCGCCGTCACAGGTCGCACAATAAGAGACGCCGGAACCGGCAAGCGCCTCCTCCTGTGGGATCCCCAGATGCCGGTGAGCCACTCCTGTTGCAAGGATCACGGCCTTACATGGATATTCTTTCTGGTCTGTCACGATGATTTTGATCCCGTCTTCCTCACGTACTTCTTTTACACGCTCGGAAGCAGTCTCTGCTCCCAGCTTCATCGCCTGATTCAGCAGATTCATAGAATACTGACTTCCGCTGATACTCTCCAATCCCGGATAATTCTCTACTTTCGGTGAATTTACAATCTGTCCTCCAAAATTCAGTCCTTCAATCACCAGAGTCCGTTTTCCTGCACGCTGTCCATAGATAGCTGCTGTCAGACCTGCTGTCCCCCCTCCGATAATTCCAATATCATACATATCGAGTTCCTCCGTTTTCTATTTTTCTATCGTTTTTCTGCAAATGCCCGGATATTGGACGCATTTGCAAGTTTCTGTACACCTTCTTCTTTGATCACGATCAGTGTCGGCGCCTGCATGACGCCATATTTTCTAACCAGCTCTTCATTCTCTCCCGCATCAACTACTTCATAAGAAATATTCGCTTTTTCCAGGGAATCTTTTGCAAGCTTACAGTTCGGACAGGTCTTCGTTGTAAAAAGAAGTACTTTTCCTTCCTCTGTATTCACCTCTTCGAAAATACGCTGTTCTTCTTCCTGTTCTGTCTCCCTGAAAGTCTCCTGCTTCACGTGAGAGTGTTCTACATCATACACTTTTCGTTCCTTAAATTCCTGTAGTTTCCCGTCATTCCAGTTTTTAACCGGACGATAATATCCTGTAATCCTGCTGTATACTTCTGTCTCCTCTCCGCAGATCGGGCAGGTATACTGCTCTCCGGACAGATATCCGTGATTCTTACAGATCGAATACGTCGGTGACATTGTATAATACGGCAGCTTATAATTCTCTGCGATTTTTCTGACCAGAGCTGCCGCTGACTTCCAGTCCGGAAGTTTTTCTCCCAGGAATGTATGGAATACCGTTCCTGATGTATACAGTGTCTGCAGCTCATCCTGAATATCCAGTGCGGCAAACACATCCTCCGTATAGCCAACCGGCAGATGAGAGCTGTTTGTATAATATGGTGTTCCGCAGTCCTCTGCTGCTGTGATGATATCCGGGAACTGCTCCACATCATGTTTTGCCAGGCGGTATGTGGTAGATTCTGCCGGAGTTGCCTCCAGGTTATACAGATCACCATATTCTTCCTGATAGTCGGACAGCCGCTCTCTCATGTGATTCAGAACATCTTTTGTAAACTTCTGCGTTTCCGGATGTGTCAGATCTTTACGGATCCATTTTGCATTCAGTCCTGCCTCATTCATTCCGATGAGCCCGATCGTGGAGAAATGGTTATCAAAACTTCCCAGGTATCTCTTTGTATACGGATACAGCCCTTCATCCAGAAGCTTGGAAATCACCACTCGTTTGATATGAAGTGATCTTGCGGCAATGTCCATCATTTTATCAAGTCTCTCGTAAAATTCTTCCTCATTTTCCGATAAATATGCAATTCTCGGCATATTGACCGTCACAACACCAACGGAACCTGTACTCTCTCCACTTCCGAAAAATCCACCGGATTTCTTACGTAGCTCCCGCAGATCCAGACGAAGACGACAGCACATACTGCGCACGTCGCTTGGCTCCATATCACTGTTGATATAATTGGAAAAATACGGTGTTCCGTATTTTGCGGTCATCTCAAACAGCAGACGGTTGTTCTCCGTATCCGACCAGTCAAAATCTTTCGTGATGGAATACGTCGGGATCGGATACTGGAATCCTCTTCCCTGTGCATCTCCCTCGATCATCGTCTCAATAAATGCCCGATTGATCATATCCATTTCTTCTTTACAGTCTCCATAGGTAAAGTCCTGTTCTTTCCCGCCTACGATCGCAGGCAGATTCGCCAGGTCATTCGGAACCGTCCAGTCCAGTGTGATATTCGAAAACGGCGCCTGTGTTCCCCATCTGGACGGAATGTTCACCCCGAAAATGAAAGATTCGATGCATCTTTTCACTTCCCGATATGTCAGATGGTCTGCTTTTACAAACGGTGCAAGGTAGGTATCAAACGATGAAAACGCCTGTGCTCCTGCCCACTCATTCTGCATGATCCCCAGAAAATTCACCATCTGATTGCACAAAACGCTCAAATGCTTCGCCGGAGCTGATGTGATCCTGCCCGTCACACCGCCGAGTCCTTCCCGTATCAATTGTTTTAAAGACCAGCCGGCACAATATCCGGTCAGCATCGAAAGATCGTGGATATGAATATCCGCATTCTTGTGCGCTTTTCCGATTTCATCATCATAAATCTCCGACAGCCAGTAATTGGCTGTGATCGCACCGGAGTTGCTTAAGATCAGACCTCCGACAGAATATGTCACAGTAGAATTCTCCTTGACACGCCAGTCTGTCACCTTCACATAACTGTCTACGATCTCTTTGTAATCCAAAAGTGTAGAATTCAGATTTCGGATTTTTTCTCTCTGCTTGCGGTACAGGATATATCCCTTCGCAACATCTGCGTATCCTGCTTTGATCAGAACAGACTCTACACTGTCCTGAATGTCCTCCACTGCAATTTTATGTTCTTTTATCTTCGGTTCAAAATCTGCGGTCACCTTCAGTGCCAACAAATCAATAATGTCCTGATTATACTCTTTTTCTCTGGCTTCAAACGCTTTTCGTATCGCCTCGCTGATCTTGGTCAGATTAAATTCTGTTATTTCCCCGTCCCTTTTTGTGACTTGATACATGTTTCGTACCTCTCCTTTCTGCAGCTAAACGCTGTATTTAGTGTATCACCCACATTTTTGAATGTCAATGAAAAACACCAACATCTAGTATGCAGGTTTCCCTTCAAAAACTAGATATTGGCGTTTATAACTATTTCATCGTTTCTTTATAAGAGTCATCCGCCTGCTGTGTGAGCGCTTTTCCGCCGTTTTCATACCACTTCTTTACGAACGTATCAAAATATTCAGGCGGCTTTTCTCCCACTATGATCTGCAGAAATGTATTCTTCTCTTCTTCCAGCAATTCTTCCGGGATTTTGATTTCCTGACTGCCTAACGAAAGAGGCGGTTGATTTTCATCCAGATTCTCTTTCGTCAAAAGTCCCGTTGCCTGTATCCGGGAAGTGTATGCTGCCCATGCATTCGACGTGGTCACATCTCCTGTAAGGAATGACTTACAGATTTTATAATAAGCAGCTTCTAATCCGTTCAATTTGCTCTGCTGCGTTTTTCCATCCAGAACATCCTGTATATTTTGCTGCACTCTGTAGATCGCATCCCAGTAGTCTACATTGATATTCAACGGTCTTGCTGTCGGATCCACATTCAAAGAAAAATATTCATTGATTTCATCGGACTGCTTCTGATCTTCAAAACGACCATAATCAAACAGTGTACTCACATATTTCCCCACGATCTCCGGATGCTCATATCCCTTTCTTACCACCACATACAGACAGTCTTCATAGGATTGAAATGTACGTGTCCTGGTCGCTGCATTTCCAGTCAGCAGATACGGCTGCCATTTTGCAGTTCTATCCGCACTATAAGATAAACTCAGTGGATTGTTCGGTGCCCACCAGTATCCGAAAATAGCCCCGCACTTTCCTTCTTTAAGAAGTGTATCCAGATTTTCCTGCTGCCGCAGCAGAAAGTTGGAGTCCAGAATTCCTTCTACATAAAGCTGATGCAGATAGATCAGCGCCTGTTTTGTCTCTTCTGTCACAGAACCATACACCACATTCCCCTGATCGTTCAAAATCCACTGGCTCGGTTTTGCATGATACTGGTCAAAAACAGCATCCAGCCCATAGGTTCCGCTGTTTTCAGAAACCAAATCCGTACTTCCTGCCAACCCCACCGTCTCTTGATTTCCTGCCATATCAGCTTTCACAAACTGCCGGATAATCTCCATCCCTTCCTCCAGCGTTACAGGATCGGAAAGTCCCAACCGTTCCATCCAGTCCTTGCGCAGCCACAAAAGAGAAGCTCCATGATCTATCTCTGCATCCGGAAGTGCGTAGAGTCTGCCGTCAAATGTAGCCGATTCCAGAAGTGCTTCTCCGTAGCTTTGATACATTTCCTTGATCCTTTCTGTGGTACATTCTTCATATACTGTGGTAAGATCTTCGACCATCCCACGCCTGACCAGTTCTTTGACTGTCTCCCTGCCTTTTACCACCAACAGATCCGGCAGCTGCTGATCTTCCATCAAAATCTGAACGGCCTCCTCATAAGAATCGGAATTTTCCCCTTCCAGAACATCTTCGTTTTGAATATTCAACCGTTCTTTCAAGTATCGTGTGTAGGCATTATCCTCATAAGTCGCCTTCACAGGCAGGTTTGCATTATTAGATCCAACGATTTTCCCCAGTGTATAAGTAACAAGCTCGGGATATTTCCCATACGGTGTGTGTGCTGCATTTTCCCACTGTGCGTTTATCACCTCTTTCGATTCCACCGTCTTACCGGTTTCCGATCTTTTGCAGGAAGCGATCAGGAACATCGAGAACACACATAACAGCAGTATGTATTTAATTTTTTGTTTCCTGTTTCTCATGTCCGTTCTCCTTCTTCTTTGGAATCCGTATGCATACTCTGGTTCCTTCTCCTTCTTTACTCTCCACCCGGATTTTATTTTCTTCTCCATAGAGAAGCACGATCCGTTCATTGACATTGCGCACACCATACCCTTTGGATCGATATGTCACGATTTGACTCGCTTTTTCCTCTGTCATTCCGTTTCCGTTATCTTCCACCATAAAATATAAAAACAGCTCATCATGCACAACCTTTATCCGCAATACTTTTTCGATCTTTTCCGACACATCCAGCCCATGATCGATCGCATTTTCCACCAATGGCTGCAAAATGAGTTTCGGAATCTCACAACTTCCCATTGTATTATCATAAACTTCCTCCACCCGGAAACTATTATCGTGCATAATCAGCTGGATTTTCAGATATGCACGGATATTCTCCATCTCGCTTACTACTGTCGTCATTGTCTCCCCCCGGTTCAGACTGGTCCGATAATAGGTAGACAATGCCAGTGTCACCTTACTGATCTCCTGTTCATCTGCTTCGATTGCCTTCCAGTTGATAATTGAGAGTGAATTGTACAGGAAATGGGGATTGATCTGCGCCTGCAATGCCCTCATCTCTGTCCTTTGTAACACAATTTTCGCTTCATATACTTCTGAGATCAGTTTATTGATCTCATCCATCATACGCCGGAAAGTACGAATGAGCACACCAATCTCATCTTTGGAATCACTTTGTACGGTCACTTCCCGGATTCCACTGTGGATCTGATTCATATTTTCCGTCAGCTGTTCCAGCTTACAGACCAGACGTCTGGAAAAGAAATAGCTTAAGATTCCTATCAGCAGAATACAGGCTGTCAGAAGCGGCAGATTTTTCAACATCAAATATCTTGCCGATTCCATAATCGTATCCGTAGGACAAAAATAACAGAATTTCCACTGATTCCCTTCCATCTCCTTTGTCACACTGGAAAAACTTTTCTGTACTTCCGAAATTGTATCCACCTTCCCGGTCTTATATTTAGCGGGAATTTTATTGCAGGAATACACGACATTGCCGTTTTCATCCCAGACAATTCCGGCAAAATCAGATTCCATGATTTTTTCAAACGGTTCGAACAATTTATTATAATCCAGTGTGATCTTCAGCACAGCATTTATCTCACTGCTCCCGTCATAAAACTTTCGGGCTACAATCACTTTATTCTGACTTCCAGTCTGTACATACCAGCGAATCAGACTTCTGTTGTTTCTGGGATACCAGTTTTCTCCCTGAATCTCCGACAAAGGAGCCAGTGTACTTCCATGGGCAACCTGAATATTATCCGCATACAGCGTGATCCCTTTAATTTCTTTGTGATACACCTGCGGCATATTCAACAACGGATCTGCCACCTGAGTATACTTCAGATATGTATTAAAATCTGATGCACGTTCCATTTTCAGCACTTTCCTGAGGTCTCCCGAATAAGACAGATAATCAATCAGATTTTCATAAATCTGCGCCTGATTGTCTATTGCATCGACTGCCTGTTTTAAAGACTCCTGCATATTTTCCATTTCCCGCTCCTTGAGCGTGTTCATCATTCCCATCTGCATATAGCATGTCACGATCAGTGTCGGAATGATCCCAGCGGTCAAAATCAGGATCATCAGCTTATATCGATATTTAAAATTATGAAACCGATAAAGAAGCTTCTTCATCACTCATACTCCCTTTCCTGCAATACTCCGGTGTGCTGCCAAAATACTCCCGGAAGCTCCTGCAGAAATAAGAATTATTGGAAAATCCAACCTCTTTTGCGATCTGTGAGATCTTCATACTGGTATTTTCCAGAAGCTCCCTGGATTTCTTCATCCGGATATCCCGGACATAACGGTTCAGATTGACTCCGGTCTCCTCCTTGAATACAACACTTAAATATCCCGGGGAGAGATAGACTTGCCTTGCCAGATTCTCTACATTGAGATTTTCTGCATAATGATGGTGAATGTACTGTTTCACTTTCATAACTTCATTCCGAAATCCTTTGTTCTGCTCCTGTACAAATTTCTCCAGTTCACAGACTACCTGTTCTGTAATTGCCAGTACATCTTCAATTTTCCTGCAGCGGTACAGCCTGTCGATCATTTTTGACAATGCTTTCACATCTCCTGGATTGATCTCCTCATAAATATCTTTGACAATATTAGAAAATACAAATTTCACATACATCTCTGAAAATTTCATACTTTCTCTATATTTTCTCTCCAGCTTCTGAAAATCCTGCCGTAGATGGATACTGTCTTTATATTGAATGTCCTCTTTGATATTATTCAGGACCTGAGATTCTTCTGCCTCATCCATTTCTCTGGTCTCCTGCACTTCCCCTGCAAAGAAAATCTTCTGCCTGGGCTGATAAAATTTTTCTGCCAGCACCTCCTCTAAACCGGAAAATACTTCAGGAAGTTCCTGCCAGTCTGTAATTTCTTCACTTACTGCCAAATAGCACTCCTCATCGTACTTATTCTTAAAAAACTGATATAACTCTTTTGCCACTGTCTCATAATCTGCATATCTTTCCTGAAACAGAAATAAGGACTCATTTGCTGCCACATTCAGATAAAGGAACTGACGGGACATGTGCTCTCTGAGCTGACCCAAAAGCTTTTCTTCATCCACTTCAAAAAAGCAGTCCTCGCCGCCTGCCAGGATCATATGAGTATACTGCCCTCCATCCTGACATAAAAGCTCCGCAGCTTTTGTCCCGTTTTCTTCTTTGCCGTCATACAAAAAATTCTGCAGAAAATATTTTCCCAGATCATCCTGCTGCCTTGCAATTTCTCCTTTCTGCGTATTCTTCTCCAGAATATGATCTCTCACAGAACAATACATCTTATGAAACTCTCCCGGATCTACCGGCTTTAGCACATAATCGACTACTCCGTAATGCAGCGCCTCCTTCGCATAAGAAAAATCATTGTATCCGCTAAAAATCACTATCTCGATCTCCGGCTGCAACTCCCGTGCAGCTTTCGCCAGTTCGAGCCCTGTCATATAAGGCATTTTAATATCCGAAAACAAAATATCCACCTGTTTTTTCTGCAAAATCCCCGCTGCATCTTTCCCGTTTATTGCCTCTAAAATCTCCAGTTCTTCCTGCTCTCGTTTCAGCAGAAACTTGATCCCGTTTCTCTCCAGTTTTTCGTCATCTGCAATCAATATCGTGATCATGTCCGTCCCTCCTCTGATACATGCCAAAAAATCCGCCATGCCCCTCTGTTGGCTGCATGGCAGATTTTTTATTGATCTGTCCTCTTTATTTTAATCCATTCCCTTTTTTCTTACAAGCCTTATCCCTTCACAGCTCCTGCCACGACACCTTCTATAATATGTTTTTGGCAGCACAGATAAAAGATTACAATCGGGATGATAGAAAGTACCAGCGCTCCCATCATGGCTCCCATATCCACAGATCCATATCCTCCTTTTAAATACTGTACTGCGATCGGAATCGTCCGGTATTTCTTCGTATCCAGCACCAGAGACGGAAGCAGATAATCATTCCAGATCCACATTGCCTGCAGAATCATTACCGTAATGCAAGTCGGTTTTGAGATTGGCAGGACCACCTTGAAAAAAGTCTGGATCGGAGTACATCCATCAATCATTGCCGCCTCTTCGATCTCCAGTGGAATGGACTTCATAAATCCGGTAAACATAAATACCGCCAGCCCGGCACCAAACCCCAGATAGATGAAGATCAGCCCCCATGGAGTATTGAGTCTGAGCATATTTGCAATCTTGGACAAAGTGTACATTTCCATCTGAAACGGCACCACCATGGCAAACAGACAAAGCATATAGATCAGTTTTGTCCACCATGTATTCACCCGGCTGATAAACCATGCACACATGGAACAGCACAGGATAATGACTGCAACTCCGCCCACGGTGATAAACAGACTCCAACCAAATGCCTCAAAAAACTTTGTCTGCTCGATTCCGCGGATATAATTTTCCAATCCTACAAACATATTGTCTTTTGGCAGATCAAATGGCACCCGGCTGATGTATGCTTTTTTCTTGAATGAGTTGATCACAACAAGAATGATCGGATATAAGTACAGCAGGCTGATAACAGAGAAGATCAGCGTAACCAGCCAGCCATGTTTTAATTTTTTGTTCACTACTGCTGCACCTCCTTTGATCTTGTCATGCGATTCTGAATCACGGCAACCAGACCAACGATCAGAAAGAAGATCACTGCCTTCGCCTGACCAACACCTTCATAACCGGCTCTTCCATAGAACGTATTGAAGATATTGAGTGCCAGAAGTTCTGACATTTTCGAAGGTGCACCATTGGTCAGCGCCAGGTTCTGGTCAAATAACTTGAACCCGTTTGTTAACGTTAAAAATGTACAAATCGTGATCGACGGCATTACCATCGGAATAATGACCTTGCGAAGTACCTGCCGGGAGTTGGCTCCATCAATCTTCGCCGCTTCGATCAGCTCTCCGGGAATATTCTGAATGCCGGAAATGTAGATGATCATCATATATCCAATCTGTTGCCAGCACACCAGAATGATCATTCCCATCAACCCGTAGGTCCCGGAATATGTAAGTGTTTTTCCCCAATGTGCAAGCACTCCGTTTAACAGAAGCTGCCAGATATATCCCAGAATAATTCCACCGATCAAATTCGGCATAAAAAATACAGTCCGGAAAATATTTTTCCCGCGCACTGGTTTTGTTAATACCATCGCCACCGCAAATGCCAGTACATTGATCAATAACATGGACAGTACTGTAAACAACACGGTATACCACAGAGAGTGTAAAAATGTAGGATCCTGAAATACCTTTCCATAATTCTCAAGCCCGATAAATCTGGCGTCTGTCACGGTTGTAAATTTACAGAACGAAAGATAAATACCCAGTAAAAACGGTGCGATAAACCCAATGGTAAATGCGATCATCGTGGGCAGTACAAAAACAGGGAAATATCGTTTTATTGCTTTTTGCATGTCCCTCTCTCCTTCCTCTTGATGGAAAAGGCGGACGGTTTGCCGTCCGCCTCAAATCTATGTTTTTATTCCGCATGCGCTGCCTGATACTCAGTTGCCCATCCATCTACAAATGCAGTTTCCACTGCATCCCATTTTCCAGTTCCCTGTGCATATTCAAGAAGTGCAGAGCCTACATTGTTTTTCCAGTTTTCAGAAGGCATTGTCGTAAAGTTCCAGCTTACAGGTGTCTTGCCTGCCTTGTTATATTCCTCATTTGCCTGCACCAGAGGATTTGACGGCAGATAGTCTTCAAATGTGGTGAACGGTGTCACAAATCCCATCGTATTTGCAAGCATATCGCGTCCCTCATCACTTTCCACAACCCACTGCAGGAAATCCAGAGTTGCCTGAATGTCTTCTTCTGAAGCATTTTTATTCACACACCAGTAGTTCTCAGATCCCGTGCAAAGTCCCTGCTCTTCTTCTCCTTTGGCACCGATGTAAATCGGAAGCATTCCCATGTCCTCATCGGCAACTTCCATATCCTTGATGTCGTTGTATGCCCAGGTTCCATTCTGATAAAATACAGCCTCTCCAAGTGCAAATTCGGAGCTTGCGTCCTCTGCCGTCTTAGAGGAGATCATAGACGGTTCACAGGTAGAATCTGTAATATATAAATCCCATATGTTCTTATAGTTTTCCAGATAGGTTCCTTTAATCGCATCTGTGGATGTAATGCCCTCATCTTTATATTCATAATAGATTGGAAGATTTGCCAGATGTGTCTTAAATCTCCAGTCAGAAGAAGAATCCATACCTGCGGATGTAAATGCACCTTTTACCCCCAATTCATCTTTGTGTTTCTGGATTCCGTCCGCAACTTTTTTCAGCGTTTCAAAATTATTGATCTCATCCACTGATTTTACAGCAGCATCTGAAAGTTCAAAGTATTGATTCAGGATCGCTTTGTTATAAATAATTCCGTATGTTTCTACTACATACGCAATTCCTTTGACTTCATCTCCTTCTTTTAACACATAAGCGTCACTGGAAATATCCTTGTAAATCTGACTGTCTGACAGGTCATAACAGTAATCTTTCCAGGATGCCAGACCGACAGGACCATTGACCTGAAACAGGGTCGGCGCCTCTTCTTTTGCCATCTCAGATTTCAGCTGGGATTCATACGTCCCGGAAGCAGCTGTCTGCACATCCACCTGAACACCAGTCTCATCTGTGTAAGTCTCTGCAAGTTTTACCCAGTCATCTGCCTGCTCCGGCTTGAAGTTCAGATAGTACACTTTCCCTTCACTCTTTGCCTGATTTTTTCCTTTTTCATCTTCCTTGCCATCGGATCTGCCGCATCCTGCAAGCATCGTTCCTGCCATTGCTACTGTCAAAAGAAGTGCCAGCATTCTCTTTTTCTTCATTATCGTTTCCTCCCTTTTTATTCGTCTCTGTTTTTGATATCTGTATTATAGAAAAATATGGAATTTTCTAAAATAATAAAAAAAATAGAAACGTAACACTTTTTGAGGAAATTATACTAAGAAACAGTGGCTGATTATTACATAATTTTGCTCTTTTATACATGAACAATAAAATACAGGGAGGGTATGACCCGTTTTGAGTCACATCCTCCCTGCATGAAACCGTCTATTTTCTTGAATTTTCAGGCTTTTCTAACAATTGTTGTTGAAATAACTTGTAACCTACACACCCCTTAACTTCGCATTTGGAATGTTCCTCTTCACAATTTCCAGCGCCTGTTCCATAATCTCTTTTGTATACCCCTTCATTCCGGGGCAGATCAAATCTCCGGAATCTACAAAGCTCTGCAGATAATATTGTTTTGCCCCCTTGATCCATCGCCCGATAGCAGCAAAATCTTCCCTTTTATGGAACTGCCGCACAACCGTGGTGCGAAATTCATAGGGAACATCCCCAGACATCAGAAAATCCACACTCTGAAAAATATTGGACATATCATATTCTTCAATTCCAATAGTCATACCATACTTATCCGGAGCATTTTTGATATCCATTGCTACATAGTCCACAAGCCCCTGTTCCACCAGCCGTCTCAGACGCAATACATTACTGCCGTTGGTATCCAGCTTGACCTGATAACCGAGCTCTTTCACTTTCCGGATAAACTCTTCGATATCCGACTGAAGCAGAGGCTCTCCTCCGGTAATGCACACACCATCCAGAATCCCCTGCCGTTTCGCAAGGAATGAAAACACTTCCTCCTCGGAAATTGCTGCCGCCGCATCTACGTGTGTCACCAGAGAAGCATTATGACAAAACGGACAGCGGAAATTACATCTTGCCGTAAAAATCGTACATGCTACTTTTTCCGGATAATCTAACAGTGTCATTTTCTGAATTCCATGAATCTCCATCGCCGTTTCCCCCTCATGCCTGTCACTTTACTCTACATATTTCTGGATTTTTCCGCACACACACGCATCGCCTCAATAAGGGCACTTCGAAATCCGCGCTCTTCCAGTACCTGCACTGCTTCGATCGTTGTTCCCGCAGGAGAACATACCATGTCTTTGAGTTCACCCGGATGTTTTCCGGTCTCCAGGACCATCTTGGCGCTTCCCATCACGGCCTGAGCGGCAAACTTATACGCCTGAGGTCTTGGCATTCCATCTGCCACTGCCGCATCTGCCATTGCTTCGATCATCATAAATACATATGCCGGAGAACTTCCGCTTGCAGACACAACTGCATCGATCAGATGCTCTGATACGACTTCTACCTCTCCGAAAGAGCGCAGGATTGTCAGCACTTTTTCCAACTCTTCTTTTGTAACCAGAGCATTTGCACACGCTGCCGTCATCCCTGCACCGACCATTGCCGGTGTATTCGGCATGGTGCGCACGATCTTGACATCTTTTCCAAACTGCCCCTGCAGCCATTCCAGAGTTTTTCCCGGAGCAAGGGTGACAATTACCTGCTCATCCGTGATCTCATCCCTGATCTGTGCGATCGTCTGTTCATAATACTGCGGTTTTACAGAAAGAACCACGATCTCTGCCTTTGCCGCCTCCCTGTTGTCATCTGTCACACAGATTCCATAAAGAGAATGTACCTTTTCCCTCCCTGCTTCCAAAATATCCGAACCGATGATTTCTTCCGGCTTCAGCACTCCGTTTCTGATAATACCACCCATGATGGCTCCTGCCATATTTCCTGTTCCGATAAATCCTAATTTCATCCTGCTTCTCCCTGTCCTTTCTATGCTATTGTCCAAGTTCTTCTTTCCTTCATTTTACGGTAAACGCTTTTTCTTCCTCCAACGGTATCTCCTTTGTATCGATCCATTCGATGGAAATAAACTGATTCTGATTCAATCCCACCAGAAGTTTATTGATCAGAGCTTCCCGTCCCTGTACTTCCATGGTCACTGTTCCGTCCCATTCATTTCTCGCCCATCCGGTAAGTCCCAGTGACAACGCAAGATATTTTGCAGTGTAGCGGAATCCTACGCCCTGCACCTTTCCATGAAAAACAAAATGTTTTCTTACCTCAGACATTCTATCACCACTTTCTGATATTTCTGTGTCCAACTTATCACACCG
>UMEI01036379.1_pt1 | contig 13495 bp, 9 predicted proteins | sample 1964711 | NCBI WGS metagenome assembly UMEI01 (sample SAMEA4836016, study PRJEB28245) | human gut metagenome | biome: gut microbiome; material: fecal sample | place: Denmark | collected 2008 | reverse complement strand
TATTTTATTCGCAAATTCAAAGGATTTGTTCCACTATTCATATTTGAGATTTATCGAAAATCAAGTGCGTGAGGCATTTGGTTTTGAGGGAACACCTATAAAGTTTATCGTAAGAGAGAAAAATGAAAAGAAAATGTAATGGGAGATAGTTATGACATATTTAATAATTGCCTTGACGGCAATAGTATCATATTTAATCGGTTCGGTTAATTTTTCTATACTGCTTTCAAAAATGCTGAGCGGTAAGGATATCCGTGAAAGCGGTTCGGGAAATGCGGGTGCAACGAATATGTTAAGAACATACGGCAAGAAAATGGGTGTTATAACACTGTTGCTTGACGTGTTAAAAGGCATAGTCGTGATACTTTTATCAAGACTTGTAAAAAATATTGCGGGTACAGATGAAATATATCCTGTTATAAGCTATATCGCAGGTGTATGCGTAATTCTCGGTCATAATTTTCCGCTTTACTTCGGATTTAAAGGCGGCAAAGGCGTTGCGACTTCGCTGGGCGTTGTGTTAATGCTTGACTGGAAAGTCGGACTTATTGTGGCTGTTGTTGCAATAGCGGTTATGGCAGTAACAAGGTATGTATCCCTCGGTTCAATCTTGGGCGGTGCAATGTACATAGTTATAGAAATCGTTAAAATGATTGTTACAAAGAACGTTGATGTAATTCAGCTTGTGTGCGTTGTTATTATCGGCGGACTTTTAATAGCAAGACATCATGCAAATATAAAGAGATTACTTAGCGGTACGGAAAACAAACTTGGAGCAAAAAAAGGAGAAGTAAAATGAAAATTGCAGTAATTGGCTCAGGCGGTTGGGGAACTGCCATAGCGATACTTTTATCTTCAAGAGGACATAATGTATATTTATGGTCGTGGATACAGGAAGAAACGGACAGACTGAAAAAAGACAGAGAAAACAAAGAATTTTTGCCGGGAGTGAAATTTCCGGATACAATTTATTGCAGTCACGATATGGCTGAATGTACAGACGGAGCGGAGCTTATTATAACAGCCGCACCGTCACCGGCAACGAGAACAACGGCGAAACAGCTTTCGCCGCACGTTAAAGAGGGACAGAAAATAGTAAATATATCAAAGGGACTTGAAGAAGGTACACTTTTACGTCTTTCACAGGTGTATAAAGAAGAAATTCCGCAGGCGGATATATCTGTTATGAGCGGTCCGTCACACGCAGAGGAGGTTTCAAGAGGACTTCCTACAACAAATGTTGTTGCGTCGGAGCATATTGATACGGCTAAATTTATTCAAGATGTGTTTATGGGCGATATGTTCAGAGTGTACACTTCAACCGATATAATAGGTGTTGAACTTGGCGGAGCACTTAAAAACGTTATCGCACTTTGTGCGGGAATAAGTGACGGACTTGGTTACGGCGACAATACAAAAGCGGCGCTTATGACAAGAGGTCTTGCTGAAATTGCAAGACTCGGCAAGGCTATGGGTGCAAATGAAAAGACATTTATGGGACTTAGCGGTGTAGGTGATTTGATTGTAACTTGCACAAGTATGCATTCGAGAAACAGACGTGCCGGAATACTTTTGGGTCAAGGCAAGAGTTTAAAGGAAACTTTGGAAAGCGTTCATATGGTTGTTGAGGGTGTAAACACCGCAACGGCGGCATATGAAATGGCACACAAATATAATGTTGAAATGCCTATTGTTGAAGAAGCTTATAATATTTTGTACAATGGCAGAAATGCAAGAGAAGCGGTATTATTGCTTATGACGCGGGAGAAAAGAGAAGAAAAATGAATGTAATCGTAGTAGGCGGCGGTAAGGTCGGAAGAAAGCTTGTAGAGGATTTTAATTATGAGGGCGACGATGTAGTTCTTATTGATATTAAAAGTAAAATCTGCGACCGAATTCAAGATGATTATGATGTAAGGTGCGTATGCGGGAGCGGTACTGACCTTGAAGCTTTGCGCGAGGCGGAGGCTAACAAGGCGGACATATTTATTGCCGTTACGGAAAATGACGAATTTAACGCACTTTGCACCGTTATGGCTAAAAAACTCGGTGCGGACAGATGTGTTGCAAGAGTGAGAAACAGAGAATATTTTAAACAGCTTGATTTTATGCGTAACGCTCTCGGAATAAATCTTATAGTAAATCCCGAATACGCAACTGCTTGCGAAATATCGAGAATACTTCGTTTTCCTGCCGCAATCAAAACAGAAACTTTCGCAAAAGGCAGAATTGAACTTATTGAATTTAACATCAGTTCGGATAACGCACTTTGCGGAAAAGCTATTTTTGAGATATACAAAAAGTTTAAGATAAAACTTCTTATATGTGCGGTGCAACGCGGTAATGAGGTGTATATTCCGAACGGTGATTTTGTTATCGAAAGCGGAGATAAACTTCACATAACCGCATCTCACAGAGATGTTGCGAAATTTATGCATGAGATAGGTGTTATAAACACAAAGGTTAAAACCGCAATTATAATCGGCGGCGGAAGAATATCGTTTTATCTTGCGAAACAGCTTCTTGAAAGCGGCATAAGGGTTAAAATTATAGAACACAATATGAACAGATGTAAGGAATTGACCGAGCATTTGCCGAAAGCGGATATTGTGTGTGCCGACGGAACAGATAAGCACGTTCTTGCACAAGAGGGCATTGACAGAGTTGATTCGCTTGTTGCACTGACGGGTATTGACGAAGAAAATATGATTATATCAATGTATTCGCAGTCAAGATTTGTCGATAAGATTGTAACAAAGGTAAACCGTCTTTCGTTTGCGGAGCTTATGGAAAACACAGGTGTGTACAGTATCGTTACGCCTAAAAACATAACCGCGAATATTATAATCGGTTACGCAAGAGCTATGAAATCGGCAAAGGATACGGAAATGAGAACTCTTTACCGAATAGTAAACAATAAAGCTGAAGCTATGGAATTCAGAGTTACAAGAGAATCCGAACTTACTTCAAAATCACTTTCACAGATTAAGATGAAACGTAATGTTTTGATTGCGGCAATTCTCAGAAATAACAAGATTATGCTGCCGGACGGTGAAAGTAAACTTGAAGTCGGTGATACGGTTGTGATTGTGACAACACATCATATTACCACACTCGGCGATATACTTGCATAGCGGTTACGAAAGGAAAAGATATGAATTATAGGATGATAGCATATTCCGTAGGACGAATACTTGTAGCCGTTGCGGCAACAATGCTTGCACCTTTGGGATTGTCTTTGCTTTACGGTGAGTCAATATCTTTGGCGTATGTAATACCGATAGTAATATCCGTATTAATCGGACTTTGTGTATCTGCAAAAGCACCGAAAAATAAAAGCCTTTACGGACGTGACGGAATGTTTATCGTTGCGATAGGCTGGATTGTAATATCAATAATCGGTTGTCTGCCGTTTTATATCAGCGGTCAGATACCGAGTTTTGTGGACAGTTTTTTTGAAACGGTGTCAGGTTTTACAACAACCGGTTCATCTATACTTACAAATGTCGAGGCACTTGACAAGAGCTTGCTTTTTTGGCGAAGTTTTACTCATTGGCTCGGCGGTATGGGTGTACTTGCGTTTGCAATGGCGATTTTTTCGTCAAAGGATACAAGAACAACTCATATGATGAGAGCGGAAATGCCGGGACCTGTTGTAGGCAAACTTGCAAGCAGATGGCAGTTTTCGCTTAGAATACTTTACGGAATATATATAGCGCTTACGGTCATTGAATTTGTACTTTTGCTGTTCGGCGGTATGCCTGTATTTGACAGCTTGCTCCATACGTTCGGCACAGCCGGTACAGGCGGTTTCGGAATAAAGAATAGTTCCGTTGCGTATTATAACAGTGCATATATCGATTATGTCATCGGTATATTTATGATGTTGTTCGGATTGAATTTTAACGTGTATTTCTTGATAATTGCAAGAAAATTCTCACAGATAAAGAGTAATGACGAAGTTAAGTGGTATATAGGAATGATGATAGGTGCAGCGGTAATTATTGCGCTTAATATTATGCCTATGTATCACGGATTTGGCAGAGCGTTCAGATATTCATTCTTCCAAGTGTCATCAATTATGACAACAACGGGATATTCAACTGCCGACTTTGTGCGTTGGCCTATGCTTTCGCAGATTATACTTGTATTATTGATGGTAGTCGGCGCGTGTGCAGGCTCAACAAGCGGCGGTATGAAAGTTACAAGATTTATTATACTTATGAAAACAGCCACTCACTCAATAAAAAAAGCGGTAAGTCCGCGAAGTGTATTTTCGGTTAAGGTTGACGGCAAAACGGTTGAAAAGAATATCGTAAACGGTGTGTTGGGATATTTCGTTGTATATATGTTGTTTGCGGCTGTGTCAATTCTTCTTATCAGCTTTGATAATAAGGACTTTACAACAACGGTTACTGCCGTAATTGCGACTATGAACAACATTGGTCCTGGATTGGGATTGGTAGGCCCGACAGGAAGTTTTGCCGATTTCTCGGCATTGTCAAAAATAGTGATGTCAATAGGTATGCTTGTAGGCAGACTTGAATTTTATCCGATACTTATATTGTTTTCGCCGTATGCGTGGAAACGAACTTAAAGAGTCTGACGACAGCTCCGAAAATTACATCGGAAGATGTGATTTTTGAGTATTTTTTGGAGAAAGCAAATAAATATGAATATTATCAGAAAAATTTTATTTCACAAAAGAATAAATACGGCAAGGCGTATTTCGTTTGGATTTGCGTTGATTATCCTTGTAGGAGCATTACTTTTAATGTTGCCGATTTCATCTAAAGAAAGAGTTGTGACGCCGTTTTTGTCGGCACTGTTTACAACAACGTCCGCAACTTGCGTAACAGGACTTACGCTTATAAATGTCGGTGCATATTTCAGCTTGTTCGGACAAGCGGTGATACTGTTTTTAATTCAGCTCGGCGGTTTGGGATTTATGACGATACTTTGTATTGTGTTTATAGTTTCAAACCGACAAATCGGACTTAGAAACAGAATGCTTATAGCACAGACAATGGGTACGGAAAGCCTTGAGGGAATAGTCAAACTTGCAAAGCACGTTTTGCATATAACGGGAATTATAGAATTGTTGGGCGCGATAGTGCTTTCAATACGTTTTGTACCGAAATACGGATTTTTTAAAGGAATGTGGTTTAGTATATTTCATTCCGTATCGGCATTTTGCAATGCGGGATTTGATATAATCGATGACGGAAAAAGTATGCTTTCATACAGACACGATCCGCTTGTACTTTGTACGCTTGCGATACTTGTTGCCATAGGCGGATTGGGTTTTATTGTGTGGGAGGATATTATTGCAAAAAAATCGTGGAAAAAACTTAACGTGTATTCAAAAGTAATAATTTTGGCACAGATATTTTTTATTGTCGTGGGTACATTTGTGTATTTCATTCTTGAATACGGCAACATAAATACAATCGGTGCTGAAAGTGTCGGTCAGAAAATATTGGCGTCATTCTTTCAGTCGGTCACAACAAGAACGGCCGGATTTGACGCACTTATACAGAATAATTTAACCGACTTGTCAAAGGCTTGGGGAACGGTGCTTATGATGATTGGCGGCGCTTCAGGCTCGACTGCGGGCGGCGTAAAGCTCGGAACGGCTGTACTTGTAATAATGACTTTGATTTCCGTATTGCGTGGCAAATCTGATGTTGTTATTCACGGCAGAAGAATTGCACACACGACTATTCTTCAAGCAATGGCATTGCTTGTGTTGTGGCTTGTGCTTGTTATGGGCGGTTCGGTGCTTATAAGTTATATTGATAATCAAGATTTGATAAATTCGATATACGAAGTGGCGTCGGCATACAGTACGGTCGGTCTTTCGGTCGGTGTATCGGGGAGTGCGTCCACATTTACAAAGATTTTGCTTATTGTGTATATGTTCTTCGGCAGAGTGGGCATTATGACGATAAGCGTTGTGTTTATGACTCGCATCAGAAAAACTAATGATATAAGGTATCCGGAATGTAATTTCATTGTCGGATAGCAGAAAGGCTAAGGATTTGTTATGAAAACTTTTACAGTAATAGGATTGGGCAGATTCGGAACATCTGTTGCAACGCAACTTTTTAATATGGGTTATGAAGTGCTTGCGATAGACAAAAATATGGATAAAATAAACGCTATTGCAAATTTGGTAACAAGAGCGGCTTGTACCGACGCAAAAGACGAAAGCTTGTTAAAACAACTTGGAGTGAAAAACTCGGATTGTGCAATCGTGTGTATCGGCGGTGACGATATAACGGACAGCGTACTTACAACTCTTGCACTAAAAGATATGGGAGTTAAGCAGGTTGTCTGTAAAGCAAAGGATAATATGCACAAAATCGTACTGAAAAAAGTAGGTGCGGATAATGTTATAATTCCCGAACAGGAGGCAGGCATTAAAGCCGCAATAGAACTTGTTTCGGACAGATTGTTTGATATAATCGAATTGTCGGACGAATACAGTATTGTGGACGCTGTTGTACCGAACACATGGATAGGCAAGAGCATTATGGAATTGTCTGTTCGTAAAAAATATAACGTAAATATTGTTGCGATAAAGAGTAATAACGGCGGTAAGGTGAATATTTCACCTGAACCCGAATACAAATTTAAAGATACCGATATTGTTGTGCTTGTAGGAGATACCGAGTCGATAAACAGATTGGAAAGTATATAAAAGAATGTATATAAAAAGTATTGCTGAAAATGCAATACTTTTTTTGTTTGTTTTAAATAAGAAAGTAATGAATTATATATGAAAAACTTACAAAGAATAAAAATATCAAAAAAACTATTGACAAAAGTTTAACAATCTCGTATAATAGTGTTGTAAAGATTGATAAATAAATAACGATAAAAATTTATCAATCTAAATAAACAAAGTCAATAATAAAAATTCGGAAGATTTCATACTATGTCAAAACAGAGTCTTCTGTAAAAACATCTTATCAGCCTACAATAAGATGTAAAGAAAAACTAACAACCCGTAGGCAGAAAGGCTATGGAATTATTATGGCAGAGATTAACGTAAATGAAATGATTGACGGCTACGTTGCAAAAGCACAAAAAGCTTTGAACGAATTTATGGCACTTAATCAAGAACAGATTGACGCAATCGTAAAGGCAATGACTCTTGCAGGTCTTGACAAGCATATGGAGCTTGCAAAGATGGCTGTTGAGGAAACAGGCAGAGGCGTGTATGAGGACAAAATAACAAAGAATATGTTTGCAACAGAATATGTTTATCATTCAATCAAGAATGAAAAAACAGTCGGCGTCATTGCTGAAAACGACCTTGAAGATTACGAAATTATAGCAGAGCCTGTAGGCGTTGTATGTGGTGTTACACCTGTTACAAACCCTACATCGACAACAATGTTTAAGTCTTTGATTTCCGTTAAGTCAAGAAACCCTATTATTTTCGGTTTTCACCCGGGTGCTCAAAAATGCAGTGCGGCGGCTGCCAAGATAGTTCTTGACGCGGCAGTTGCGGCAGGTGCGCCTGAAAACTGTATACAGTGGATTGAATACCCATCAATCGAGGCAACAAACGCACTTATGAATCATCCGGGTGTTGCAACAGTTCTTGCAACAGGCGGCAGCGGAATGGTTAAGGCGGCATACTCAACAGGCAAGCCTGCACTTGGCGTCGGTCCGGGTAACGTACCTTGCTACATTCATAAGAGTGCTGACCTTGAACAAGCGGTTAACGACCTTATCCTTTCAAAAACATTCGACAACGGTATGATTTGTGCGTCTGAACAAGCCGCAATCGTAGATAAGGCAATCGCACCGAAATTTGAAAAACTTATGAAGAAATACGGCTGCTACTTTGCAAAAACTGACGAAATTAAAAAGCTTAGCGATTACTGCATCGACAGTGAAAAGGGTGCTGTAAACCCTGTAATTGTAGGTAAGCCTGCAACATGGATTGCGGAGCAAGCGGGAGTGAAAGTTCCTGAGGGTACGAAAATTCTTCTTGCAAAACTTGACGGCGTAGGTCCTGAATATCCGCTTTCAAGAGAAAAGTTGAGTCCGGTACTTGCATACTTTATCGTTGATTCAACAGAAGAAGGAATCGACAGAGCAGAAGAAATGGTTATGTTCCACGGTATGGGACACTCGGCTGTTATTCACGCAAATGATGAAGATGTAATTCAAAAGTATGCTGCAACAATGAAAGCAAGCCGTCTTATCGTAAATTCACCGTCATCACACGGTGCAATCGGTGACATTTATAATACAAATATGCCGTCACTTACACTTGGTTGCGGTAGCTACGGCGGTAACAGTGTCAGCGGTAACGTTACAACGGTGAACCTTATAAATCAGAAGAGAGTGGCTAAGAGGAGAGTAAATATGCAGTGGTTTAAAGTTCCGGATAAGATTTATTTTGAGCATAATTCAATTCAGTACCTTGAAAAAATGCCGAATATCACTCGTGCATTTATCGTAACAGACCCGGGTATGGTTTCTCTTGGTTATGTGGATAAGATTTTGTATTACCTAAGAAAGAGAACGGAGCACGTTCATTGTGAAATTTTCTCAGATGTAGAGCCTGACCCGTCAATCGAAACAGTAAAACGCGGTGCACAGATGATGGACGAATTTAAGCCTGACGTAATTATCGCACTTGGCGGAGGCAGTGCAATGGACGCCGCAAAGGGTATGTGGCTGTTCTATGAACACCCTGATGTAGACTTTAATTCACTGAGACTTCGTTTCCTTGATATAAGAAAACGTGCGTTTAAGTTCCCTAAGATGGGTAATAAGGCACAACTTGTAGCTATTCCGACAACTTCCGGTACAGGTAGTGAAGTAACAAGTTTTGCGGTTATTTCGGATAAGAAGAATAATATGAAGTATCCTCTTGCAGACTACGAACTAACACCGAATATTGCGATTATCGACCCGCAGTTTGTAATGTCACTTCCGAAATCAGCAACTGCCGACACAGGTCTTGACGTGCTTACACACGCACTTGAGGCATATGTATCTGTAATGGCGTCGGATTACACAGACGGTCTTGCAATGAAAGCTATTCAGCTTGTATTCAAGTATCTTCCGAGAGCATACAAGAACGGTGCTGAGGACGCAGAGGCAAGAGAAAAAATGCACAATGCAAGTTGTATGGCAGGTATGGCATTTACAAACGCATTCTTGGGACTAAATCACTCAATCGCTCATAAAATCGGCGGTGAGTATCACGTTCCTCACGGCAGAGCAAATGCAGTATTGTTGCCGCACGTAATTAAGTATAATGCGTCGACACCTTCAAAGTTTGTGTCATTCCCTAAGTATAAGAAATTCATCGCAGATGAAAAGTATGCTGAAATCGCAGCATTCTTGGGACTTCCTGCAAAAACAACAGAGGAGGGCGTACAAAGCCTTATAAATGCGGTTATAGACCTTATGAAAGAAGTTAATGAGCCGTTGTCATTCTCTGAATGCGGAATTGATGAAGAAACTTATATGAGAAATGTTCCTGACATTGCAAACAAGGCTTTTGAGGATCAGTGTACAACTGCAAATCCGAAGTTGCCGCTTGTTAAGGAAATTGAACAGATTATGATAGACGCTTATAAAGGTGTAAACTAATTGTTGAAATTTATCGGAAATAGGTATATAATTGATTGCGGAATATAAAGTTCTGTATTCCATAATCAATCAACGGGGGGTTACCGAAAGGTAGCCCCTTTTCCTTTTTACTCAAAATAACGTAATGTCAGAATTTGTTGTGAAACGAAAAAATAATGAAAATGTCATATAAAAGCATTCATTTTATGTTATAATATAAATAATTAATTTAATCGGCATATAATAAATTAGGAAGGAGCGATTTTAAAATGGAAGAAGTATTTGATAAAATAAAGGAACACGCAAACAAAGCTAAGGACAGCGCGGTGCAGGTGACAAAAACAGTCATTGAGAAAACAAACAACATAGTAAACCAAACAAAATTAAAGTTTTCAATTAGCGAAACGAAAAGCAAAATTAAGGACATCTATACCGAAATCGGTAAGTCTGTATATGAAAATTATAAATCAACAGGCGAAGTGATTGACGATATGGAAGAAAAGTTCGCTAAAATCGACGCTATGACGGAGGAAGTTAACGAGCTTAAAGAACAGCTTTATCAGCTTAAAGAAAACGTAAAGTGTCCGAAATGCGGTGCGTATAATCATTCTGATGATGTGTACTGCTCAAAGTGCGGTGAAAGAATTTACAACGTAAATTCAGACGATACAGACAGTTATGACGATGATGAAGTTGTTATAATAAACGCTAAAAAACCTGAAACAGAAGAGGATTAATTATATGCCCGGTAGATTTGATAAGTTTTTTGATTATGCCTATGAAAAGGGCAGAGATATAGCTAAGAAATTTCACGGAAATAAGGGTGACAAGATGGATAAAAAGGGAATGAACATAGAATCATATGACGGTCAGGACGCTTTTTACACAGGCACTGACGAGGAATATGAAGAATTTTTGAAAAATATCGATGTAAAAACAGATAATGATGCCGACGCAGAGCCTGTTGAAAACACTCAAAGAATTAATTTGAACGAAACGATTAATATTCAAAGTGTTATCGATAAATTCAAGAAAAAAGCCGGTGACATTGAAAACGGCGCAAGAAAGTTTAAAGACACGGTTGTAAGCAAGGTTGATGAATTTAAAGCTAAAAAAGAAGCCGAAAATACAACTGAGACTGAAAACGAAAAAGAAGAAAAAAAGAAAGATAATTCTTTTGAAAAGGTTGTAAAAACGGCAGAGGATATTAAGGAAGATATTAAAAATGCCGTTGACGAAAGCGGTATAAAGGAAAAAGTTAAGAATACCGTTAAAAATTCGGTTGAAAAGATTGACAATAAGCTTGATAACATTCGCGAAAGCGTTGTTTCTGTATCTGAAATGTCAGACAGATTTGATGATGTTGAAAGCAAAATTCAAAATGTGTCAGAGGATATTGACGGCTTGAAATCGAAGATTAAAGATATTTCGGAAAAGTTGAATATTATTGATGTTCAAGATAACGAAAGAATGAAAGAACATAAGGATAATTATTCCGAGATCAAAAATTCGGTTGATGAAATAGCGAAAAGTGTTTCGGAAGTTAAACAAGCATTTAATTCGATTTCAAAACTTAATGACAGTGTGTTCGATTTGAAGAATACACAACTTAATACAAAAAATACAATTTCAGAACTTGAATCGAGTTTTATAAAACTTAAAAAGAAATGCGTTCTCGGTGTAACAGTGCTTAGCATTTTAAGTGCGATTGTGATTGTGCTTGAAGTTGTATTAATGCTTTCATAAAATTGAATGATACATGAAAAGATCATAAGTAAATTATGGTCTTTTTTGGTAGAAAATTATGGTCTTTTTGTAAACAATTTTTTAAATCTATTGACATAAACGTCAATAAGGAATATACTAATATGTGTTGTATGTGTTAAACATATAACGAATATAACGACTTATCTGCCCGCTGATAAGCGTTAGAATATAATAATTGTGGGCAGAAAGGTTATGGAATATAATTATGAATTTTGGCAGATTTGGAAAAATAGCAAGTGTATCATTGATTGGTGCAATGCTGCTTGCAGGTTGTTCGGGAAACGGTCAAACTGTTATGAAAATAGGCGATACTAATATTACGGAAGGTGCGGTTAATTTCTTCGCAAATTACGGAATGGGTACAGAGGACGTAGATACCGCAGTTGATAATCTAAAGCAAGAATATCTTCTAAAAGAAGTGGCAAAGGCAATGGATATAACTCTAACCGACGATGAGGCTAAACAAGTTAAAAGCACTATTTCAAATTTTAAGGCTCAACAGGGCGGTAAAAAAGCCGGCGATAAGTTGCTTAAAAAGTACGGTGTTGATGATGATATAATGGAAACAATTATTTCGGCATCAACATATTCAAAGCAGATAATGGATCAGCTTGACGTTGCAGAACCGACAGATGATGAAGTTAAGCAGTATTTCGTAGATAATTATTTAAGAGCAAAGCATATTCTTATTTCAACAAAGGATATGACGACAGGTGCAGATCTTGATGAAGACAAGCTTGCAGAGGCTGAAAAGAAAGCAAACGAAATTCTTGAAAGAGCAAAGAACGGTGAAGATTTCGATGCACTTATAAAGGAATACAATGAAGACCCGGGTATGGAATCAAATCAAGACGGATACTTCTTTACAGACGGCGAAATGGTTTCTGAATTTGAAGATGCGACAAAGTCAATCGAGCCGGGCGAAATCACAATGTGTAAATCAGATTACGGTTATCACATCATAAAAAGATTACCGATAGACGAATCGGATTCAAAGTTCGGTGAGTATTTGGAAAACAATAAATCAGCAGTTCAGTCGGCAGTCACTTCAAAGAAACAAGAAGAGGCTCTTGAAAAGAAAGCTGAAGAATTGGGTATTAAGGTAGAGGTAAACCAAGATAAGATTGATAAAATGGTTATTCAGCCAAAGGATACGCCGGAACCTACAACAGAGGCTAAATAAAATGACAAATCAAGCAAGTCTGTTATAAAAACAGACTTGCTTTTTTAATCTTTTTTCGTACAAAAGTCTTGACTAATGTCAAAAAGTATGGTATAATTTCATATGTTGTTGACAAGTATGCCGATGTGGCGGAACTGGCAGACGCCCGGGACTTAAAATCCCGTGGGAAGAAATTCCCGTACCGGTTCGACCCCGGTCATCGGCACCAAATGACTTAGAACTTTGTTCTAAGTCATTTTTTGTTGAAAAAATATAATATTAATTAGTGAAATAATATTGTAATACAAAACAAAATATGATAAAATAAAACTGATGGGCGGTATTTCGGAAGAAAATTGCACCTGACATTTAGTGCGTTGCGGTGATATTATCGGAGGTGATAATATAAACGCAATAGGATTTATCGGAGCGGGAAAATGCGGTATGAGTCTGGCTTACTATTTCAGAAGCAAGGGCGTAAATGTAATCGGTTTCTCGTCACGAAGTAACAATACGGAAGATTTTGAGCTTTACAGCCGTGAAAAGCTTATAAATAATAGTGACATAATTTTTATAACTACAAATGATGATAATATCCAAACGGTTTGGAACAAAATCAAGGATATGAATTTAAAAGAGAAAATTATATGTCATTGCAGCGGCTCTGTGTCAAGTGAAATTTTTAAAGGTGCAGACAGTGAAAATGTTTGCAGTGTTCATCCGATGCTGGCATTTAACAGCAAGCATACGTCATTAAATGCAATATCAAACGCTTTTTTTACAGTCGAAGGCGGCGGAAAAGCAGTTGATACTGTTTCAGAAATTCTTTCATTATGCGGTAACAGATTTAAGATTATTACACCGGAAAATAAAGCCAAATACCATGCGGCGGCGTGTTTTGCGTCAAATTTTGTCGTATCGGTTTGCTATAAGGCAACGGAGCTTTTACAGGAGTGTGGTTTT
>UMEI01024560.1_pt1 | contig 13542 bp, 8 predicted proteins | sample 1964711 | NCBI WGS metagenome assembly UMEI01 (sample SAMEA4836016, study PRJEB28245) | human gut metagenome | biome: gut microbiome; material: fecal sample | place: Denmark | collected 2008 | reverse complement strand
TCTGCATGGCCCTGGTCATGCGAGTGAGATCCCTGCCGCGGAGACGGACGCTGCCGCTGCCTCCATGCGTGTTGGGGCTTCGCTGGGGCACCATGGCGACGAGATTGTCCCCGTTCACATGGAAGCCTTCCGGCACCGGGTCTCCTGGTTTCATGCCCAGTTCGCTCATGGGAACGCTTTCAGGCTTGTATGCGGGTTTCACGGTGACGTTGCCGTTCTTGTCCGCATACACGTAGACCGGCATTTCCCGTGCTTGGGATTCGCTGAGCCCGAATTCCTTCTCGTAGTAATGACGTGCCTGGACCGCAGCTTCGGCGAAGTCGCCGGGGTCAGCGGAATAGACGCGGTTGTCAGGGTCGTCGAAGGCAGCGAGATTGGCTCGTTCTGCCTTCTGGGCGTTCAACGTGTCATAGGTTTTCCCGTCCGGACGGCCGGTGATTTGAGCCGCTCTTCCCCCAAAGGATGTTTCCCCGTCCGGCAGGTTGGAGCCGACCGGTTGGAAATCATGTCCACGGTTGAGGCTGAACACATCCGGTGGGGCGGCCTTGCTGTGGTTGATCACGCCGAATGTGGTTTCCCCGGACGCCGCGACGGCCATCTGTTCCATATCGCTGTTGCCGATGATGTGGATGCGTTCGATGGGGTTCTGGGTCTTGAAACTGCCGAACACCTTGCCTTGGGCGCTCATGTGCAGGATGGTGGACCCGTCTGCCAGCTGGTTCATATCGTTGACATAGTATTTCTTGACGATGCCGCTGCGCGTGGTGTACGTGTATTCGCCGGGGACGAGATTGGTTTTCCGGAATCTACCAAGGGGGTCACGCGGCTGTGTCGCTGGTGTCCATACCATTATCGGCTCTTTCTCTGAGATTGATGGATGTGCTTCCTGTTCAATCGTATGGTTGCGGCCGGTTCATTTCGAAGAATTTTCGGTTTTTTCCAAAGACCTGTTTTCACCTTCGGATTCGGCGTCGCGGATGATTCGTTGATCGATTCTCCGGCGTATGAGATGACGGATATAACGGACCCAGACCGTGATGATGTATCCGGTCGCGCAGATTATGACCGATATGGTGACGACTGATTCCCTGGAGTCGATGAACCAGTCCTGCGGGACGATGAACATCGCATATAGGACGGCTATGAGGATAGCGATGAGTCCTATCGCGGTCTGGATTAGCACCTGTCTCAGGTTCAACGCATCCTCCGATCATGTTCGCCCCAAGCGTCGATGGAGCTTTCGGCTATGCTCTGCGCCATCTGAAAATTCTCGGGCACCGGGAAAACAAAAAGTCTGACCATGTGGTTTCCCGTCATGAGATTCGGCAGACGTACGAAAGCCACTCCCCTGCAATGCTGGCTGTTTACATCCGGCCAGGCTCCGATGCGGGTTCCCGAATGCAGTATGGTGTTCACCGTTTCCGCCGCATTGTCAGGGTCGGCGGTTTTCACCCCGTACGGGTATGCGATTCCGGCGATGATGGCGAATCTTTCATATGGACGGTAGGCTTGTCTTTTCCACTGTTTGAGGGCCAGTTCGATGAGTTGTGCGCGTACTCGTTCCCGAATGCCGAAGCTGCCTCCCCTCCCCCATGTGGCTGATTTCCGTTCGCCGTTCTGTCTGGCGATGAGGTCACTATCCGTATAGTTGCTGGTTATCCACTGTTTGTCGGGGATCGTGAATGACACCGAGTATCCGTCGTGCCATGCCGGCGGATTGGGATTATTTCGCCAATGCTGGTCGATGTTCGATGCGAGACGTGAGGTGATCTGGTATTTCGGCATTGATTCCGGCACCGGGATGATGAGCACGCTCAGCCTGTAATGGTTGGCTGGTGCCGGTGTTGGCAGTTGGATGTATACGGTGCTGTGCCGGTGCTGGCTGTCATCGTCGTCCCAGAGTCGGGCATCACTGCCACCGTCGATGATGGGTTTGATGGTTTCGGCCGCTCTCGCCGGGAAAATGTTTTTCTGGCTTGGACAGCCTACGCCTATAAGGGCGATGAACCGTTCCACTTTCCAGGCTTTTCCTGTTTTCTTGAGGTTGCGCCATTCGTTTTTCGCGTAGTCCCTCACCCATGCCCTTCGTCTGGCTCGCATGCGTTCCGTCTGTATGGTGTCGGTCGTACTCCACCATTCGATTGGGATGGTGAACTCGTGGGCGTAGCCTCCGCGTTTGTAGTTGGCTGGTTTTCTTGGGTTGCTGGATGTTGTCCGGCGTGTTCGAGGTGCTGATGGCATTGGCGTTGGTTCTGTCGTCTTTACTGTATGTGGACATATTCAGTATAACGAGCAAATGATAAAAAGAAGAGAGGATCATCGTGCTGGATGGTCCTCTCCTGTCATGCTTCAGAGCAATCAGCTGGCGAGATCGCAGAGCATGTTTTCCGCAGTCAGCAGCTGCCAGTTCTGGAACGAAACCTCCTTGACCTTCTTGTTGAAACCATGTCGGAGCGCATACTTCGCGGCGGCGTCCACGGGGTCTGGAGTGTTCTCTGCGTAGCCTTCCTCCTTGGCTTTCTTGACCATCAAGGCGATGCCCAAGAGTGCTTGGCGGATGCTGGTCGCGGCAAGATTCGTGATCGGATTGTCATCGCTGATGCTGAAAGGCTGCCAGTCGCAGGCATCGGTTTTTTCGAACACCCAGAATTGCATGGTGCTGGGAGCCTTGGATCCACGGTCAAAGGCGTCCGGCTTGCATGCGGCTACCGCGGCACGGTAGAAAACGGTCTGAATGTGATAACCGTAGTTGATGACTTCCTTGGCGAATGATTCCGCGTCGGCCTTCTGGGCGGTTTTCAAATCGACCAGGTAATCGGTGCCGGCAGGAATCAGATCAGGCTTCGCCTTGAGCATCAGACCGGTTTGACGGTCCTTCCATTCGATGCACTGTTCCTTGGTTCCCTGTTCGATGATTTCCATGTAATCGGGGTATTCGGGCATGAGACTGGTCTGTTCGATGCCTTCTTTCATGCGTTTGAGCAGTTGCATGTCATTGTAGGAGACGATGATGTTTCCTGCTTCCAGCTGGTCTGCTCGCCACTTCTGGTTGTCTTTGCTCCTGAAGCTCTCTCCCTCAGGCAGGCTGACAACGTCGCTGGTGCCGAGCAGGTAAGCGTGGAACGCCGTACCGAACTTCATGGCGTCGGTGGGCTTGTGGTCGTCGTTGAGACGGTGATATGCCCAGTCGGCCGGGTTTTTCAGGAATTGTTTCAATTGGCTTTGGTCGATTGATTTCAACCGGAAGTAGCCGGGGTCGTCGATGTCGATGATTTTCGCGTAGGCCATTGGTGTCTTTCCTTCTTGGATTCAAGTTCCGGGCATGCCTATGGACGGAGCATGCCGGAACGGTATGTGGGGAGGCTACTTGTTGTTCACTGGATCGGATTCGGCGATTTCCTGGGCTGACATGTCAGCCTCGTCGACGTACACGCTGGTGTTGCCGCTTTCCGGATCCACGACGACGTGAGGCTCGTCGTAGGTGATGGGTTCTCCGGTCGTCTCGTCGAACTCCGGGCTGACGGGCACCGGGTCGGAGAGGTGGAGATATCCGCCATCGGCTTTCTGCTGGGCGCGGTTGACCTCTTCCCAAGCGTTCTCCCAGTTGAAGAATTCCTCCGAATAACCCGGGTATGGTTCCTTGTTCTTGGTTTCCCAGTCGAGGAGCTGCTTCGGTGTGACGGGTTGCGAGGGGTGGAATTCCTCGGTCAGTCCTTCGGGGATCGGCACTGTGTAGTCGCTGAGACGGTCCTCGTCGTCTTCGTCGGGTGCGACGAATCGGACTTTCGCTTTGATGGGGGTGTTCATAGGTTGCTCCTTTTCTAGTTTTTTCCTGATTTGGATTGCTGTTTCGAGATATTCGATGAGCTGATGGTATGCGGCGTAGGACAGGCTCATGGGGTTGTCCTCGTACTTGCTGTACGTGTTGACGCTCATGCCCAGCAGGTCGGCTATCTCGTTTTTGGTTTTTCCTGCTAGCTGGCGCAGACGTCTGATCGATAGCTGGTTCATTCGCCTCTCCTGGATGCAGTGGTCGGACTGGTGTTGCCCAGTCTTCTGGTTGTGTTCACGCTCCCATTGTACAACATGCAGAAAACTGAGTTTTTTAGCATTCTCTAACAAGGGAAAACGCCTTGGAAATAAAGGCAACACGCCGAATAATATACATGTTCAGATAACTGCGTATATTTGAATATGTCCACATAGAAAAAGAGAAGACGAAAACTCCTATCCTCAATGCACTGTGGAGCGATCGTCAAATCGTCAAGGAGGAACCATCATGGCAACAGAACTGCTAACTCACGCGAAAACCGGAGTCATCCAGATGGGATGGCCCAAGCTCTACGAGGCGGTCGCATTCAAGGGAAACAAGGACGATGACAAGTCCGCCAAGAAGGACGATAAGAAGAAAAACGAAAGCACGCCCGCATACGGGTTCCCTGTGCTTCTCGACAAGGATGACCCCGATCACATGCGAACCGTCCGAATCCTTCAGAAGCTGAGCAAGAATGCGGAAGACAACGCCATCGCCTTGAAGAAATGGGGCAAGAAGGATCGTATCGTTTCCAATGACGGTCTCAAGGATGCCGACGAGGATGAAATCCTTGACGGTGATAAAACCGTCCTCATGACCGATAAATATCCGAATCGAGCCAACCATTTTTATGTGAACTTCAGTCGTAGCTCCAAGGCCGGTCGTCCCGGAATCCGCTACATCGACGATGAAGGAATCCTGCGTGAGCTCCCCGAACCGATTCTCGGGACAAAGGAAGACGTTCAGGCCGCTCAAGCCAATCTTAATGATGCCCGAGCCGCTTACGCTACGGCTGATGAAGACGCTCAGGAGGAGGCGAAGACGCTCGTTCTGGAGGCGACGCGCAATCTTGAGGAGGCTCAGGAGCGTGATGCCAAGGCCAAGGAAGTCAAGGTCTTATGGGATAAGCTGGTGTATCCCGGTCAGAACGTGCAGGCTTCGGTTACGGCACGTGCGTGGAAGACTCAGACCGGTAGCGGTGTCAGCTATCGTTTGGATAATCTCACGATTGTTGGCGGAGGCGTGCGAGATGGAAGCTTCGAATACGATGAGGACTTCACCGATGAGGATATCGAGGCTCTTATCGCTTGGCGAGACAAGCATGTGAACGCAAAGCCTTCCAAGGCCGATGATGAGGCGGCTCTTCTTGCGGATACTGACTTCGATGAGGCTGATTCCGATGATGAGGTGGACGAGGATACCGGTGAAATCGCGGTCAAGCCACGTCGCAAGGCTGCCGTTTCCCGTCGTCGTCCGAAGCCTGTCGAGGTTGAAGATGATGACGTGGACGAGGACGAGGACGAGGAGGAGGCTCCGCGCCGTCGTCCGAAGAAGACCTCTTCGCGGGGCCGTCGTAAGCCGGCTCCTGTCGAGGTTGAAGATGATGATGTGGACGATGAGGATTATCCCAACATGTTCTGATGTATGGGATTAGCGGGAAAGCCGAGGTTGATCTGCCTCGGCTTTCCCGTTTTTTTCAGCCGACGTTGCCGCCACTGTTGCCCTTGGGTGGCGTCTCCTGCTGCGGTGGCGGGGATACCCCTCCCCCACTGTTGCCGGTGGATCCACCGGTCGATCCACCGGTCGAACCATATCCCCCGCCCCAGTAGTACATGTTCCCGTATGGATTCTGCTGAGGCTGCTGCGCCTGCTGCTGCTCCTGTTGGGCTTGGGCCTGTCGTTCCGCTTCCGCTTTTGCCTTGGCCTCTTCCTCGGCCTTCTTCTTCGCGTCCGCATCCTTCTTGGCTTTATCCACTTTGCTGATGAGGTTCTTCAGCTCGGTCGAAGCCGCAATGGCGTCGGATAGGTTGTCAGACGTTATTTCCGTGCTTTTCCACTGGGATGCGAGGCTTTGCATCTGCTTCTTGTCGTTGCCGTCAGGAGCGTCAGCAAGACCATTTGCCTGCTGTACCAGACCGTCGAGTGTCGTTCTGGTCTCCTTGGCTTTTGCCTGCATTGCATCCGTGTAGGTTCTGTTGGTTTTCTCATATTCGCCGTCCAGTTTTTCCAGGGCCGATGTGATGTCTTTTTCAGTCATCGGATTCCCTGTGGTTGTTTTCTGGAGGGCTTCCACGGCTTTTTGCACGTCGCTGTTTTCCGCGACGGGACTGGCTTTGATCGTGGAGACCAGGTCATCGGCCCTCCGTTTCCTCCCGTCCCATTTGTTCTGTGCCTTCACCAGGGATTGTTGGCGCTGTTTGCGGTCGGCTTCGGCCTGCTGTTCCGCGACGTGAGTGGTGTATGCGTGATAGGTGTACGCTCCCCCGCCTATCAGTGCTCCGAGGCCTATGAGTATGGCGGCCGCGACTGCGATAATCTTTATCAGCGTTCCACCATTTTCCCTATTTTCTGTATCAGTGATTTCCTGTGGGAATGGGGAATCATACTGGTGTTCAACTGGGAAGACATTTTCCTGTGGGAATGGCGGATTGTCGAATTGCTGCGGGGGCATGCCATTCGTTTGCTGGCCTGCATTCCACTGGCCGTTCGATTCGTCGTCCGTCTGGCTCCAGAAGTCATCTCCCGTCTGGAATGTTTGCGTTGGGTAATCATCCGCGCTAGGGCTTCCGGTGGATGGGGACGATGTTTGTGGTTCCCCCTCCGGAGGTTCGGATGGGTCATCCCAAAGGTCGAACGGATCCGCAGAGTCCGTGTCCTTCGGGTATGTTTCGCCAGTGTCCTGTCTTACTGGGGAACTGTCTTCCTGTTGGAAGGACGAACTGTCATACTGTTCTTCTGTTTCGCTGTCCCTTTGATTTTGCATAGGAACATTGGAGGGGAAAACAGTTTCAATGTCTCCCTGTTCCTGCATATCAACGTTTTTCTTTGAATCTGCGGAACTGTCTTGAATGATGTTGTCGTCTCGACGTTCGTTCTGTTCCGTTGGCGGTTCGCTGGAATCGTCCGATTGCAGGTCGAATTGCTCGAACGGGTCGTATTCCTCCGGGCCTTTTCCTTGTTCCCGTGTTTCCTCATTGTTCTGCGGAAATGCGGAAACAGTAGACTGTTCTTCTGATTTCTTGTCGTTACAGTCTTCTGCTGAGTCGGCGAATTCCTCGAACGGGTCGTAGCCGTTGGCGAGTAGGTCTATCTGATCGAGGTTTTCCGCATTCTCCTGTGGAGTCGTATCCGCAGTGTCCTGTTGAACTGGCTCGACAGTGTTCTGGGGGACTGTCGTCCTGATGGGACGTGAAGCTGTGCCTTTGTTGCCCTGCGAATCTGTCGTTTTGTTGGACTGTGGAACTGTGTGGTCAGTGGAATGAGGAATTGTTTCCGCGTCTTCCTGTGAAAGTGTTGCGCTGTTGGAACGTGAAACAGTGGAATCATTGGAACGTGAAAACGATTCCTCTTTCTCCTGTGTAGGCAATTGCCTGTCATCCTGTTGGAACGGGTCTACGTCTTCCTGTTGAAATGGGTCGCTGTCGGATTGATGGGTTGTGCTTTCGTCAGACTGTGGAAATGAGTCATCAAAATACTGTGGAAACGTGTTTGCATTTTCACCGGGAATGGACTCCCTGTTGGATTGCGAAACTGTGGGCACATTGGAACTACTCCCTGTACCCCCGGCTTTCTGTGGAAGCGTTTCTGCATTGTCCTGTGGAAATGCGGAACCAGTGGAATGTGACGCTGCGCCTTTGTCATTCTGTGGATCTGCGTCATCATCCCACAAATCATCCATCAACAGGGAATCATCCAACTGATTCCCCGCCGTCAGCCAATCATCATCCTTCGCCAACATCATCACATCCTATATCAAAGACCTTTTTCGGCAGACAGGCGCCCGATATTCATGGCGGCATCGATGGCGCTCATGTGAGGCACGTCGACACCTGCCGCATACAGTTTGCTCGCATGCGCCGCAGCGGCGGCACCCTTCAACGGCTTGTCACGGTCTGCGACATCACGCCCGTCCTCGCCGAAACCGTCTGTGGGGAACCCGTCGTCCTCGTCCCCGCCGGAGTCGATCATGCCGTCATCGGGTTTTTCTGCGGCGGTCGGCAGGGCGTTTACGATTTCATCCCATGACCAGTGGCCCGAGTTCATGTCGCCTTCCGGCGGTCGGATTGCGGTCAGACGTTCGCGCAGCAGGTCGCTGTATGATTTTCTTTGCTTCTGGTTCTCCTCGTAGAAACCCTTGTAGATGACGGGTTTCATGCCGGGAAGCCTGATAAGGCCGGCTCCTCTGGAGATTCCCGGTTGCATGATGTTTTCCGGTATCTCAGGGAAGTCCTTCGCCCCTCCCAGCAGCTCTTCGACAGCGGTGGAGGGTTGCAGGGTGGGGGAGATGACCGTGGTCAGATTGACTCGCATACCGGGGTCGAAACCGTCCTGCAGGCGGGTCGATTGCCCGCAGAACAGGAAGCAGACACCGGAGAACCGGGCTTTTTGCGTGATCTTCATCGCATAGGTGATGTTCGCCGCATGGATGCTTGCCTCATACTCGGCCCGGATGCGCATCGGATTGTCCTTGCTGACCTTCGGTATGGTGACGCTCCCAGCCCATTGGGCGACCTCATCGCACACAAGCAAAAGCAGGGGGTTCTTTTCCTGTTCGTCCTTAGGCAGACCCCACCAGTTCTCGACCCCATACTGTTTGATGAGTTTCGACCGGTAGGAGCAGATCTCAAGCACATGGATCAATGTCGCGGCTGCTGATTCAGGACTATCGCAACCCCAGCCGTGGGGGATGATCCACGGCCGGCACCATTGGAAATCGACGCTTTTGTCCTCGTCGTCGCAGATGGCAAGCTGGAATCCGGCTTCCAGCGCGGCGGCGATGAGCGTGTTGATGACAACGCTTTTCCCGCTGTTGGCGGCGGCGGCAACCATGATTCCCGGGCCGGACTTCCAGTCGAGTGACAGCCAGTCGCCGGTCTCGCGGCCTCGTTCGGGCAGCTTCATGCCCAGATAGGCGTGACGTAGGTCGTTTTTACCGATCAGCTGTTTCGGGCAGGCTATCATCGCAGGAAAAGTCGGGGGAGTGCCGGGGTACACCATGATGACGCCCTTTTCGGGGTCGGCCTTGAAGAACCAGCCTTTTTTGCCGACCACTTCGACGGCTTCCTGCATTCGCTTGTCGTATACGGAAGCCTGATAGGTGACGGTGTTCTCCTTGATGCGGATTTTCCAACCGTTCTCAGGAGTACGTGAGATACGAATTTCCCAAGGCTTGACCTTGAGAACGTTCGCGAATATACGCCGGGTGGCTGCGGCCTTCTCGTCCAACTGTTGGAGCAGCACAAGGAATTCGCTGGAACTGATTCGAACGAAATCGACGACGGAATAGCCTTCGTACTGGGGTTGGCTTTCCAGGTTCTGCACCGTCTTCTTCTGGGAAGCCGTGTCCGCGCATTCGCTGTTGCTGAGTCTGACGGCTTTGATTCCGTTGTTGATATCATCGGAATCCATATCCATCGGCGCGATGATCGCGTACCGGTTGTCGGAATCGACGCTGAATACGCTGTAGCCTTCGAACTCAGGGTTCTTTGCGGCTTTCTCTTGGATGAGGACGGTGAGTTTGATCATGTCGTCCGGATTGGTTTTATCAAAACCATTGGGGAAGAATTTTTCGAGAGGGATTTTCTTTCGACGGTCGGCCATCAGTTTTCCTTTCTCTTGTAGATGGGGGTGTGGAAGGCCTGGAGTAGCCTGTCTGATGTTTCGTACAGGCAATTGCGGGCCTGTTTGAAGTCCAAATGCCGGTTGAGATAGGTGAGGGTTTCGGCTTCACGGGTGTTTTCGGCGTGGAAAAGAGGTTGCGTGTGCGGGTCGAGCTGTCCGGCCGGATGGAATAGCACATGGTTGCCGGCGATAAGACGGTCGTAGAGCTTTTGACCCACTGTGGATGGGTGAATGCTGCTGCGGACCATGACCACGTTGACGTTCGTTCCGGGTGCCATTTCGATGATTCGGCTGAGTTCGTCGGAGATTTGACTGTTGACGTTCAGCAGATTCATGTCCGGGTAGCCGTTGTGTACGTCATAGTCATCGAAGGCGAGCAGTATCGGCTTGATCGGCTCGGGTTCGCCCTTGATGCGCCGTCGCTGTTCCATGCTGACCCGTTGCACTATTTCCAGCAGCTCATAGGGTTGCCGGTAGCGTCCGCACATGACGGTGGGGGAGGGTGGGATGCTGTCCCACTGGTCGGTGAAGGTTACGAGCGTGCCGTCCGAATCTGCCTGTCGGATGATGCTGTCAAGCAGCATGGTTTTCCCTCTTCCGTCGGGCCCGGTGATGGTGAGTGGCGTTCCCGTGGACGTGTCCCATCCAAGGTTTTTCCCGTGAACGTCTGTTCCCAGGTTGATGAGCATGTTGTTTCCCCTTTTGTGTTTGGCTACCAGTCGACTTCTTCGATGTCGTCCCCGTCTTCGGAATCGGCATCGTTGTTGTCTGGGTGGTGGAGCATGTCGTGGAGTTCGTCCATGTCGTTGATTTCCTCGCCGGCTGTCTGTGGATCCGTTCCTTGGCTGAGCAGCTTGGAAAGTTCGTCTTCGGACACTTCGCCGTAGGTTTCCGCTTCGGATGGCATGAACCGCGAATAGTCGATGGGTTGCGGGGGAGTGCGGTCGGCGAACAGTTCCGCCAACTTTTCTTGGCCTCCCGACCACCATGTTTGGACGGCCAGCAGTTCGCCTTGCGCGGTTTCGAAGATTCCACGGCCTTGCGGGATTTTCCCGCCTTCGCCTTTCAACGACTGTTGGAGCCGGTTCGCCTCGCGCAGGTTCTGCGCGCTGATGATGCCCGCCGTGGAGTCCATGCCCAGGAGGATTCGGCCGAGCGAACGGAAGAACGCGTTCGCGTTGTACGGCTTCATGTCGTCCATGGTCAGACGCTGGGCGCCGAGGATTACGCTGATGCCTGCGGTTCGTCCCTGCACGACGATTTTGCCGAGAGCGCTCATGGTGCGTCGTATCGAATTGTTCGTCGCGCTGACGGCCGCATTGTCGTTGGCCAGCTGGATGTCCCTGTTCGGGTTCTGCGTGGTCTTGCCGGCCTCCTGAAGGTAGGAGTTGAATTCGTCGAACACGATGTCGATGGGTTTCGTGTGGGCAAGCTCTTCCTCATTGAGCTGGCTTTTGTCGAGGTCGTAGATGCTGCCGACACCATACCGGCTGAACAGTTTCACCCGTTGTGCCATCTCGTTGCGCAGCCAGGCGATGACGGCTTCGGTTTCGCGCATCTGGCCCAAGCCGACGAACGCCAACGCCAACGGTTTCGCCCATTGAGTGAAGTCGATGCAACCTTTGGATGGGTCGATGAGGATGATGTCATGGCCTTTGAGCAGCGCTTCGGCGACCACGATCTGCGCGATGGAGGATTTACCGGTTCCGGATTTGCCGCTGATGAGCAGGTGGAACGTGTCCTTCATGCTCCAGTAGACCGGTTTGCCCATATCGTCCACGCCCAACGGGAACATGCGTGGTTTCGACTGGCGGGCGAAATCCCAGTCCGCGTTGACCATGGTGGGGAACGGGCTGCGTTTCGCCAGCACCATGTCGTACAGGTTCGAACCGTGTTCCTCACCGCGCGGGAGGATACGCCCGTAGGCGTAGTCTGCGCTGGTCAGGAACTTGCCTATGTTCCGTGAGGGCTTGTCCACATCCAACCCGGCCGGAATCTGGAATCGTGCCAACAACACGTCATGGTTGCTTGGCAACGCGCCGAGACTGACCACATCGGGGGTGCGTCCGCTGGGATCGCTGACTCCGGCCACGCCCCACGAGTCGCTTAAGGCGAGTTCGATGAGATGCTTTTGCTTTGATCTGCGATTCCAGTGGCTGATGTCCCTGACATCCAGGCACGGGTCGTCGCACAGCCATACGGTCGCACTGTCGGCTGACCGCCATTCCCAGTAAATATGTTTCGCCCCGACCGACGATTGGATTCTGGCGGACTGTTTGCGGGCGTCTTCCACGGTCGCGCCGTTGCCTAATTGGAATTGGATGCTCCAAATCGGCTTGTCTTTGCTTTGCGGAGTGCAGGCCGTGATGTTCACGGACGCTTTTGCGGGAAGCACGTCGATAAGGGTTTTGAATATCAACGCTTCCGCATACTTGCGGTGAAGGGGGGTGTTGCCGGTCAGCTGGTCGATGCGTACGGGCGCGCTTCCGGTGGACCAGATCAGTCCGGCCATGTCGGAGCCTTCGTCCACGAGTCCGATGAACCGTGCCTCCGGCTGCAATGGGCCAAGGTCGCAACGCTCGTAGTCGGACGGCGTGGCTGGTGCGGTGAGTACCAATGGCAGGTAATGCAGTTGCCAGCCGTCGCAGTCCTGGGTTTTCTCATAGTCGTAGATGGGTGCCGGTGGATTGAGTTTCGACGGGAGGCATTTGACCCAAGCGGACTGGTCGCTTTTGAACCGTTTGGAAATGGTGATGTAATCGTCAAAGGCTTTCTTGTGGGTCATGCCGTCCGGCCGCCACTTGTTGCCCTTGTCGGATAGTTTCACATCGTCGAATGCAACCAGGTGGAACTTGTCCTGCAGGTCGGCGAACACCGGCATCCGCAGAGTCTCGGCAGGAGATCCTTCTCCCTCCAGCCAGTCGAAGCTGATGCGGTCGATGGAATCCCCGCCCTGCGGGGGAGTGATGATCTCCAACAGCCAGGCGGCTTTACTGTCGTCGGCGCTCACATCATGAGCCAACGTCAACGGGGCGCGTTTATGCCAGATGAAAGCGGTTTGCGCATAGGCGATGTCGGCGACGAGAGAGGCAAGACCTTCGCCGGCCTTTCTCTCCGCGATGGAGGGGATGCAGGATTCGTCCATGCCAAGCGCCAGACGGACACTGGACGGGTCGAACTGTTCCGCCCCTTTCTTCTTCTGCTTGGCGGACAGTAGACACACGAAACGGTATCCGTCCGCCAATGCCGGCGCCCGCAACGCTTCCACGCCGAGCTTGAAAACTCCTTCGTTCGAGCGAGGCTTACCGTCCGACCCCTGCAGACGAATCCGGTAGACGATCAGAGGATTATCCGAAGAACCGATTTTGTTAACCTGCGTCAGATAGGCTCCCGACCATGCCTTCTGCAAATCGTCCCCGGCAAGCCAACCATCAAGCAGCTGTTGCCCTTCGACCAGCTCACGCCAGTACCGGGACTGCGGTTTGCGCCCCAACATCCATACGAGTAGCAGGAACACGAACCCCGGAAGCGTCACAGCGCTCAGCCAGCTCATGTATCCCGCCAACACGAAAACCAGGACCCCGGCGAAAACCAGCAACGCCATGGAGACGGACAAAAGCCGCGCCCAGGCGGGCGATTTGGTCAGGAACGCCGGAATACTGACGCCCTTGTAGACATGCCTACGGTCAACGCGCCGATTCCTGTAATGCGACCAGCCTTGGGCGAGCATGAAACCGAACAGGCCATCCACCAGGGCAATCCAGACGGCACCGTTCAATCCCAGCAGCATGCCGCCCATCCAGCCCATCCACCAGGAAACACGACGAATCTCCAGCCAATCCGCATTCGGAATAAGACCGGCAAGCATGTCCTTCCAACGGTGGTAG
>UMEI01041852.1_pt1 | contig 13551 bp, 9 predicted proteins | sample 1964711 | NCBI WGS metagenome assembly UMEI01 (sample SAMEA4836016, study PRJEB28245) | human gut metagenome | biome: gut microbiome; material: fecal sample | place: Denmark | collected 2008 | reverse complement strand
GAGTTACGAACGATGATAGAAGAGTATCGAGCCATCCGAGCTAAAGAAATAGGAGGGGGATATCCGTATTTCTTTATAAAAGAAGATGGTGAGGCCCTTTATCCTCAATTAGTATATCGTGTGGTGACACATTATCTTGAAACCGTTTGTTCATTGACCAAGAAGAGCCCGCATGTATTGCGACATACGTTTGCTTCGGCAATGTTGAATAATGGTGCGGAACTGAACAGTGTGAAAGCGTTGCTGGGTCATAGCTCTCTCGCATCGACCGAAGTGTATACGCACATTACGTTTGAGGAGCTGAAAAAAAGTTATAAACAAGCTCATCCCCGAGCAGAAAGAAAAGGAGAAAATTATGGAAATTAGAATTCAAGCCATTCATTTCGATGCTTCTACGCAGTTGGAAAGTTTTATTCAGAAAAAAGTAGTAAAACTAAGCCAGTATTATGATGATATCATTGCCGCAGAGGTTACGTTGAAAGTTGTCAAACCTGAGACGGCTCAAAATAAAGAAGCTGGCATTAAATTGCTGGTACCGAAAACAGATGATATATTTTCGTGCAAGATTGCCGATACTTTTGAAGAGGCAGTAGACCTGGCTGTCGATGCCTTAGTAAAACAGTTGCAAAAGATGAAGGAAAAAAGCCGGATTAAATAAAAAAATACGGTAATATTTTTGTAGTTTGAAATTAATGACTAAATTTGCACCCGTTTCGCATTGGAAATATGCGTATGCATAACGGGTGCGAATATATAAGCCGATATAGCTCAGTTGGCCAGAGCACGTGATTTGTAATCTCGGGGTCGTGGGTTCGAATCCCTCTATCGGCTCAGTGTTAAATAAGGGCGAATACCAGAGTGGCCAAATGGGGCAGACTGTAAATCTGCTGTCTTACGACTTCGGTGGTTCGAATCCATCTTCGCCCACATTTTTGCGGGAATAGCTCAGTTGATAGAGCATTAGCCTTCCAAGCTGAGGGTCGCGGGTTTGAGTCCCGTTTCCCGCTCAAATGTTGCCGATGTAGCTCAGTGGTAGAGCGCTTCCTTGGTAAGGACGAGGTCACGGGTTCAAGTCCCGTCATTGGCTCAAGATTTGGACGCTAATCATTAATTAAAATAAATAACAAGTTAAGTTATGGCTAAAGAACAATTTCAACGCACCAAGCCTCATGTTAATATTGGTACTATCGGTCACGTAGACCATGGTAAAACCACATTAACTGCCGCTATCACTACAGTATTGGCTAAAAAAGGTCTTTCAGAATTGCGTTCTTTCGATTCAATCGATAATGCTCCTGAAGAAAAAGAAAGAGGTATTACTATTAATACTTCACATGTAGAGTATGAAACTGCAAATCGTCACTATGCTCACGTTGACTGTCCGGGTCACGCTGACTATGTGAAAAACATGGTAACTGGTGCTGCTCAGATGGACGGTGCTATCATCGTTGTTGCTGCTACTGACGGTCCTATGCCTCAGACTCGTGAGCACATCTTGTTGGCTCGTCAGGTAAACGTTCCCCGTATCGTAGTTTTCATGAACAAATGCGATATGGTTGACGATGAAGAAATGCTTGAACTCGTAGAAATGGAAATGAGAGAATTGCTCTCTTCTTATGAATACGATGGCGATAATACTCCTATTATTCGTGGCTCTGCACTGGGTGCATTGAATGGCGAACCTCAATGGGAAGAAAAAGTTATGGAGTTGATGGATGCTGTTGATACATGGATTCCTCTGCCTCCGCGTGATATCGATAAACCATTCTTGATGCCGGTAGAAGACGTGTTCTCTATCACAGGTCGTGGTACTGTTGCAACAGGTCGCATCGAAACTGGTGTTATCAAAGTGGGCGACGAAGTTCAGATTATCGGTTTAGGTGCTGAAGGTAAGAAATCTGTTGTTACCGGTGTGGAAATGTTCCGCAAACTTCTTGATCAAGGTGAAGCTGGTGATAACGTTGGTTTGTTGCTCCGTGGTATCGACAAAAACGAAATCAAACGTGGTATGGTTATCTGCCATCCGGGACAGATCACTCCTCACTCAAAATTCAAAGCTCAGGTGTATATCCTGAAGAAAGAAGAAGGTGGTCGTCACACTCCATTCCACAACAAATATCGTCCTCAGTTCTATATCCGTACGTTGGACGTAACTGGTGAAATCACTCTTCCGGAAGGAACTGAAATGGTAATGCCAGGTGACCATGTAACAATCACTGTAGAACTTATCTATCCGGTAGCTATCAACGTAGGTTTGCGTTTTGCTATTCGTGAAGGTGGTCGTACAGTAGGTTCTGGTCAGATTACCGAAATCCTTGACTAATCTAAATATAGGTATAGTTTACAGCCGGCTCATATTTATGGAGCTGGCTGATATACGGGTCTAGCTCAGTTGGTAGAGCACTGGTCTCCAAAACCAGGTGTCGGGAGTTCGAGTCTCTCGACCCGTGCAAACTCAAAAAGAGAATGAAAAAGATACTTGCAAATATTAAAGAGTCTTATAACGAATTGGTTTATAAGGTTTCTTGGCCGACAAAGTCCGAATTAAGCAATAGTGCCGTGGTTGTTATGTTCGCTTCCCTAATCATAGCCTTGGTAGTATTTGTGATGGACCAATGTTTTGACCATATTATGCATTTTATTTACGGCAAAATATTCTAATTGGGAGGTAGAAAATGTCTGAGGTAAAAAGAGGATGGTATGTATTGCGTGCCATTAGCGGAAAAGAAGGCAAGGTAAAGGAATATCTTGATGCTGAAATCAAGAATACTGACCTTGGAGAATATGTATCTCAGGTTTTGATACCTACTGAGAAAGTATATTCTGTTCGTAATGGTAAGAAAGTCACTAAGGAAAGAAATCTTTATCCAGGTTATGTTTTTGTAGAGGCAGCGCTCGTCGGAGAGGTGTCTCATCGTTTGCGTAATACAACAAACGTAATTGGTTTTCTGGGAGGGACGACTAATCCCGACCCGTTGAGACCCGCCGAAGTAAAACGTATGTTGGGTGCTGTAGACGAGTTACAAGAGCAAGGAGAAGAGATTAGCATTCCGTATTTTGTTGGAGAAACCGTAAAAGTAACATTCGGGCCGTTTAATGGTTTCAGTGGTATTATTGAGGAAGTAAACAACGAAAAGAAAAAGTTGAAAGTAATGGTTAAAATTTTCGGGCGTAAGACTCCGCTCGAATTGGGCTTTATGCAAGTAGAAAAGGAATAATGAAGGTGGTGTTACGCGCTTGTCATTATCCCCACGTTGTTTTATAACAAATCAAATTAAATCAAAATGGCTAAAGAAATTGCTGGACAGATCAAATTACAGATTAAAGGAGGTGCAGCAAACCCATCTCCCCCTGTAGGACCGGCTTTAGGTTCTAAAGGGATTAATATTATGGAGTTTTGCAAGCAATTCAATGCCCGCACTCAAGACAAAGCCGGAAAGGTATTACCTGTCGTTATCACTTATTATAGCGATAAATCTTTCGATTTTATTGTTAAGACTCCTCCTGTAGCCATTCAATTGTTAGAAGCATCTAAACAAAAGAGTGGATCGGCAGAGCCTAACCGTAAAAAAGTGGCATCAATCACTTGGGATCAGGTAAAAGCAATTGCTGAGGACAAAATGGTCGATTTGAACTGTTTTACTTTGAAATCAGCGATGACTATGGTTGCTGGTACAGCTAGAAGTATGGGTATAACCGTAAGTGGGGAATTCCCGGATATTAACTAATAAACTTCAATTGAAATGGGTAAACTGACAAAAAATCAAAAGTTAGCTTTAGACAAAATTGAAGCAGGGAAGGCCTATTCACTCAAAGAAGCATCTCAGTTGGTAAAAGATATAACTTATACAAAATTTGATGCCTCTGTTGATGTTGATGTACGTTTAGGCGTAGACCCACGTAAAGCTAACCAGATGGTAAGAGGGGTTGTCTCTCTGCCTCATGGTACCGGTAAAGTGACTCGGGTATTGGTACTTTGTACTCCCGATCAGGAAACCGCTGCTAAGGAAGCTGGAGCTGATTACGTTGGGCTGGACGAATATATCGAGAAAATCAAAGGTGGTTGGACCGATATTGACGTTATTATAACAATGCCTGCTATCATGGGTAAAATCGGTGCTTTAGGACGTGTATTGGGTCCTCGTGGCTTGATGCCTAATCCTAAGAGCGGTACTGTTACCAACGAGGTTGCTAAGGCTGTAAAAGAAGTAAAACAAGGAAAGATTGACTTTAAAGTCGATAAAAATGGTATTGTACACGCTTCTATAGGTAAAGTATCTTTCTCTGCTGATCAGATTCGTGATAATGCAAAAGAATTTGTTTCTGCTTTGATTAAACTGAAACCGACTGCTGCTAAAGGTACATATATTAAGAGTGTTTATCTTTCAAGTACAATGAGCCCGGGTATTAAAATCGAGCCTAAATCAGTTGATGAGATTTAAAAAATTGAATTATGAGAAAGGAAGATAAAAGCACAGTTATAGAACAGATTGCATCGACTCTTAAAGAATACAGTCATTTTTATTTGGCAGAAACAGCTGCGTTGAACGCTGAGAAAACAAGCGCTCTTCGTCGTGAATGCTTCAAGCAAGATATAAAATTACTGGTTGTTAAGAATGCCTTGCTTCACAAAGCTATGGAGTCTCTCGATACTGATTATACTCCGCTTTATGATTGTCTGAAAGGCTCGACTGCAGTAATGTTTACGAATACAGGTAACGCTCCGGCCAAGTTGATCAAAGAGTTTAGAAAATCTACTTCTGACTTATTGAACTTCAAAGCTGCATATGTTGAAGAAAGCTTCTATATCGGAGCTGAACAATTAGATGCGTTAGTTGCTATTAAGAGCAAAAATGAACTTATCGCCGATGTTATCGCATTGTTACAATCGCCTGCTAAGAACGTTGTTTCGGCATTGCAATCGGGAGGTTCTAAACTTCACGGAGTATTGCAGACTCTATCAGAAAGATAATTTTTTAGAAAAACGAATTAGTAAAATAACAAATTAAATCATACAAAAATGGCAGATTTAAAAGCTTTTGCAGAACAATTAGTAAACCTGACCGTAAAAGAAGTAAACGAACTTGCTCAGATTTTGAAAGATGAGTATGGTATTGAACCTGCTGCTGCAGCTGTTGCTGTTGCCGCTCCTGCTGCTGCTGGTGCAGCTGCTGAAGAAAAAACATCTTTCGATGTTGTTTTGAAAGCTGCTGGTGCTAACAAATTAGCAGTTGTTAAATTAGTAAAAGAACTTACCGGTCTTGGCTTGAAAGAAGCTAAAGATATGGTAGATGGTGCTCCTAGCAACATCAAAGAAGGTCTTGCTAAAGCTGAAGCTGAAGCGTTGAAAAAACAATTAGAAGAAGCTGGCGCTGAAGTTGAACTTAAATAAGTATTTCCTGATTATCAGGAACTTTGGTTAAGAGATTTCTGGAAGAGGTCTCTTAACCTTTTTGTGTATATAATTTAAATTAAGTTCAATTAATCCCATTTGTTAAATGTCTTCAAATATAGGTAAACCACGGGTAAATTTTGCTTCAATCAAGAATCCGCTTCAATATCCGGACTTTCTTGAAGTGCAGTTGAAGTCTTTCCGAGACTTCTTACAACTGGATACGCCCCCGGAAAAAAGAAAAAATGAGGGCTTGTATAAGGTGTTTGCAGAAAATTTTCCGATTGCAGATACCCGGAATAATTTTGTCCTCGAATTTTTGGATTATTACATTGATCCGCCCAGATATACTATCGATGAATGTATCGAGAGAGGGTTGACTTACAGTGTGCCCTTGAAGGCTAAACTGAAGTTGTATTGTACAGATCCCGATCACGAAGATTTTGATACCGTGATACAGGATGTGTATCTTGGCCCGATTCCTTACATGACCGAGAAGGGTACATTCGTTATAAATGGTGCTGAACGTGTCGTAGTATCGCAGCTTCACCGTTCTCCGGGTGTTTTCTTCGGACAAAGTACGCATGCAAATGGTACGAAACTCTATTCTGCTCGTATTATTCCTTTTAAAGGTTCTTGGATTGAGTTTGCTACCGACATTAATAATGTCATGTATGCCTATATTGACAGAAAGAAAAAATTGCCGGTTACAACTTTGTTGAGAGCTATCGGTTTCGAGAGTGATAAAGATATCCTCGAAATTTTCGGACTTGCCGAGGAGGTAAAAGTAAACAAGACGAATCTTAAGAAAGCTGTTGGTCGGCGCTTGGCTGCCCGTGTGTTGAAGACCTGGGTAGAAGACTTTGTGGACGAAGATACTGGAGAAGTTGTTTCTATCGAACGTAATGAGGTTATCATCGATCGAGAAACAGTTCTGGAAGAAGAGCATATTGAAGAAATTCTTGAATCCGGAGTATCCAATATCTTATTGCATAAGGAAGAAAGAAATCTTTCTGATTATTCGATTATTTACAATACGTTGCAGAAAGACTCCAGTAACTCGGAGAAAGAAGCAGTGTTATACATATATCGCCAACTTCGTAATGCTGAACCGGCTGATGATGCCAGTGCTCGCGAAGTAATTACAAATTTATTCTTCTCTGAAAAGAGATATGACTTGGGTGAGGTAGGACGTTATAGAATCAATAAAAAATTGAATCTGTCCACTCCGGCCGATATAAAGGTCTTGACGAAAGAGGATATTATCGAGATTATCAAATATCTTATTGAGTTGATTAATTCGAAGACCGATGTTGATGATATCGACCACTTGAGTAACCGTCGTGTAAGAACTGTAGGTGAACAATTGTATAACCAGTTTGGTGTCGGACTGGCTCGTATGTCACGTACAATACGTGAACGTATGAACGTTAGGGACAATGAGGTATTTACACCGATCGATTTGATTAATGCCAAGACTATTTCTTCGGTAATCAATACATTCTTCGGGACGAATGCTCTGTCTCAGTTTATGGACCAGACGAATCCTTTGGCCGAAATGACACATAAACGTCGTATGTCGGCTTTGGGACCTGGAGGTTTGTCGAGAGAGCGTGCCGGATTTGAGGTTCGTGACGTACATTACACACATTACGGTCGTTTGTGTCCTATTGAAACTCCTGAGGGACCGAACATCGGTCTTATATCTTCACTTTGTGTATATGCAAAAATCAATGACCTTGGATTTATCGAAACTCCATATCGTAAAGTCGAAAATGGAAAAGTTGATTTGTCCGAAAATGGTATTGTGTATTTGACGGCTGAAGTAGAGGAAGGTAAGGTTATTGCTCAGGGTAATGCTCCGCTAAATGATGATGGTACATTTATTCGTACGAGAGTAAAATCACGTTTGGATGCGGATTTCCCTATTGTAGCTCCTGAGGAAGTAAACTTAATGGATGTTTCTCCTACGCAGATTGCATCTATTGCAGCTTCGTTGATTCCTTTCCTTGAACATGATGATGCAAACCGTGCATTGATGGGTTCGAACATGATGCGCCAGGCTGTACCGTTGCTTCGTACCGAAGCTCCGGTTGTAGGTACCGGTTTGGAAGGTCAGTTGATTCGGGATTCTCGTACGCAGATTACTGCCGAAGGTGCAGGAGTTGTGGAATTTGTCGATGCAACGACAATACGTATTCGTTATGATCGTACCGAAGAAGAAGAGTTTGTAAGTTTTGAAGATTCGGTTAAAGAGTATACTATTCCCAAGTTCCGCAAGACCAACCAAAGTACTACTGTGGATTTGAGGCCTATTTGCCATAAGGGAGACCGAGTAGCTGCCGGACAGATTTTGACGGAAGGTTATTCTACCGAAAACGGAGAATTAGCATTAGGTAAAAACCTGAAAGTAGCATTTATGCCGTGGAAGGGTTATAACTATGAAGATGCTATTGTACTTAACGAACGTGTAGTTCGTGAAGATATATTGACTTCGGTACACGTAGATGAATATTCTTTGGAAGTACGTGAAACGAAGAGAGGTATGGAAGAGTTGACTTCTGATATACCTAATGTGAGTGAAGAAGCAACGAAAGACCTTGACGAACGTGGTATTATCCGTGTGGGGGCTCACGTAAATCCGGGTGATATAATGATTGGTAAGATTACGCCTAAGGGAGAGTCTGACCCGTCACCGGAAGAAAAATTGTTACGTGCAATCTTTGGTGATAAAGCAGGTGATGTGAAAGATGCATCGTTGAAAGCTACTCCTTCATTAAAGGGTGTGGTTATCGGTACCAATCTGTTCTCAAGAGCTATTAAGAAAAAGAAATCTAAGCTAAGTGATAAAGCTATTCTTCCTAAATTGGATGAAGAGTACGAAGAAAAAGAAGCCAAGCTCAAAGACTTGTTGATTGAAAAATTGATGATATTGACTAACGGCAAGACGTCTCAGGGAGTAAAAGATTATCTGGGAGCGGAAATAATTGCCAAAGGAGCTAAATTTACTCAAAAGGCTTTGAGCGAGATAGATTATACCTCTATTCAAGTAAGTAAGTGGACTACCGATACGGCTAAGAACGAATTGATACGGGCTACTATTATGAATTACTTGAAAAAGTATAAGGAAATCGATGCAGAACTTCGTCGTAAGAAATTCGATATTTCGATTGGAGATGAATTGCCTTCAGGAATTGTACAGATGGCCAAGGTGTATATCGCCAAGAAACGTAAGATTAGTGTAGGTGATAAGATGGCCGGTCGTCATGGTAACAAAGGTATCGTGTCGCGAGTCGTTCGTCAAGAAGATATGCCGTTCTTGGAAGATGGAACTCCGGTTGATATCGTTTTGAATCCTCTGGGTGTGCCGTCTCGTATGAACTTAGGACAGATTTTTGAAACCGTTTTGGGATGGGCCGGTGTAAAATTAGGCGAAAAATTTGCAACGCCTATTTTTGACGGAGCAAGCCTTGATGATTTGAATGAGTGGACTGACAAAGCAGGCCTGCCTCGTTATGGTAAATCATATTTGTATGATGGACATACCGGAGAACGTTTTGACCAGCCGGCAACGGTAGGGGTTATCTATATGTTGAAACTGGGTCATATGGTTGAAGACAAGATGCATGCTCGTTCGATAGGTCCTTATTCTTTGATTACGCAACAGCCGTTAGGTGGTAAAGCTCAGTTTGGAGGTCAGCGTTTTGGAGAAATGGAGGTTTGGGCTCTTGAGGCATTCGGCGCTTCTCACGTTTTACAGGAGATTTTGACAATTAAGTCGGATGATGTTGTCGGACGTTCTAAAGCATATGAAGCCATTGTAAAAGGTGAGCCTATGCCTACACCTGGTATTCCTGAGTCTCTTAATGTGCTTTTGCATGAGTTGAGAGGTCTTGGTCTTAGCATCAATTTAGAATAAATAAACTTAGAAAAAGTGTTGTCAGTATTTCTCTGAAAGAGAAACTGACACACTGAAATTCTTATAACTCTTTATAAATTTAATTTATGGCTTTTAGAAAAGATAACAAGATAAAGAGTAACTTTTCGAAGATTTCAATCGGATTAGCATCTCCAGAAGAGATTTTGGAAAATTCGAGCGGTGAAGTCTTGAAACCCGAAACCATCAACTATCGTACATACAAGCCTGAGCGTGACGGTTTGTTTTGTGAACGTATATTCGGTCCGGTAAAAGATTATGAATGCCATTGTGGTAAATACAAGCGTATTCGTTATAAAGGCATTGTCTGCGACCGTTGTGGTGTTGAGGTTACGGAAAAGAAAGTACGTCGTGAACGGATGGGACATATTCAGCTCGTCGTTCCAGTTGCTCATATCTGGTATTTCCGTTCTCTTCCCAACAAAATCGGTTATTTACTTGGATTACCTACGAAGAAACTTGATGCAATCATTTATTATGAGCGTTATGTCGTAATACAGCCGGGGGTAAAAAGAGACAGTTTGGCCGTTTATGATTTATTGTCTGAAGAAGAATATTTGGATGTACTTGATAATCTGCCTAAAGACAATCAATTGCTTGACGATACTGATCCCGAGAAGTTTATTGCAAAAATGGGTGCTGAGGCTATTTATGATTTATTAGCCCGTCTTGATTTGGATGAACTTTCTTATGAGTTGCGTCATCGTGCCAATACAGATGGTTCGCAACAACGTAAGAGTGAGGCTTTGAAGCGTCTGCAAGTGGTAGAGTCGTTCCGTGCGTCGAAAATGCGTAATCGTCCTGAATGGATGATTCTGAAAGTTGTTCCGGTGATTCCTCCTGAATTGCGTCCTCTTGTTCCTCTGGACGGAGGCCGTTTCGCTACATCTGATTTGAATGACCTTTATCGTCGTGTTATCATACGTAACAACCGTTTGAAACGGTTGATGGAAATCAAAGCTCCGGAAGTTATTTTGCGTAATGAAAAACGTATGCTTCAGGAGGCTGTTGATTCGTTATTGGATAATTCTCGTAAATCGAGTGCAGTCAAGACGGATGCAAATCGTCCCTTGAAATCTTTGTCTGATAGTTTGAAAGGAAAACAAGGGCGTTTCCGTCAGAACTTATTGGGTAAACGTGTCGACTACTCGGCTCGTTCGGTTATTGTTGTAGGTCCCGAACTTAAAATGCATGAGTGCGGTTTGCCTAAGAATATGGCTGCCGAATTATATAAACCTTTTGTTATACGGAAACTAATCGAACGCGGTATTGTAAAGACCGTGAAGTCGGCCAAGAAGATTGTCGATCGTAAAGAACCGGTCGTTTGGGATATTCTTGAACATGTAATGAAAGGTCACCCTGTGTTGTTGAACCGTGCACCGACGTTGCACCGTTTGGGTATTCAGGCATTCCAGCCCAAAATGATTGAGGGTAAAGCTATACAGTTACATCCATTGGCATGTACGGCATTTAACGCTGACTTCGATGGTGACCAGATGGCTGTACACTTGCCATTGGGTAATGAAGCTATCCTTGAGGCTCAGATGTTGATGTTAGGGGCTCATAATATTCTTAATCCGGCTAATGGCGCACCTATTACCGTACCTTCTCAGGATATGGTATTAGGATTGTATTATATTACGAAACTTCGTCCGGGAGCTAAAGGCGAAGGCCTTGTATTCTATGGCCCGGAAGAGGCTGAGATTGCTTATAATGAGGGCAAGGTTACACTTCACTCGAAAGTGAAGGTGATGGTAAAAGACTTGGATGAAAACGGTAATATTGTAGACGTTCTTCGCGAAACTTCTGTGGGACGTGTTCTTGTAAATGAGATTGTGCCAGCAGAAGTAGGATATATTAATGAGATACTTTCTAAGAAATCTCTTCGTGATATTATCGGTAACGTTATCAAGGTATGTGGTGTAACTCGTGCTGCCCAGTTCTTGGATGATATCAAGGATTTAGGTTATAAGATGGCATTTAAAGGCGGCTTGTCGTTTAATCTGGCTGACGTGATTATTCCACCCGAAAAAGAAGCTTTGGTGAACGAAGGTTATGCCGAGGTGGAACAAATCATGGCCAATTATAACATGGGTTTCATTACTTATAATGAACGTTATAACCAGATTATCGATACTTGGACTCACGTAAACTCGAAACTGTCTAATATTTTGATGAAGCAGTTGTCAAGCGATAATCAGGGATTCAATTCTGTATATATGATGTTGGATTCCGGTGCTCGTGGTTCTAAAGAACAGATTCGTCAGTTGTCCGGTATGCGTGGTTTGATGGCGAAGCCTCAAAAATCTGGTGCTGAAGGCGGGCAAATTATTGAAAACCCGATTTTGGCAAACTTCAAAGAGGGTTTGTCCGTATTGGAGTATTTTATCTCTACTCACGGTGCTCGTAAAGGTTTGGCCGATACTGCTTTGAAAACTGCTGACGCTGGTTATTTGACTCGTCGTCTGGTCGATGTTGCACATGATGTGATTATTCACGAAGAAGACTGTGGAACATTGCGAGGACTTGTTTGCACGGAAATCAAGAATAATGAAGAAGTTGTAGCTTCTTTATATGAGAGAATTCTGGGACGTGTATCTGTACATGATGTACAGCACCCGTTAACAGGAGAAATATTGGTTCATGCCGGTGATGAAATTACAGAGGATATTGCACAAAAAATACAAGAATCACCCATCGAAAGAGTGGAAATCCGTTCGGTATTGACTTGTGAATCGAAGAAAGGTGTTTGTGCTAAATGTTATGGGCGTAATTTATCTACCAGTAGATTGGTACAGAAAGGTGAAGCTGTCGGTGTCATTGCAGCACAATCTATCGGTGAGCCGGGTACTCAGTTGACTTTGCGTACTTTCCATGTCGGTGGTATCGCTTCTAATATTGCAGCTGTATCGAATGTGACGTCACGTTATGACGGTATTCTCGAAATTGATGAGTTACGTACCGTTGATAGCATAGATGAGACAGGGAAAAAGGTAATGATTGTCGTAGGCCGTTTGGCTGAGATGCGTATTATTGATCCTAATACGAAGATTGTACTGACGACGACAAATATTCCTTATGGTTCTAAACTGTTCTTTAACAGTGGAGCAGAATTGAAGAAAGGTGATGTTGTCTGCGAGTGGGACCCTTTCAATGCCGTTATCGTATCGGAAGTTTCGGGTAAAGTGCAATTCGAAAATGTAGTTGAGGGTGTGACTTATAAAGTCGAATCAGATGAGCAGACCGGGTTGCGTGAGAAAATCATTATCGAGTCTAAAGACCGTGCCCGTGTTCCATCTGCAAATATTGTTGATGAGAATGGCCAGGTACTGAAGACCTATTCTTTGCCTGTAGGTGCTCACTTAATGGTAGATGAGAACAGTGCACTCCGTTCTGGAGAAGTGTTCGTGAAAATACCGCGTGCAGTAGGTAAAGCAGGTGATATTACCGGTGGTCTTCCTCGTGTTACAGAATTGTTCGAAGCCCGTAACCCGTCCAATCCGGCAGTTGTGTCGGAAATTGACGGAGAAGTAACTTTCGGAAAAGTAAAACGGGGTAATCGTGAAATTGCAGTAACATCCAAGACCGGTCAAGTACAGAAATATCTGGTTCCTCTGTCAAAACAAATATTGGTACAGGAAAACGACTATGTTCGTGCCGGAACTCCGTTATCTGACGGTGCGGTGACTCCTTCTGATATTTTGGCAATCAAGGGACCGACGGCTGTACAGGAATATATTGTGAACGAAGTTCAGGATGTATATCGCTTACAAGGTGTGAAGATTAATGATAAGCATTTTGAGGTAATTGTACGTCAGATGATGCGTAAAGTTGAGATTATCGATCCGGGTGATACTCGCTTCTTGGAACAACAGGTGGTTGACAAACATGATTTCATGGAAGAAAACGACCGTATATGGGGCAAGAAGGTTGTTGTGGATGCTGGTGATTCTCAGACATTGAAGCCGGGACAGATTGTAACTCCTCGTAAGTTGCGTGATGAAAACTCGATGTTAAAACGTCGTGATATGAAATTGGTGGAAGTGCGGGACGCTATTCCGGCAACTTCGAATCAGATTTTACAAGGTATAACTCGGGCTGCATTGCAAACATCCAGCTTTATGTCGGCCGCTTCGTTCCAGGAAACCACAAAAGTTCTTAATGAAGCTGCTATTAATGGTAAAGTTGACAAGCTTGAAGGTATGAAAGAAAATGTGATTTG
>UMEI01014398.1_pt1 | contig 13567 bp, 15 predicted proteins | sample 1964711 | NCBI WGS metagenome assembly UMEI01 (sample SAMEA4836016, study PRJEB28245) | human gut metagenome | biome: gut microbiome; material: fecal sample | place: Denmark | collected 2008 | reverse complement strand
GAGCAGATGGGATATGGGATTATTTCTTTTTTCGTCTGTTTTCCCTAATGAATCAAATAGTAAAATAGTGTATTATAGGAAATAGAATATTTTATTTTAAGAAAGAAGGGCGAATCATGAAATACATAATCATCGGAGCAGGTGGAACAGGAGGAATACTTGGATTCTACATGACAAAGGCAGGAAAAGACGTGACACTTATCGCAAGAAATGCACATTTAGAAGCTATGCAAAAGCAGGGACTTTCTGTTGAAAAAATGTGGACAAACGAAACGGAAACCATACCTGTCGGTGCAGAAAGTATGGAATCTTATGAGGCAAAAGGAGAAAAAGCAGATGTAATCCTCGTCTGTGTTAAAAAATATTCTCTCGATTCCTGTATTCCATTTATTCAAAATATTTCCCATAAAAATACGATAGTTGTTCCGGTATTAAATGTTTATGGAACGGGTGCGTATCTTCAAGAGAAACTTCCAAAGGTTCTTGTGACGGATGGATGTATCTACGTTTCTGCTAATATTAAACAGGCAGGAGTATTATTGCAGCATGGAGAAATATTAAGAGTATTTTTCGGTGTAAGGGAAAAGGAAGATTTGAAGAAATTAAATGGACAGTTGAATGGTGAATATAAAGCAGAAAGATTATTGAAAAAGATTGCACAAGATTTTAAAGACAGTGGAATTGATGGCATTTTGTCAGATAATATAAAACGGGATGCATTGACTAAGTTTTCCTATGTGTCTCCAATCGGAACCGCAGGACTTTACTTGCATGCTGTTGCAGGAGATTTCCAACGAGAAGGAGAAGCCAGAGAACTTTTTAAGACATTAATTCGAGAAATTGTTACACTAGCTAATGCAATGGGAATTACTTTCGAAGAAGACCTTGTAGAACGTAACTTAAAGATTCTTTCTAATTTGCCGGAAGAAGCAACGACATCTATGCAAAGAGATGTTATAGAAGGAAAACAGTCGGAGATTGATGGGCTGGTATATGAGGTTGTGCGGATGGCCAAAAAGTATGGGGTAGAAGTGCCAGCGTATGAGAGAGCGGCAGAAAAGTTTCGGGAGATGGAGGTGAGGTAGTATAGAAAATGACATAGCTTAGTTGACAGATTGGAATATATACAGTATCATTAATTAACGCAATGCGTTTTGTGATTGAATGGAGAGAGGTTGTGGGTAGAGGAAGAGAAATAAAAGAACTGCGAGAAAAAATGGGAATGAACCGCAGAGAATTCAGTGATTACTATGGAATACCATATCGTACGGTTCAGGACTGGGAAGCAGAAAAACGCCAATTGCCAGACTATCTGTTACGTTTGATTAAATATCGAGCAAAAATGGAGGGAATGGTGAAAAAAGATAAGTCGTAAGACTTATTTTTTTGCCATTTAATTAACGCAATGCGTTATAATTGTTGAGCTTAATGTTATAATTTGAAGACGAATGGTGGTATAGTATTATGAATCGAAAAGTAAGTGTAATTGAAGATTTGGATGGGAAAAAGATAGTTTTTATCCATGACATTAAATTTAAAGGGAAACGAGCAGTGAATTGGAATGAGGTTAAGGAGTATCTGAAAAATTATGTAGGAGAGTTCTATGATATTGTAGCCAATAATGAAATGATATATATAGGGAATGATTTGCCTAGTGAATATACTGGATCAAAATATACATATAAATTAAAAGGTACGGTTGCAAAAGCTAAGGCAAATGCAGCACAGGGGATTCCAGAACTATTGGAAACAGCACAAGGTGGGAGCTATCGAGAAAATCATAAAGAAAAGCATAATCGTAATGCTAAATATGGTTGGTATAGATATGATTCAAGATTTGCTCTTCCTGTATATAATGAACAGGAGGAGATTGAAAGATATAATGTTTTTCATGCTTCGATGATTATTAGACATTCAGAAGACGGAAAAAAATATTTATATGATATTATAGACATAAAAAAAGAAATGAGCAACTCGCTTGAATAATAAAATCGTACACGACACAAAACCCATTTCTTATTTATATAATACATCATAAAAACAATATATGCAAGAAAAATAAAAAGTCAGGATTCTGCTTGAGTAATAGTTGTGTAAGGAATTAGGATGAGGAAATATGAAGAATAATATTGGTGCATTTAAGAAAAAGTGGATAGAGAATCCATCGGATGAAAAAGGTGTTTTACTCTATCTTTCAGTCAGTGAGGTATTTATTTCTGCAAAGTTTGGAACTGGAGAGAACCTTTTAAAAGAAGATATTACGAGAGGTTTTGATGATTATATCTATGTGAGAAAGTTGATTTTTGATGAAGATGAGATGGTAGAATTAGATACTGCACAGTTAGATTTTAGTAGTGAGAGGGAAGACTATTATTTAAATCTAAACCATTTTTGTGAGGAGTCTATTGAAATGCTTGGGAATTCTTCAGAGGAAGAATATTGGATTCTGCAGATGATTTGATAAAGCGGATGAGATATAATTGTACTTGATGAAGGCTAATGAAATAGTGTATAAAAAAAGAAACGAGCACCCTTTTCTAGCCCGAAGACATTACTCAGTAAAAAACCCATTTCTTAGCTATGATTGTATACTGATAGTAGCAAAAAGTCAATAAAAAGAAACGAACATATTTTGAAAATCATTTCCCGATTAAATAAGTAACTCCGATGAAAAGCCGGCCAGCTATTCATCGGAAAGATCAATGGAAAGGCAGATTCAGATACACTCATTAACTTCAGTGCATCCGGATCTGTTTTTTGTTACTATTGTTTCATTCCGTTGCTTTTGCCATGTTTGCTTCCTAGGGGATTTCAATGACAAACTCTCTCCCATAAGGTATAATACTAATCAGAGTATTTTGTTTTACTCATTACGAAATGAGAGGGAGATTTTTCAATGGATGCGAATGTGATCAAGGAATTGCAAAATGGCCTAAATGCCGCTTATATAAATGGCTCTGTAGCGGCAAATCTGGCGTATAAGTCAGCATTTGTGTCGAATAATCCGGAAGAGGGGAAGAAGGTTATCTCATCTGTGGAGGACGAATTGTTGCGCTGTGATCAGTTTCAGATCAGCGTTGCTTTTATCACAATGGGTGGCGTGACACCGCTTCTGCAGACGTTAAAAGAGCTTGAGGAAAAGGGTGTTAAGGGACAGATTCTTACGACAAATTATTGATGGATTGAAATATGCTGTTGCAAAATCTATAAGAAAAACTATAGAAGAATGTCCTGCTAATGGGTGGGTTAGAAGTGATCAAATAGATGATTTTCAGTCAAAAACCATAGAACAGTTACAGGACATGTTGCTTATGATGAAAAATACGCAGATGGAGAGAAAACATTCTTCAAGTATGGATATCTCTATAGAGGCGAAAACTCTATTGAGAGAAGGTTGCGAAGCAAATGCCAATGGAACAATAGTTGTAAGCAAAACCTTAAGTGGAACTTCAGTATCGACTGGCGACAAAGTATTTTGCAATGAGGCAACATCACGCTTGGAAGCAGTTTGGTTAGGGGCAATTGATGAATTAATACAAAATGGTTATATTTATGATCCAACAGGAAAGCAAGAAATTTATTGTGTGACGCGTTAGGGATATGATTACAATGACAAAACTGAAAATAAGATAGCATCAATACTTGGAAAAAAAGGTATGATACTTTTGACATAGCTATTATTAACACTATTATAGATAATGAAAAATGTAATATTTCTGAGATATCGCAATTAATAGGTTGTTCACAGGTATTTACGATGAAGCGTATTAAGAAATTACAAGATAAAGGAATTTTGATAAAAGAAGGTTCGGCGAAGACTTGTAATTGGAGAGTATTGGAGAATAATATTTAGAACAGTAAACGGACATATGTGTAGAAACTTACAAATGGAAGTGATGAAATTATGAAAGACATTATAATACATAGTGATTTGTCTTATTTAGAAGTGTTAAAAAATTATTCATTCGAAAGCAAGATGTTATTATGTCAAAAGTATGTGTGTAGGATCATGGATATATCTGAGGTAATCGCCACATGAGCTGTTAGTGCATCATAAGATAAACTATGACATTCCCCAATCAGGTTCAGCATAGATTTACAGGTTTTGAAGAAAACTTCAATCTTCCAGCTCTGCCCATAAATACGGATAATCTCTTCTTCGGAAAGAGTCGTATCTGTACAGATAAAAGCAGGCCAGTCCTTACGGTTCGCTTTATTCCTTACACAAACAATCTTCGCTGAGATGGGATATTCTTTTCCTATCATAACGTCAACAGAAAGCAGATATTTTGATCTGTCACGACGTTTTTTATTTCGGGAATAGATTTCTTTAATATTGAGCTGTTCACCACTGTAGGAATATTTGATTAAGCTGCGTTTCTTAATCATAGCAATCATATCTATACCTTTTGAACGGATGGCTGTGATCTGTGCTGGGTTGGAAAACCAGGAATTAAACAGAACATAATCCGTTTTCAGACCTGCACGAAGAGCTGTATCTAACGAGGTCATCATCGCTTCTGGAGCTTTTGTCTGAGTAAGCCTGCGCCTTTTTTCTGCGAGGGTTCTGTTATCAAAGTTCTTTACCGGACCAATGATATTTGCATCTTTTGCAGATGCCAGCAGGCAGCTATTTACCGGAATCAGTGTATTTCCGTTACTCCAGCTTAAGGTAAGCATCCGAAAGCTTTTTTTGAAATGCATATCAGTGTGGTCGAAAACCCTTGAACCCAGTTCAGTTTTCTTACAACTGGTATGATTAAAAATGTTGTCATCAACGATGAAAACAGTTTTCCTTTTCTTATCTGTCAGATTTTTGAGATAATTATTTACGATATATGCAACAAGAAGAGAAGTAAAACGGAGCCAGTTTGTTTTTGTCGAATTAAGGAAACGATAAAAAGTGTTCTTTGAAAAATCTTCCTTAAAAGAGCCGGTTCGCTGTTGCATATACATACTTTTTCCGACAAAAATGTTACCGAGTTTGTAACGGAGCAGAGAAACGGGGGAAACACCTTTTTCATTCATACCATTACATTTGGCAAGAAGCTTACCAACATGATGTTTTGAAAAAAATCTCTGGACACAATCAATTAAGGCTTTCTTATCGGAATCGTTTTGTGGTATACTAGACATGGCATAAATCTCCTTTGTGAAAATGGTTTCTAGTCAATTCCATTATACCAAACAGAACAGATTTATGCCTTTTTTTGCTGGAATATTGAATTTTCAAGGTTCAACACACTGTATTGGTGTGGGGAGCACTAGTTGATAAATATATATATTGGAAAAAATGTAAAGAATTTTCCATGAAAGTCGAATATTGCATCAACCCAATATGAGATAGTTATCTTATGTGACAGTTAGTTTTTCACAGGATTTGGAATATGATTAAAGAAATATTAAATAATTTATGATTAATGATATTTTGTAGAGGAAGAAAAAATATGGGAATTAGATTAACTGGATTTAGTACGCCTGTTATAGGTGCAGAGTGGGAATACACGGACAAAAAGAAAACGGTTGAAGAAACGCCCCCTTCCCTAAAAATTGAATCAAGCCACAAAATTAAGGTTTTCATTAGCTCGCAACATGGCGATAATGGGAAATATGATTGTGTCAGAAGTCAGTTGAAGAAAACTATAGAAGAAACAGGTTTGGCATATGTGTATACATTTGAACAAGAAGCTGCATCTACCCTAACTGTCGGAAAGCACTTCTCGTGGGGACTTGAGGACAGCGATTTATGCATTTTTTTGATTGACAATGCAGATGGTGTTAGCTCTGGTGTTCAAAAAGAGATAGATATAGTAAAACGCAATAATAAGAAAGCTTTATATTATTTTTGTGATGAAACGTCACAAGAAAAAACTGCTATAGAGCAGAGTTTAGTTAATTCATTGTATGCAAAAAGTAAGACGGTTCATCGATTTGAAGATTTGAGTCAGAATGGAGCACAAGCCCTTATAGATGATATTTCATATATTTATCATCATTATTGTCAGGGTAGATTATTGCCGAAAGAAGATGAAGAAGAAAACAGGACTAGGAATTTAAATTTAAATAATATTTCTGATCAGAGAATAGTAACTGCTCCTAAATCAGTTGTGAAGAATATCGATAAATGCAAAGATTATATTCACAACTTAGTTTTTGGTTATTCTAGAGGATATATATTAGATGAGAATACGGAAGCCAAAACGAGTGAACTTGACGAATGGGGGAATCAATTTTTAGAGGTCCTTTTTGGAGATAAAACTATAAAGAGTTTTAACACAGGAATGTTTTTAGAAGCATTAGCGGAAGAACAGGATGAAGACTATCACAGCTTAGTTTGTCAAAGATGGAATGCTATTCAAGCTTATTATTTGGGCAAAGTTGATGATGCAATTAAGTTATTGGAAGGGGCATTGACACAGGCAAAAGATGAGTCAAAACCAGATTGGGTTATCCAAGATATTCTGATCGATTTAAGAAATCTTCATTGGGTTAGCAATACTGAACATAATTGCTTTGTTGAGTCTGAAGCACAAAAAGAATTAAATGAGTTTGAAGAAGAGCTGTATTACCCGTCTTTAGATCGAATTCACAATTCTTTACAAGGCAAGTATATCTCCGGATTGTATAAGAAAAAAATTGAATCACCATATTCTGTCACGTTGGGAAATGATTTTAATCAATATGTGGAATTATTGGCAAGCTCTTTTATGGTGTCAATTTACAATGGGTCATTAACTCACATATTGCTTTTTTATGATGAACTCAGAGATTTTATATTTTATCTTAGTAGTAAATATGATGATTGGAATTTTAGAAAAGATTTGTTGAAATATGCTGTATTTAAGGGTAGCGAGAAAGAAATAAGGGGCTTACAGGATGCTTATCCAGAGCTGTTGAATATGATGACGGATAAAGATGCAAAAGAAATTATCATGTTCTGCGCTAACGAACCAGTGAGGTATAAAAGATTTTCGAGCGAACTGCTTGCTATGCGAGCAGTCGGTTACTATTTGAATGAGTCGGATTATTCTATTTATGAAAAAGATTTGCTGGGAAAAATTCAGAGCTGGATTGAAAATGATTCAAGAACAGTGATAAATGGTCAGAATATTTTTTTATGCCTGTCTGGAGTAGGACATAGAGTGGCACAGGATAAACTTGCAGATATTTGTTGTTCTTTTATGGAACATCATTTTTGTCACTGGTATATGGATATGTTTAAGTTCATTGCCAAAATTATTGATTTAAATAAATTAAGTAATAATTTGGCAACAAGACTGATTCAAGATATCATTTCTGTAATGGATAATGAACAAGAACGACAACAAGTATCATATGCTCCGAGTTTCCTTTTAGTTTTTAGAAAGCAAAACAAGGATATAACTGAGGAATTAGATAGTAAAGTAGCAGAAGTATTTCCGCATTATTATAATGGCGATTATTTACTGGGGACACAAAGTGAGGATGAAGCTGATTATTTAGCACATATTTCCGATTATCTTGAAAAAATAGAAGAAAACAATTTGAATCAGGGTAAAAATGGTCACTATTTTGGACATGGTTTAAGAAAAATTGCTACTATTAGGAATATTTTGATTGGTGAAAACATCATTTGTCCTACAGAAGTGATGGATAAGATGATTTCAATTGTGGCAGACACTTTACTAGTCTCGAAGGAAGATATTGTAACTAAGCTAGATGCGGTTTCTCTTTTAATTTGTGTTGCCTTAAAATACAAAAACGATTTAGAAAGAAACATAAGTGCTTTCAGAAATGTTGTTGAAAAAGCAGATGAAATAGAAGATATCGATATGACTTTTATGTTATCCAATATAGATAAACTATCATTGAAGATTGCTGTAGCTCTATTAGGTACAGCAATTGGAATGGATTGTTTCCCTATCATACTTGAAGGAATGGCTTACTTAAAGGATGATATTGCAACCACTATTTCAGTTACAAGAATACTAATAGAATATTTGGAGAATACTGATGAGGTCGTTTTCCCAAAGAATATTGAGACAGTAGTCCTTCAAAATGCGCTACAATGGCTAAACTATGATCATATAGCTATTAGATGGAATGCGACTAGAATTTTATTAAAATTACTTCGAAATCCAGAAAATCAACACTTGATAAATCAGAAAGTAGTAGAGTTGATAGATAATGATTGTGTTTATATCAAAAATCTTATTCTCAGAAGAATTTACAAGGTACCAGAAATTACAAAAGTGACACAGCATTATATTTTAGAAAAATGCAAAAATGATTCTTGTTTTGTTGTAAGGATGGTTGCATCTGAGATTGAGAAAGAGAAGATGTAATTTGTTGCAGGAGTTAAAACTATGTTTAAATACAAGAATTATCTTCGCTGTGATAGCGAAAATACAGATCTCTTTATATGGAGTAACAAGTCAAAGAATAGTTCAGCCAACTAATACTCTTATTTGTAAGGATTGTGGGCAACTTGAACGTTAATTGATTAGGATAAAGGAATAATTTGCGGAGGTACATATGAGTAAACAAGTATACATTAGCGCCGATTATGATTATTACAATGGTGATCAGGACGTTGTAGAAGAATTGGTAAAATGGGGGAAGGACGATAAACACAAAGTAGATTTTGTGGATATGTCAAATCCATCTAGTGGTAGTATTTCTGATAGCAACGATTGCCGTATCTGTGATTTAAAGAGAGAATTCAATTCTCAGATTAATGCATCGTCTACGGTAGTATTTGTTGTTGGTGACAGGACAAAATATCGAACAGCTGGTAGCAACTGTGATAGAAATAATAAAGAATGGTATGAGTGTTATTGTACACCTTATAAGCAAAATATAAATGGTAAGAAAATGTGTAAATGGACTTCCACATCGCCGGCATCAGATGGAAATGTTGGAAACATTAACGCATATTCTTATCTTAGACATGAATTTGAACAAGCTAAGATAAAAGGAAAACCAATTATTATTGTGTATAATTCAACACGTTATGAATCTTCGTGGCTACCATCTTATATGAAAGACTATGAGGATAATGCGGTACCATTCTGGATAAAAGATATTTATGGAAACAAGGTCGGGAATTATTCATATATAAAGGAGGCACTAGGATTTTGATGAAGATTGTTAAGAGAGGTTTGATATGGGCATTTGCTTTGTTCTCTGCTATAATGACGTTCCTTTCAGAATCAATCTTTTCAAATTGTTGTATTGTAAATAAAGAAATCATTGAGAAAAGAAAGTATTTCTCATGGATTGATGTAGAGGCAACAAATATTACAATCATGAAAGTTCTGGTATTTGTAGGATTAGCAGTTACAGCTATTTTTTTTTCATGTGTGTATTCTCAAATAAGAAAGAAAACGATTAAGGGGAACAATTATTCTATTGTAGTCGAATATGGAGATCTAATTAAAAAGAAAAACGGTCAGAGACTTATCAATTTTGATGAGTGCTTTACAACCACAGTTGGGACTGGTACTGCTGATATAAAAAAAGATTCAGTATGCGGACAATATTTGATTCAAAATCCTAACTTGAATGTCCAAGCACTTATTGCTGCAAGTGGCGTAAAACCATGCAGAAGAAAATCAAAATATAATAAATCCACCTGTTATGAACCAGGAACCATTGTAGCTAATGGTGATGATTTGCTGATGGCTTTTACAAGATTGGAGTCAAACGGCAAAAGCATGAAGTTTACAGTAGAAGAGTACTTGAAATGCTTAAGTTTGTTATGGGAAGAAATCGATAACAACTACAATAATAAGGATGTGTATATTCCTGTTCTTGGTTCAGGTATCACTAGATTTGAAAATGGAGTTAGTCAGTCAATACCAAAGCAAGAACTTGTTGATTTGATGATTTCGTCTTACAAATTGAGTCTACATAAACTTAAAAACACTTTGCATATAGTTTGTAGAAAAAGTGATGATTTCTCAATGGATAAAATATCTTAACGAAACTATTTTTTAAGAATAAAACATTCTCCTCCTTTACAAATTCGGATACCGGTAAAACATTCGCATCTGCATTTGCTATGCGAGAACTTGGTTTCAAAAGAGTGTTGTTTTTGGTACATCGTGTAACTCTGGCGAAACAGGCCAAGAAATCTTTTGAAAAAGTCTTCGGTAAGAAAGTGACGATGGGAGTGGTTGGTGCTGGGTTCTATGAATATGAGAAAGAGTATGTGTTTGCTACAGTAGAAATATTGAATCGAGATACTCATTTATTTCAATATCAACTGGATGCGTTTGACTGCATTATTCTAGATGAAGCGCATCATAGTTCCAACAACATTTACACCAAAGTCATTAATTATTTCAAACCAAAGCTGTTCTTAGGAATAACGGCAACTTCGGACAAAAGGGATTATAATCAGCAAGGAAAAAATATTTATGAAATTTTTCATTATCAGATTGCTTATGAAATCCGTTTGTAGCAAGCTATGGAAGAGGATCTTCTTTGTCCGTTTTATTTATAGTGGTAATCGTGTAAAAGGACTCATTTTTTGCAGTCATGTAAAGGAATGCGAGGAGTTATCGAAAAAATTTAATGAACTGGGATATCGCACAGTTGCTCTTAGTGGAAATGATAATGAAGACAAACGCCAGGAAGCCTTTGAAAGACTGGCAATGGATGAAGAAAATGCTACGGAAGATCGTCAACCTTTAGATTATATTTTTTCTCGTGATATATTGAACGAAGGTTGGGAATTTTCAAGCAGCAAAGTGGCTTACGAAAGATCAATTAGATAGTGTTACCTGGCTTCCTGCAGATATTCTGTTGATAGACCAAAGTAGAAAGTGTATGAAATAATAGAATAAAGGACTTAGTATGAAAGTTACAGTAATCAGATCAAACAGGAAAACGGTGGCTATTCAGGTGAATTCAGATCTAAGTGTCACTGTAAGGGCTCCGCGTAGTGCTTCAGAGAAAGACATTGAAGAGATTCTTAAAAAGAAGGAAGCCTGGATAAGTAAACATATTGAAAAAATTAAGGAAACCAAGGAAAGGTTTGAGGCGGAACCTACAGAAAAGTTGACGCGTGAGAAAGTTATAGCGCTTGCGGAGGAGGCGCTTAAGGTGATTCCGGAGAGAGTAGAATATTTTGCAAAAGTAATCGGAGTTACTTATGGAAAGATAACTGTTAGAAATCAGAAGACAAGATGGGGAAGCTGTAGTAGTAAAGGAAATTTGAATTTTAACTGTCTTTTAATGCTGGCGCCTCCGGAAGTGTTAGATTATGTTGTAGTTCATGAATTGTGTCACAGAAAACAAATGAATCATTCTAAGGCGTTTTGGTTAGAGGTAGAGAAGGTGCTTCCTAATTATAAAGAAGTAAGGAAGTGGCTAAAAGAAGAAGGAAGCCAGATGATTACATTATTTCTATAATTACCGTCTTGTCGCATGCTTTCTCTTATTGTATAATAATCATTGATAAAATTTTTGGAGGCGCTAAGATGAAGATACGAATCACTACGCCGGAGGATGCTTCTGCTATTCAGAGTATTTATCGGTATTATGTAGAACATACAGCGATAACTTTTGAATTGGAAGTTCCATCGGTGGAGGAGTTCCAGGGAAGAATTAAGAAGACCTTGGAGCGGTATCCTTATTTGGTGGCTGAAGAGGATCGTGTGATTATTGGATATGCGTATGCAGGAATTTTTTATGACAGAAGGGCATATGACTGGTCAGCGGAGATGTCGGTTTATGTGCAGAAGGGGATTCATGGGAAAGGTGTTGGTACGGCTCTTTATGAGAAGATGGAAGAGTTGTTGAAAAAGCAGCATATCGTGAATTTGTTTGCCTGCATTACCCATCCGAATGCAGAGAGTGAAGCGTTCCATGCAGCACGTGGATATGAGAGGAAAGCACATTTTGAGAAATGTGGATATAAGATGGGGCAGTGGTGGGATATTGTGTGGATGCAGAAGGTAATTGCGCCGCATGATGAAGCACCGGAACCTTTTCGAAGATTTACAGGAGGATTTTAAAGATGAAGAAGAATTTGTTAGTAGCACAGTCAGGAGGACCAACAGCAGCGATTAATGCAACGTTAGCAGGTGTGATCGGACAGGCAATGAAGGAAGAGCAGATTGATCAGGTTTATGGTGCCTGTTATGGAATTCAGGGTGTGTTGGAACAGAAGTTTGTGAATCTTACAGAGAAGGTTGACACAGAGGAAAAGCTGGAGAAGTTAAAGAGAACTCCGGCGGCAGCGCTTGGTTCTTGTCGTTTTAAGCTTAATGATATCAAGGAAGATGACAGTCAGTATCAGGAGATTGTTGATATTCTTCATAAGATGAATATTGGATATTTTGTTTATATCGGTGGGAATGATTCTATGGATACGGTAGCGAAGCTTTCTGCATACTGTAAGGAGAAAGGTGTAGAGGATATTAAGGTTATTGGCGGACCAAAGACGATTGATAATGACCTTTGCGGAATAGATCACTGTCCGGGATTTGGTTCAGCAGCTAAGTATATTTCTACAGTTTTCTGCGAGCTTGAACAGGAGATTACTGTATATGAACCGAAGAATGTAATTATTGTTGAGATGATGGGACGTCATGCCGGATGGCTTACTGCGGCTGCTGCATTAGCGGAAGGTAAGAATGGTAATGTACCATATCTTGTTTATTTAGAAGAAAAACCATTTTCATTGGATCGTTTTATTGATGATGTGAAGGAAAAGCTGGCCTCAACGAATGCTGTGCTTGTTGCGGTTAGTGAAGGTGTACATGATACAGAGGGTCGTTTCTTATGTGAACAGGAAGGATCTAGAGAGTTAGATGTATTTGGACATACGAAGTTATCTGGTACTGGAAAGATTTTAGAGGAAGCGGTTCGAGCAAAGATCGGATGTAAGGTTCGTTCGATAGAATTGAATCTGTTACAGCGCTGTGCAGGGCATATTTTAAGTAAGACGGATATTGAGGAGTCCGGTAATCTTGGCGCGAATGCAGTTAAGCTTGCAGTAGCAGGAGAGAGTGGATTAATGTCTTCTCTTACAAGGGTGTCTGATGCTCCATATACGGTAGAGTACAGTGGCGTTGATATTCGTGAGGTTGCGAATAAAGAGAAGAAGATTCCTGTAGAGTGGATTAATGAGGCTGGCAATGGTGTGAAAGAAGAGTTGATTACTTACTTAACCCCATTGGTTCAGGGAGAAGTTTCCAGTATCTATGAGGATGGTATGCCAAGTTATATTGTTTTAAAATAATAAAATTAAATTCGACTCTGACAGTAAGGTTTTCCGCGCTGGAATAGTTAGGAACATAGTGAGAATAGCAGGAGAAAACTCTTCTATTCTATCTTTCTGTCAGCTGGTCGGTAAGGGTAGAGTAGAGGAGTTTTTTATGTTAAAGATAGCAGTTTATGGGAAGGGTGGTATCGGAAAGTCCACAGTGACCAGTAATTTAGCGGCGGCGTTTGCCAGTATGGGAAAGAAGGTTATCCAGATTGGATGTGATCCTAAGGCGGATTCTACGATTAATCTTCTCGGAGGAATAACGCCGATTCCGGTGATGAATTATATGCGTGAGTATGATGAGGACCC
>UMEI01040386.1_pt1 | contig 13629 bp, 9 predicted proteins | sample 1964711 | NCBI WGS metagenome assembly UMEI01 (sample SAMEA4836016, study PRJEB28245) | human gut metagenome | biome: gut microbiome; material: fecal sample | place: Denmark | collected 2008 | reverse complement strand
TGACGATAGAGAAGAACTTGAAGCTTTGAAAGAGAAGGTGAAAACGTTGCAAGATACAGTAGATGAAGCTTGGCAGTATAATGAAAAATTATTAAAGAAAATAGATGAGCTTAAGGATGCTAATTTAAGAGAAAAAGAAGCTGTGGCGCAAATCTCGTCAGGAAAAGAGGAAGAGTTGGTTCAGTTAAAACACGAATTACGTGTTGCGAACGATATGCTTTCGGCAATGAAGACTCAACGTCAGGATTTGTTGGATAATGTGGAGAAAGAACGGCGAGAGAGAGCTAATTTACAGCAGTATATCTCAGAGTTGGAGAGTACATTGAAAGAATCGGAAAAAAGTCAGAAAGATTATAAGTTAGAAATATCTGCTCTTGAAAAACAGGTAAAAGAGATGAAGCAACAATTTTCAAATAGGGGAGTTGGAGAAGTAGTTCAAGAACCAGAAGAGGAAAATTGGATGAGACCAACTTTGCCAGATACTCCAGATATGATAGAAAAACGAAAAGCAGAGAAAAAGATGAAGGAAGAATTTGTTGAAGAAAAGACAGAGATAAAGCCTGATCTGTCGCAAATGAGCTTATGGTGATAAGTTAATAAAAAATTATAGCATATAAATATGAATACCCATTTCCATTGATGAACTGGAAATGGGTATTTTTTGTTAATATATTTATAAAGACAGTTATAATTTTTTAGAAATATATTTATTCCAAATTCGATTTTAAAGATGGAAAAGATGTTGATGTGTGAGGAGATTTTTTATTTTCATTTTTATTAGGAGTAAGGGGGGATAACAGTTAGGAAGTTTATTAAAATAGAAAGAGAATGCAAAAGACTGTATATTTATTATTTGTATTGGAATTGTTTATTTTATCTGTTGATGCACGAGTTATTCATTTTCCTCAAATGAAGGCACGTAGTACATCTGTGATATCTATAGATAGTGTAGAATTGAGAAAAGATCTTACTAGGTTTTATTTTAATTTTAAAGGATTACCCAATCAGTGGACGGTAGTTGATAGAAGTTTGACATTGTCAGATCCGTCTTCGGGAAAAGAATGGGAAGCAATAGAAGCTGATGGTATTGATTTAGGTCGGAAATTTCAATTTTCAGAGTTAGGAGTAGCAAAAGTTTCTGTCGATTTTCCAGCTTTACCGGATGATGTAAAAATTGTAGATATATTTGAGAAAATTCAAAAGAAACCGATACGATTAATAGATATACAGCTTGAATCAGGAAATAAAGTTTTGTCTGTTCCCCAATACCCGATTAAAAGAGAGAAAAATCGAGAACAAGATTATCGAAAAATATTGAGAGTAGATACTGCAGTGTTAAGAGGCTATATACGGGGTTATCATCCTAGATTGAAATGGGGAGAAGGAGTAATTGTTTTGGATAATGTAGTAACTACAGAAGTACAAAATATTCCAGTGAAGTTTAATGATGATGGCTCTTTTGAGGTAAAAATGGAGTTATATTATCCTGTGCAGCAAGTATTGTTGTTACCGGATGGTTATATTAATTTTTACCTTGAACCAGGAAAAGAATTAGTGGTGTATGCTGATATGGACGAACTTACTCGTCCGGTGTTGAATTTAGAAGAAATAGAATCTAAAGCGCGATATTTAAACTATTCAGGAGAATTGGGTCAAGAGAATAATGAGTTGAAGTGTTACCGAAATTTTGATTTATTTGATGTACAGCAGTATGCTGAAGATATGCGTTCTTTATCTCCTGATTCATTTGATATAAAGGAAAAGTGGAATTTACAGAAGAAATTACAGAATATAGAGAAATTAGAAAAGGAAAATTTACTATCATGTAAGATATCACATCTTCTTAAAATGAATGTATGGTATGTTTATGGACGACACATGCTTGATTATGAGCAATATTATACAGCAAATAAAGGAAGATGTTTACCTGATTCTTTTTATACCTTTTTAGGTACTTTGCCTCGTCATGATGAGTTGTCTTTGTCTGCAGCAGACTATAAATTGTTTATTCACTATTTGGAACATATTTTGCCTATTAGAGAGAAAATGAGTTGGACAGTCAATGATTTTTTATCAGATTTTTCCCAATATGGAATAGAATTGAATCCTGAAGAGAAGGAATTGGTTTCTTGTGCTTTGCGAATGAAAACTCCGTCAGATACATTATCGATACAGAATTTTTCTTATAAAATGGATAAGTTTAATCGAAAATATAAGGACCTTCAAATATTGATGCGAGAAAACGCAGTGTTGAGGAAACAGAGACAAGTATATATTAACCAGTTTGGATTGACTCCAGACATTCAGACTGATTTATTTATTACTCGTCGATTCATGATGCGGTTACAATCTCTTGGTCGTCCTTTGACTTCACAAGAATTATGTTCGGAGACAGAAAAGATAAGTAATGTGTTTCTTAAAGATATAGTTTACCAAAAAAACTTTTCTTTTCAGAAATGAAGTGTTATATTGAACTATGGTGTGGATAAGTGATTTAAGGCTAAGATATATGAGATGTAATTTCTTGTGAGAAATTGTCTTGAATAATCCCTTTCTTGGATAAAAATTAAATCTTATTTTTGTGTTATGAAACGGAAATCAAAATGAGAGTTTGCATTGCAGAAAAACCCAGCGTAGCCAAGGAAATAGCTGATATTGTAGGAGCGAAAACTAAAAAAGATGGATATTACGAAGGGAATGGTTATCGGGTAACCTGGACTTTTGGACATTTATGTACACTGAAAGAACCGCACGAATATACTCCGCAATGGAAATCATGGTCTTTATGGACATTACCGATGATTCCTCCGCGTTTTGGTATAAAACTTATACCAGATAAAGGTATAGAGAAGCAGTTTGCAATTATAGAAAAGCTGATGTCAGAAGCAGAAGCTGTAATCAATTGTGGTGATGCGGGGCAGGAAGGGGAACTTATACAAAGATGGGTGATGCAAAAGGCTGGCTGTAAATGTCCAGTATACCGATTATGGATTTCATCTTTGACTGAAGAATCTATCCGGGAAGGTTTTGCATCTTTGAAACGACAAGAAGAATTCAATACGCTGTATGAAGCAGGGTTGTCACGAGCGATTGGCGATTGGTTATTGGGAATAAATGCTACCCGTTTATATACGATAAAGTATGGACAGAGCCGTCAGGTGCTTTCTATAGGACGAGTACAGACTCCGACATTGGCTTTGATTGTAAATCGCCAATTAGAAATCGATAATTTTGTTTCTCAACCTTATTGGGAATTGAAAACTATATATAGAGATACAGTATTTTCTGTAACGAAAGGTCGGTTTTCTACGGTAGAGGAAGGTGAAGTTTTTTTGCAGCAGGTACAAGGAGTCCCTTTTGAAGTAGTCGATATTGCAAAAAAACAAGGAAAAGAATCACCTCCCCGTTTATTTGACTTGACATCATTGCAGGTAGAGTGTAATAAAAAGTTTGCTTATTCAGCCGAAGATACATTGAAACTTATACAGTCGCTTTATGAGAAGAAAGTAACTACATATCCGCGTGTTGATACGACTTTTTTAAGTGATGATATATATCCGAAAGTTCCCAATATTTTGCAAGCTTTGCAGACATCTCAGGTATATGAACCGTTAATAAATCCTTTATGGAGAAGTAACTTACCAAAATCAAAAAAAGTTTTTGATAATTCCAAAGTGACAGATCATCATGCAATTATACCGACAAATGTGCGCCCGAGTAATCTAACTGACAATGAACGTAAAGTATATGATTTAGTAGTTAGGCGATTTATTGCTGCCTTTTATCCTGATTGCAGAGTTGCAACAACAACTGTTTTGGGTAAGGTTGGAAATATAGAATTTAAAGCGACAGGAAAGCAAATTCTTGAACTTGGATGGAGAACAGTTTTTGAAAAAGAAAAGGATGTAGAAAAAGAGGAAAAGGATGGAGATGAAGAGAGAGTTTTACCTGATTTTGTAAAAGGGGAGAGTGGACCACATGAGCCGGCGTTGAGTGAAAAATGGACTCAACCTCCGAAATATTATACAGAAGCTACATTATTACGAGCTATGGAAACTGCAGGAAGGTTGGTGGAGAATGATGAATTGAGAGATGCGTTGAAAGAGAATGGAATAGGTAGACCTTCAACACGAGCTGCTATTATAGAAACTTTGTTTAAGCGTAATTATATTCGTAAAGAACGGAAAAATTTATTAGCGACACAAACGGGTATTGAACTGATTGCCATTATTCATGAAGAGTTATTAAAATCAGCTGAATTGACAGGTATTTGGGAGAATAAACTTCGCAGGATAGAGCGTAATGAATATCGTGCTAAAGATTTTTTGGAAGAATTGAAGCTTATGGTTGCGGAAATTGTAAACAAAGTAAAATATGACCAAGCAGTACGTTCAATTACGATACAGACTCCTTTAGGAGTGCAGGTGTCTAACACAGAGGAAGAGAAAAATGATACGGTTACTAAGAAAGGGCGGAAGGTTAAAGAAAAAAAGAAAAATGAGCTTTTCTCTTCCATAAAAGAAGATACACAGGGTAAAAGTATTCAGGAAATTCAATCAGAACCTATCTTGTGTCCGGTGTGTGGAAAAGGATATATTATAAAGGGAAAAACTGCGTATGGATGTTCAGATTGGAAAGATGGATGTAATTTTAGGTTGTCTTTTGATGAATATGGTGAAAATTTAGTAGATAGTGATTTAAAAATTATTGTACAGAAATTTAGGGATTCAATGGCAGGAGGCCTATCCTTGTTTCCCGAATAAATTGGATATATATGAGGACAATAGAATATTTTCCGGTGATAGATGAGAATGGAAACACCATTGGGAAAACTACTCGTTATGAGTGTCATAATGGATCGAAGATTTTGCATCCAGTTGTTCATTTACATGTCTTTAATGAGAAAGGAGAGTTGTTTTTGCAAAAAAGGTCAGAACAGAAGGATATACAACCAGGAAAGTGGGATACTGCTGTAGGTGGGCATGTTAATTACGGAGAAAAAATTGAAGACGCACTTTATCGAGAGAGCCGAGAAGAATTAGGAATATTTGGTTTTGAGGCACAATTATGGTTCCGCTATATTTTTGAATCAGATATAGAAAGAGAATTGGTTAATTCTTATCGTACAATATATAATGGAGTTATAATTCCTGATTTGGATGAGGTTACAGAAGGCCGTTTTTGGACTATTTCTGAGATAAAAAACTTTCTCAAACGTGATATTTTTACTCCCAATTTTGAATATGAATTTTCATTGATGAAACTTTGATAGAAAATATAGTGAAGAACTTTCAATTTAGTTAACTTCTGCTTTGTTTTTTTCGTGTTGTTTTTCTTTGGCAACTAATGACAAAATATGTTGAATGAATTGAATGTGCTTTAATGGAAGAGATCTTGCAATATTTTCTATCATGATAGAAATTTCCTCTAATGTAAAGTTTGCGGCTCCCGTTACAGAGTGAGGCCTGTCGCAAATGAACAACCCATAATTTATATGCCTTTCTTCACATTTTTCTTGTAACTCCTTTAAATTGTCTAATAGTGCCTCTTCCATAGTGATGAAATAAGTAGTTGTTTTTTAGCTTACAAATTTGAAAGAGAAAAGCACACATGCTTATATCCTTAAAAATTTGTATATTAGTAAGTACAAAACTAACAATTTAGTTTTGTATTTGTATATAAAATCAGTAGATATTTATTAGTTAAAGATTTTTTAACATGGCGAAAATAATTCGTACGAGCTATACTGGAGATAATTTTAGAGAATTTCTTCAAAAAAGAGGGATTACATATAAAGCTGCAGCTGCTGATTTAAAGATAGATAAGAATACTATTGGAAAAGCAGTTAGAGGCGGGAACTTGAATATTGGTGTTTTATTGAAAATCTGTAATCGGTATGGCTTGTCGATTGAAGATTTTTTTGAGAAAAAGGTTGTGTTAACGGATGAAAATAGGAACCAAGAAAATAGTTCAGGTGATTATCTGGAGCGTGAGGAACTTGTTTCCCAAACTTTTACAGAACCTTCAGAAGAATATAAAACTTGTGAAAATATGCAGTTAATATTTAAAGAGTTTTTAGCACTGTTAGATGGAGATTTGGAATCTTTAAAGAATAAGATTAGTGTTTTTATAAGTAAATTGGAAGAGCTAAAAGAATCCGATAAATAAAGATTATCTTCATAGTCGGTAAAAATTGTAGAGAGTATTTAGGGGTATATTTTATTAAATTGAATAGAAAGATTTGGAATTCCGTTTTGTGATACCTTCTAACGTCTTAAAAAATTATTTGCTGTCTCGTTAATGTATTACTTTTTGATATAGATATTTATTATTGTTCTTTTCTAAACTTTTCCCTGTTGTTACAGACTATTTGGGTTTGTGATGGTTTCAGAAAGATGTTTTATTTTGTTTGTATTTCCTTTTTTTGAAAAGGATTAACATTAAAATATAAGTGTAAAGGTGAGTAGATATAAAATATTTATCTATAAATTTTAGATTCTTAAAGATAAGGGGGTAAAATAGTTTGAATTATTTTGCAATTAGTTTATGACAAATGTAAGACCGTTGAAATTTGTTTGTATGAAAGAGAGCAATAGAAAGGTGAAGTAACATACTTTAGGATATGATTCATTTCCACCCAATTTGCATATTGGAAAAATTTAAAAGATAGTTTATTTGAGACGGATGTATTTGTAGAGATAATGGCTGCTTATAAAAATGGTATTAATGCTTCTTTGGTATATGACTAGATAAATATTATTAATTTATAGTTTTAAATATCGATTATTAAGTATAAGATGCTCTTAATAAAAAAGAACTCAGAGATATCCCTTCTCTGAGTTCTTTTTTATTGAGAGCAGATATTTTTAGAGCACACCTTGTGCCATCATTGCTTTAGCTACTTTCATAAATCCTGCAATATTAGCTCCTTTCACGTAATTTACATATCCATCGCTTTCTTTTCCGTAACGGCAGCATTGGGAGTGGATATCAAACATGATTTGTTTTAGTCGAGCGTCAACTTCTTCTTTGGTCCAACTTAGCTTAATTGCATTTTGGGTCATTTCGAGACCGCTGACTGAGACTCCACCTGCATTAGCAGCTTTACCCGGAGCATATAAGATTTTTGCTTTCAAGAATTCATCAATTGCTTCAGGAGTCGACGGCATATTAGCTCCTTCTGATACAGCTATACAGCCGTTTGCTAATAAAGCGCGTGCGTCATCTCCATCTAATTCATTTTGGGTAGCACTCGGCATGGCAATATCACATTTTTCATTCCATGGACGTCCACCCTCGACATATTTGCAGCCAAATTCTTCTGCATATTCTTTAATACGTCCACGATAAAGGTTTTTAAGCTCAAATATGTATTTGAGTTTCTTTTCATCAATACCATCTGGATCGTAAATGTATCCGTTACTGTCGGACATTGTAACGACTTTAGCCCCTAAGCTAATCAATTTTTCTACTGTATACTGAGCAACATTCCCCGAGCCTGAAACTGTAACAACTTTATCCTTAATGTCGATGTTACGAGTTTTCAACATTTCGAGAAGAAAATATACGTTACCGTATCCTGTAGCCTCTGGACGGATTAAAGAGCCTCCAAATTCAAGGCCTTTGCCTGTGAATGTCCCTGTGTTTTCGCGGGCAAGTTTTTTATACATACCATACATATAGCTTACTTCACGTCCTCCTACACCTATATCTCCCGCAGGAACGTCGGTTTCTGGACCTATGTGACGCCATAATTCGGTAACGAAAGCTTGGCAAAAACGCATAATTTCTGTGTCAGATTTCCCTTTTGGATTGAAGTCTGAACCTCCTTTTCCTCCACCCATCGGAAGTGTTGTCAAAGCATTTTTGAATGTTTGTTCAAATGCAAGAAATTTTAAAATCGACAAGTTTACAGAAGAGTGAAAACGAATTCCTCCCTTATATGGACCAATAGCGTTATTGTGTTGTATCCGGTATCCCATGTTGGTATGAACTTTTCCTTTGTCATCCATCCAAGTTACGCGGAATGAAAAAATACGGTCAGGTATACAAAGTCTTTCAATTAGATTGAAACGGTCAAATTCAGGATGTTCATTATAAGCATCTTCAATAGTTGATAACACTTCTTCTACAGCCTGATGATATTCAGGTTCATTCGGAAAGCGTCTTTTCAGCTCGCTTAATACATTTTGTACATTCATTGTATTATTCTTTTTATATAGTTATAAGTTCTAATTGGATTATCATCTTTGATTCGGTTTGATATCAAAATGATATGTTTCTTTCATTTCGATGCAAATGTACAATAAATAATTTGATATTTGCAAGTATTTTTGTGATAAAAATAACAAATAAATAGTTTTTATTTGATTTTATATCAAAATGCGCATTTTTATGCATTTATTTCTTCCTTTTGTTAAATGCAGAAAATAGGTAATGTTGTATAGTGTAATAAATAAAAATGGAGTATCTCTGTCAGAAATACTCCATTTTATTTATTGTATCAAGATTCTAATTAGTCCTGATCTACTCCCCATTGTTGTTTTGCTAAACGTTTGTAGTTATTATAACGCCATTTTGCATTTTCTTTGGCTGCTTGGAAGAGTTCTTCTGCTTCTTGAGGATATTGCTTCATTACTGATGCATAACGTACCTCGCCTTTAAGGAAGTCTTCGAATTTATCCCATTGAGGTTCTTTGCTGTCCAGTGTGAATGGATTTTTGCCTTCGGCTTCCAACATTGGGTTATAGCGCCATAAATGCCAATATCCGCATTCAACAGCTGCAGCTTCTTCAGCTTGTGCCTTACCCATACCTTTTTTCAAGCCATGGTTGATACATGGAGCATAGGCAATAATGATAGACGGACCGTTGTAAGCTTCTGCTTCACGGATAGCCTTTAAAGTTTGAGCTTGATCTGCACCCATTGCGATTTGTGCGCAATACACATATCCATAGGTTGATGCTATAAGACCTAAATCTTTTTTACGTACACGTTTACCTGCTGCAGCAAATTTGGCAATTGCTCCTACAGGGGTAGCTTTAGATGCTTGCCCACCTGTGTTAGAGTAAACTTCAGTATCTAATACTAGGATATTTACATTTTTACCGGATGCTAATACATGGTCGAGTCCTCCAAATCCGATATCATAAGAAGCACCGTCACCACCAATAATCCATTGAGATTTTTTGATTAAGAATTTAGACAAAGACGCTATTTCTTTACAAATATCACATTTATCAGCATTAGCTGTTACGATAGGAGTAATTTTGGCTTCAAGCTCAATGGAACGTTCTGTATTATCTTTATCTGCGATCCATTCTTTAAAAAGCTCTTTGGTTTCAGAGGGACAATTATCGCTTTCTATGGCTTGATTCATTAGTTTAACAATACGTTCACGCATTTTTTCAACAGCGAGACTCATACCCATGCCAAATTCAGCGAAGTCCTCAAATAATGAGTTTGCCCATGCAACCCCGTGGCCTTTTTCATTTGTAGTATAAGGTGTTGAGGGTATGGATCCAGAATATATAGAAGAGCATCCTGTTGCATTTGCAACCATTTCACGATCTCCAAATAATTGAGAAATTAATTTTACGTATGGAGTTTCACCACAACCAGAACAAGCACCAGAGAATTCAAATAGTGGAGTGGCAAATTGTGAATTTTTTACATTAGCTTTGATATCTACTAAATGTTGTTTGCTCTTTACATTATCAATACAGTATGTCCAGTTGTTAGCTTCAGGCAGTTGAGATTCAAGAGTTTTCATTGCCAAAGCTTTGCCATTCTTGTTACCGGGGCATACGTCGACACAATTACCACAACCTAAACAGTCTAAGACGTCTACTTGCATGCGGAATGTCATACCGTCAAATGCTTTACCTACGGCCTTTATAGATGGGAAATTTGCTCCAGATTGCTCTGTTGCATCAAGTACAAATGGGCGGATTGAAGCATGAGGACAAACATAAGCACATTTGTTACATTGGATACAATTTTCTGGTGTCCATTCTGGAACAAATGCTGCTACACCACGTTTTTCGTATTTAGCAGTACCTTGTGGCCAAGTTCCATCTTCGATTCCTTTAAATGCAGAAACAGGAAGGAGGTCCCCATCTTGAGCATTGATTGGACGCACTACTTCATTGATGAATGCTGGATCATTATTTGCAATGATTTCATCATCAGGTAGATTGGCCCAATTTGGGTCTACAGTCAGTTGTTTATATTCACCACCACGGTCAACTGCAGCATAATTTTTGTTTACAATATCCTCTCCTTTTTTTCCGTAAGATTTTACGATGAACTTTTTCATTTGTTCGATAGCTAAATCAACAGGAATTACTCCTGTAATGCGGAAAAATGCCGATTGTAATATGGTATTGGTACGATTACCTAATCCTATTTCTTGGGCAATTTGAGTTGCATTGATATAGTAAACTGAGATATTTTTTTGAGCAAAATAGCGTTTTACTTTATTAGGTAGATGCTTTGCTAATTCTTCTTCACTCCAGATTGTATTCAGTAAGAATGTTCCATTTTCCCGTAATCCGCGTGTTACATCGTACATGCGAAGGTATGCTTGTACATGGCAAGCTACGAAATTAGGAGTATTTACTAAATAAGTGGAACGTATAGGGCTATCGCCAAAGCGTAAATGAGAACAAGTGAAACCTCCAGATTTTTTTGAGTCATAAGAGAAGTAAGCCTGACAGTGTTTGTCTGTATTATCTCCAATGATTTTTACAGAGTTTTTATTTGCCCCTACAGTGCCATCTGCACCCAATCCGTAGAATTTAGCTTCAAACATGCCTTCTCCTCCAAGAGCAATTTCTTCTTTTTGAGGTAAAGATGTGAAAGTTACATCGTCAACGATACCGATAGTAAAGTTATTTTTAGGCATCGGTAATGCTAAATTCTCAAATACAGAAAGAATTTGGGCAGGAGTGGTATCCTTAGAGCCTAATCCATAACGTCCACCTACAATCTCTGGAGCGTTTTCTTGTCCATAGAATACATCTTTGACATCAAGATATAATGGCTCACCAGTTGCACCTGGTTCTTTGGTTCTGTCGAGGACTGCAATTTTCTTGGCTGTTTTGGGGACTGCAGCTAAGAAATGTTTTGCAGAGAATGGACGATATAGATGTACTGACACTAATCCGACTTTTTCACCTTTAGACATCAGATAGTCTATGGCTTCACGAGCTGCTTCTGTAACTGAGCCCATGGCAATGATTACGCGGTCAGCATCTTCTGCTCCATAATAGTTGAATAATCCGTATTTGCGGCCGGTAATTTTGGATATTTCGTTCATGTATTCTTCAACGATAGCAGGAACAGCTTCGTAGTAACTGTTACATGATTCTCTGTGTTGGAAGAATGTATCTGGATTTTCAGCCATACCGCGTGCCACTGGCTTTTCTGGATTTAATGCGCGGTCACGGAATTCTTGTAGAGCTTTTTGATCTATAAGCGGAGCTAAATCTTCGTTTTCAAGCATTTCGATTTTCTGTATTTCATGAGAAGTACGGAAACCGTCAAAGAAATTAACGAAAGGAACTCTTGCTTTGATCGTAGATAAGTGTGCTACCCCTGCCAAATCCATAACTTCCTGAACCGAACCTTCGGCTAACATAGCAAAGCCTGTTTGGCGTGTAGACATTACATCTTGATGGTCACCAAAAATACAAAGAGCGTGAGATGCTAATGTACGAGCCGAAACATGAAATACACACGGAAGAAATTCACCGGCAATTTTGTACATGTTCGGGATCATTAGCAGTAATCCTTGAGAGGCCGTGTAGGTGGTTGTTAATGCACCGGCTTGCAATGAACCGTGAACGGCTCCTGCAGCTCCTGCCTCTGATTGCATTTCCTGTACTAATACAGTTTCGCCGAAGATGTTTTTGCGTCCTGCGGCAGCCCACTCGTCTACATATTCTGCCATAGTAGAGGAGGGTGTGATGGGGTAAATAGCAGCTACTTCGCTGAACATATACGAGATATGAGCTGCTGCCTGATTACCGTCACAGGTTAACATTTTTTTTTGTTTGGTCATATTCTAAATTATATTTGAAAATTTGAGAATCTCGTTACTTAAATCAATATAAAAAGCCGAAGAGCCAGAGTGGAATTTTATTTTCGTATCCAGTCTCTATCATATCCACGGCATAATATAAGTCTGGGTTAACCCTTCTTCGGATATTTTCTCCTTCAATTCTGAAATTATATCTTTGATTCACCAAAAATTGAGCATTTCGTTCTCCTTTGTTCAACCGGTTGTCCTTATGCAGGATGTTGTAGAAAAATGTTTCTCTTACCGCTTGTTCTCCTACTTGAGAAGGACGCATCGGATACATGAGATTTGTATTATGCATATATACCATTGCCGGTTTTTTCGGAAATTCTTCATTAATTGGATAAAGCATATTGATAAGCCGTGCATCTTTTAAATATTTTATATAATTTACTACTGTGGCTCTTGATGTTTGTATTTCTTTACTCAATTGACTTACATTTGGAGCACAAGGAGCATTTATCGATAGTAAGTAAAGTAATTTTCGTACTTTAGGTAAATATGTAAGTTCTATTTGTTTTAAGAATAATATATCTACCTCCATCATCATATTTATGGTTTTTATCAAGTTTTCAGAAAAATTTCGTTTTTCTAAAAAAAATGGATAAAATCCATGATGCAAATAATCTTGGAAATATGCTAAGGGTTTTACCTTGCTGCATATGTCTTCGGCTATCTTTGTATGATTATCTAATAGTTCTTCTAATTTAAATGAGGGGAAATCTGTCCCGGCCATTAAATTTAAATATTCTCGAAATGAGAAACCTCTTAAATTGTATGAGTCTACTAATCCTGAAAGTACCGGGTTTTCCTCTTTTAGTCGCATGACAGACGAACCGGTAAACACAATTTTTAATTCAGGAAAATTATCATAGCAATATTTAAGTTCATTAGACCAATTGGGATATTTAAAAACTTGATCAATAAGTAGAGTCTTACCTCCTTTTACTCGAAATTCATCTGCAAAATCAGCTAAGGTTCGTTCTGTAAAATATAAATGGTTTAAATTTATGTATAGACAAGATCTGTCAGTACCGAAATTTTCTTTTGCATATTGAAGGAGGAATGTAGTTTTACCTACTCCCCGGCTTCCTTTTATTCCTATAAGCCGGTTATCCCAGTTAATTTCTTGCATCAATTCTCTTTTAACCGGAGAACTGGTGTGCTCAACCAGATATTTGTGTGTCCTAAAAAATGCTTCCACTTCACAATATTATAATGCGGCACAAATGTATATAAAAAATACAATTTTGCAAAGTAGAGATTACAATTTATACTCTTTTTACTAATTATTTTTTATGTGAAAGGGCTCCATTTTGTAAAAATGTATTTTTTCGCTGTGAAGATACAACTTTTTGTTATTATTTGAAAATAGAAAAAGTTTTGGAGAGGTCATTTATATGTACATAAAAAACACTTCATATTTTTTGTTCTCAAAGTATGAAGTGTTTCTCAAAAAGACGGTTTTTATTACAATATAAAAACCGTTTTAACATTTTTATATTTTTTAAAAATTGTAAGGGACGAATTCGGCCTGATTCAGATAG
>UMEI01040751.1_pt1 | contig 13686 bp, 12 predicted proteins | sample 1964711 | NCBI WGS metagenome assembly UMEI01 (sample SAMEA4836016, study PRJEB28245) | human gut metagenome | biome: gut microbiome; material: fecal sample | place: Denmark | collected 2008 | reverse complement strand
TTGATGGTGTGGATGTTGATGACCCGGGCGTGGATGCCCTCGGCAGCCAGCTGCTCGGCAGCCAGGCGGGCCTCGTTGACCATCAGACCAGTGGCGATAATGGCAATGTCGCTGCCCTCGGTGATCTGCTCGCCCTTGCCCAGCTCAAAGTGGTAGGTAGCCTCATCGTGGAACACAGGCACAGCCAGACGGCCGAAGCGCAGGTAAACAGGGCCCTGCATGGCGTAAGCGGCACGCACAGCGGCGCGGGCCTCCACATCGTCTGCGGGGCAGATCACGGTCATGCCGGGCAGGCTGCGCATCAGGGCAAAGTCCTCGCAGCACTGGTGGGAAGCGCCGTCCTCGCCCACGGAGATGCCGCCGTGGGTGGCACCGATCTTGACGTTCAGGCGGGGGTAAGCGATCGAGTTGCGGATCTGCTCAAAGGCACGGCCTGCGGCAAACATGGCAAAGCTGGAAACAAAGGGAACATAACCCATGGTGGCCAGACCTGCGGCCACGCCCATCATGTTGCCCTCGGCAATGCCGCAGTCGAAGTGACGGTCCGGGTGCGCCTTGCGGAACATGCCGGTCTTGGTGGCGGCAGCCAGGTCAGCGTCCAGCACCACCAGGTCGTCGTGGCCCTCGGCGGCCAGCTCCTTCAGGGTGTTGCCGTAGCTGTCACGGGTAGCGATCTTATTCACTTCTGCCATCTTACTTGTCCTCCTCTTCCAGCGCGGCGTAAGCTGCATTCAGCTCCTGCATGGCCTGTGCGTATTCCTCATCGTTGGGGCCCTTGCCGTGCCAGTCAACGGAGTTCTCCATAAAGGAAACGCCCTTGCCCTTGAGGGTATCCAGAATGATGCAGGTGGGCTTTTCGTTCTCAGCGTGGAAAGCGGCGATGGCGCTCTCAATGGCATCCAAATCGTGGCCGTTGATGGTCAGCACGTTGAAGTTGAAGGCCTTCAGCTTCTCCTCCAGCGGGGCGCTGTTCATCACGGTCTCGGTGGTGCCGTCGATCTGCAGATGGTTGCGGTCCAGCATAACGCAGAGGTTGGACAGGCCGTAGTGAGAAGCAAACATAAAGGCCTCCCAGCACTCGCCCTCTTCCACCTCACCGTCACCCAGGATGGTGTAAACATTGATGGGCTTACCGGCGTGCTTGGCACCCAGTGCCATGCCGCAGGCGGCGCTCACGCCCTGACCCAGACTGCCGGTGGACATATCCACGCCCGGCACACTGTTCATGTTGGGGTGGCCCTGCAGGTAGCTGCCGATCTTGCGCAGGGTCTTGAGGTCCTCCACCGGGAAGAACCCACGCTCAGCCAGCGCGGCGTACAGCGCCGGGGCCGCATGGCCCTTGGAGAGCACCAGACGGTCGCGGTCAGGGTTCTTGGGATCCTTCGGATCCACCTTCATCTCTACGAAATAGAGGTACGCCAGCACCTCGGCGATATCCAGGCTGCCGCCCGGATGGCCGCACTTGGCGCTGTGAGTGCCCTCGATCACGCCCATGCGGATGTGGCAGGCGTGTTTTGCCAGGGTAAGCTTTTCTGCATTTGTCATCTTTGGTCCTCCCGTATGAACCTCAGCGTTTGCATCGGATATGGTACGCACCCGGGCCGTACGCCCTGATGCGCTATTTCTCAAGTCTATATTATCTATTCTATGCAAAAACGTCAAGGTTCTTTCGTCAAAATGTACATCCCTTGGCAAAATCGCTTGTAAATGTTCCCGTTTTTGTTGAAAATGCAGGGCCATTTTGCCCCCGCAAAACATTTTTGCAGCTTTTGGCCGCTTTGCAATATCATCTTTTGCTGCTGTATGATATAATAAGATGAATTTGTTTGCTTTTTTTATCATTTTGGGAGGTTCCTATGTCTTTTTCCTCACCCACATCCCGGGCACAGCGCCGCCGCAGGATTTTGCCCTGGCTGCTGTACCTGTATGCCCTTGTGCTGTTCGCCATGCACTTTGTCCGCATTTTTGACAACTCCTTCTGGGGAGATGAAGGGTTCAGCATCGGCCTTGCCCAAATGAATGTTTTTGAAATGCTCCAAGTCACAGCGGCAGATAACCATCCGCCGCTGTACTATCTTTTCACACAGCTCCTATATCATCTTCTGGGCAATCACGGATATGTCTATCATCTGTCGGCTCTGATTCCCTATGGACTCATTCTGATTCTTGCCTGTACAGTGATTTTCAGACAGTTCGGATTGATTCCCGCAGTTGTTGTTTCCACTTTTGCCTCTTTGACTGATACCGCTATCATGTTCAATGTCGAGGCCAGAATGTATTCACTCGGCGCTTTCTTTGTGTTAGCGGCCTATCTGGCACTCCATAACATTCTTCATTCCGGTAAAACCTCCGATTGGGTCATTTTCAGCGTCGCCTCTCTTTGTGCCGCTTATACGCACTACTATGCCCTGATTTCCGTTGCATTTTTCTATCTGGCTCTGCTTTCTCTGCTTCCGCAGGATAAGAACAGCTTTAAAAAAATCCTTATCACTTATTGTGCCGCAGTGGTCGTCTACCTTCCCTGGCTTCTGGTATTGCTTCCCACTTTCAAACGTGCTGCGGCAGACTGGTGGTCCACCTTCATTCCTTCTCCGATTAATTGTTTCGGATTCTTCTTCAATCCTTCTTGGACAGTCCTCATTTTCGGTCTTGCATTCCTTCTTTATTTCACAGCACAGGCCAAATCGTCCTCTAAATGGCTCTTCGCCCCTGATACGATCTGGCTTTTGACCGGCTTGCTTTCTGCTGCCGGCACCTCCGCAGTCGGGCTGATCGTTTCACATGCCTTTCGCCCGCTTTTTCTCGTTCGATACCTTTATCCGCTCACCGCAGTCGTTTACCTGGTTTTTGGCTTTCTTCTATCTAAAGTCCGTTGGAGAACCATTCTGTCCAGTATTCTGATTTTGGGAACGCTGGTGTGCAGTCTACCGGATTTCTACCAAACCTATCAGCGGGAAAAGCGCATCGACCTTGCGACCACCCAGTGTCTGGAAGTTATTACCCCCTCTCAGGATGCAGTTCTTTATACAACGAACTACTTCCTAGACTGGACACTCTTTGATTATTACTTTCCGGGACGTGTCCATGCTCAAATCGAATCCTCCAATACTTCTCAGTGCTTCGCTTCTTCCGATCCTGAGATCTGGCTCTTTATGGAACATGCGCTTTCTGATGCCGAATTGAATGCAGCCTCCGACAATGGTTATTCTCACACCAATGTCTGTAACAGTACATTTGCAGAAGGCCCCGGTGAAGATTCCTTTTATTACATCTACAAATTTCAAAAATCGGCAAACACCGCCCCGTAACCATCCTCATCCGCTGAGCTTGACAAGGCGGCTTTGCATCTGCTATACTTTTTGCACAATTCCCGGCTGAAGCCGGGGCTTTGCGGGCCGAAGCCCGTGTTTCTCCCCGCAAACATTATTTTGAAACAGACACCATGAAGGGGTCTGCCGCTGGCGCGCGTGCTGGCGGCAGGCCCTTTTTGTCTGCGCATTTTCAGGAGGAATCATTGATGAATACCAAGACCCGTTCCGCGACCCGTGATCTGGTGCTGACCGCACTGTTTCTGGCACTGGCCTTTGTGCTGCCCATGATCACCGGCCATGTGCCTCAGATCGGCAACATGCTCTGCCCCATGCACTTCCCGGTGCTGCTGGCTGGCTTCGTGCTGGGCGGCCCCTGGGGCCTGGCACTGGGCTTTGCCGCCCCGCTGCTCCGCTCGGTGCTGTTCGGGATGCCCCCGATGTACCCCATTGCCATCGCCATGGCCTTTGAGCTGGCCACATACGGCGCTGTGGCCGGTTTCATGTACCGCAAGGTGCAGCACACCCTGCCCATGATCTACGCCGCCCTTGTCACCTCAATGGTGGCAGGCCGCCTTGTCTGGGGTGCGGTGCGCTTTGTGCTGGCCGGTCTGTCCGGCTCCAGCTTCCCGTTCAGCGCGTTCCTGTCCGGTGCGGTGCTCACTGCTGTGCCCGGCATCGTGGCGCAGCTCATCCTCATTCCGCTGATCGTGGCCGCGCTGCAGAAAGCAAAGCTGACGGCTTAAAACCCCTGCGCTGGCCGAACCCACACAGCAAAAAAGCCCGGAACCGTACCTGCTATGGCGGCAGGTGGTTCCGGGCTTTTCAGTTCATATTACAGTGTGGCAGCAGCTGTAACAAAAAAAGAAGGAGAATCTTCAACCGGCAAATTGGAGAAGATCAGCCGGCAAAGCTTGCATTGACAGCGCGGCGGTTGCTCTGGTTGACAAAGTTCTTCTTTGCGCTCTCGAGCAGGCTTGCAAAAGCCAGGCCAATGCCGCAGTTATCGGACACGCCCTCGGTGACAGTCAGGTAAGCGTCCATCATAGTGTTGTCCAGAATAGCAGTGTTCTTGTTCATCATAATAAATATCCTCCGTATATCGGTAAATGTCATTGTGTTTTTTGGCAGGGCCTCTATTTCCCTGCATCCTCAGAGCGGAACCGTTCAGAACCCTTCGTTCTTTTGTTCCCCTCTCTGAGGATGGCCATATTATGCCACTCAATTATGAAATCGTTTTATAAATTCTATGAACAAACTATGAATTTAGTGATACATTTTTAACGTTCTTTCGTCCTTTGCGCAACTAGCACAAAACGTTTTTTATGAAAAATAAAGTTCTTGTATACATGGACGATTGAAACCTTGTTTGGAAAGTTTTTTCAGATTTTCTCTCCGTTTTGCCCAGAATTTCTTCTGTAAAAGGGGATACTCTCATGCAAAATCCGTCAGAATCCGTCAATTTCAAACAGGACGAGGGCTTTCCTGTGCAAAATGCCCAGAAAAAAGTTCCAAACAAAAAGGCCGCCGTGCCAGCAGCACAGCAGCCTTTGAAAAGCCATTTCAGTTTTGCATCACTTGCACAGGAACGCCGGCAAGGGCTTGCCCTCCTTGCGCCACTGGTGATATTCCGCTGTGGCGGCAAATTCCACGTCACCGGCGGAGTTCAGGGCAGTTTCCACGGAATCCTGCACCACGCCGATGATAAAGCCGACACCGACCACCTGCATGGCGATATCATTGGAGATGCCGAACAGGGAGCAGGCCATGGGGATCAGCAGCAGGGAGCCGCCAGCCACGCCGGAAGCGCCGCAGGCACCCAGAGCGCTCATCACCGAAAGAAGGATGGCGGCGGGCAGGGACACCTGAATGCCCAGCGTATTGGCCGCAGCCAGCGTCATAATGGTAATGGTGATGGCGGCACCATCCATATTGATGGTAGCGCCCAGCGGGATGGAGACGGAATACATATCCTTATCCAGCCCCAGCTTTTCGCACAGATCCATATTGACCGGGATGTTGGCGGCAGAGCTGCGGGTGAAGAAGGCGGTCAGGCCGGATTCACGCAGGCAGCGGAGCACCAGCGGATACGGGTTGCAGTGCAGATACACAAAGATGATAAAGGGCGAGACGACCAGTGCCATAAAGAGCATGGTGCCCACCAGCAGGAGCAGCAGTCTGCCGTACTGGGTAAAGATGGACAGGCCGTTGCTGGACACGTTGGTGTACACAAGGCCCATGATGCCGAAGGGTGCCAGATTGATGATCCAGCGGACGATCTGGGAGACTGCATCCGCTGTGTTCGCCAGGAACAGCTTGGTGCTGTCCGCGCCGTACTTCTTCATGGCCAGACCGAACAGGCAGGCCCAGAACAGAATGCCGATGTAATTGCCGTTCAGCAGGGCACTGACGGGGTTTGCCACAAAGTTGGTGAGCAGGGTGTTCATCACCTCGCCCAGACCCTGGGGCACCACCTCGGATTCTGCCGCCTCAGCCAGAACGACGGTCTGAGGGAACAGGAAGCTGGTCGCCGCCGCAATGGCGGCGGCCAGGAAGGTGGTGAGCATGTACAGCCAGATGACCGTGCCAAAGCGCCGGTCCAGCTTGGACGTGCCCTGCGCCAGCGCACTGGCCACGATAATGAACACCAGCACCGGGGCAATGCCCTTCAGGGCACCCACGAACAGGCTGCCAAACTCTTCCACCCAGCCCGCACCGGGCACCGCCAGTGCCAGCACCGCACCGACCACAAGGCCGATGAGGATGCGCAGGATCAGGCTGGTGGCATTGTACCTTGCCGCAACCGCTTTCAACGTTTTCATAACTTTTCTACTCCCCTATCCAGATTGTGCGCCTATTGCGCACAGTTTTCCCATTCCTCTACACGGAACAAGTACGATTATACGCCTCGCTGACCGAAAAGTCAAAGATTTTACCCGCTTTTTTTGTTTTTCATTTCAACATATACAGACACGAGCTTTTTTCACTGTCCGTATATGAAATACAGATTCACAAAAAGAGACCGCACCCCGTGTGTTTCGGGATGCGGTCTGTTCCTGTTTTAGTCGAGATAGGACACCTTGCCGGGCACAAAGCCCTGAATGCCCATGCCGGGCGCGTCGGAGACGGTGATGTTCTTTTCGTTGAACACGGCACCGCCGAGGATGTGGTCCTCGCTGCAGAGCACCGGGCCGTCGAGATCGATCTTGGTGATGATCTTCTTGGCGCAGGCCAGCTCCACAGCGGCGTTGACCGAGATCTTTGCTTCCAGCATACAGCCGATCATGCACTCCACGCCGTACACCTCAGCGGCGGCGGCAATGCGCAGGGCATTGGTGATGCCGCCGCACTTCATCAGCTTGATGTTCACAAGGTCGGCCGCGCCGGTCTGCATGATCCGCAGGGCATCTGCCGGGCTGAACACGCTCTCGTCGGCCAGCACGGGCACATCGGCATGGCGGGTGACATACTGCATCCCCTCAAGGTCTGCGGCGGGCACGGGCTGCTCCACGAACTCAATGTCCAGCCCCTTCTCCTGCATCTGGTTCAGGATGCGGACCGCCTGCTTGGCGTTCCAGGCCTGGTTGGCATCGATGCGGAGCTTGATGTCCCGGCCCACGGCCTGCCGCACCGCGGCAAGGCGGGCCACATCCAGCTCAGGGTCAATGCCCACCTTGACCTTCAGGCAGTCGTAGCCGCGCTGGACGGCGGTGCGGGCATCCCGGGCCATCTCCTCCGGCGGGTTGACACTGATGGTGATATCGGTCACGATATTTTTGCGGGCACCGCCCAGCATCCGGTAAACAGGGGCGCTGTACTTCTGGCCCAGCAGATCCCACAGGGCCATGTCCACAGCGGCCTTGGCGCTGGTGTTGTGGACAAGCGCCTTCTGCACAGCGGCGGTCAGATCCTCAAATTCATCGAGGTCGCGGCCCAGCAGGGCAGGGGCGATATGATCCTGAATGGCACCGAGGATGGCACCGGTGGTGTCGCCGGTGATGACACCGGTCGGGGGTGCTTCGCCGTAGCCCACCGCACCGGTATCGGTGTGGAGCTCCACGATAACATCCTCAACGCTGTTCACAGTGCGCAGTGCTGTTTTGAACGGCACCCGCAGCGGGGTGGAAATGCGGCCCAGCCGCACCTGTGTGATCTTCATAGTCCCGTCCTCCTTCTTATTCCAGCGGCAGGTTTGCCAGCTTGACAATGGCGTTTGCAATGATCTGGGCGTTCTGCACCAGACGTTCCAGATCGATGCATTCATCGGGCTGATGCTCTGTGACCGGGTCCCCCGCGAACAGGGGGCCAAAAGCCACCACATTGGGCAGCATCTTGGCGTAGGTGCCGCCGCCGATGCACTTGGGCGGGGCATTGTCGCCGGTGGCATCCCGGTAAACCTCCAGCAGGGCGCTGACCAGCGGGGTCTCGGCAGGGTAGTAGAGCTTTTCCTTGTGCACCTGCCCATCCAGCGCCCAGCCTGCGGCCTCAAAGGCGGCCTGCACAGCGGGCTGGCAGTCTGCCCGTTCCATGGTCACAGGATAGCGGTAGTTCAGCTTGACCCACAGATGCTGCGCGTCGCCCTCGATCAGCCCCCAGTTGCAGCTCATGGGGCCGGAGAGCGCATCCTCCAGCCGGTGGCCCAGCAGGCGCTCGCCGTAGGGATCGGTGCCCAGCTTCTCGGCCAGAAAGTGCACGGCCTGCTTGGCATCCCCCTCCAGCGGCAGCCGGTCAAGGTAGCACACCAGCCGCCCGATGGCATTTTCGCCCTGCTCCGGGTGGCTACCATGGGCCGAAACGCCCACTGCTTCCACCTGATAGCCGCCGGGGATGGCCGTCACGGTGATGTGCTCCGCATCCGGCAGGGCGGCCCCCGCCGGGGCGGTCAGCACAGCGCAGGCGTAGTCCGGCACCACATTGCCGGCCACGCCGCCCTGCACCCTGCTCAGCTGCCAGGCACCGGTCTGGTGCAGCTGAACAGCATAGCTCTCGTTCAGGATACCCTTTTCGCCGTTGATGAGCGGATACTCGCCGTCCGGGGTGAAGCCCAGCACCGGGATCTCCCCGCCGTGGGCCTTGTAGTACAGCACGTCCCGGTCGTTGGTCTCCTCGTTCAGGCCGAACAGCAGCCGGACACGGCGGTTGAGCGGAATGCCCAGATCCCGGATGGCTTTCAGCGCGAACAGGCTGGCCACCACCGGGCCTTTGTCGTCAATGGCACCCCGGCCATACAGCCTGCCGCCCTCGATCTCGGCGGCGTAGGGCGGGTGATGCCAGCCCTCGCCCTCGGGCACCACGTCCAGATGCCCCAGCACCGCCACCATCTCGTCCCCGGTGCCGATCTCGCACCAGCCGATGTACCGATCCATGTCGGTGGTCTCAAAGCCCAGCTCACGGCAGAGGGTCAGCGCCTCGGCAAAGCAGGCATCCACCTCCTCGCCAAAGGGCTTGCCCGGCAGCGGGTCGGCCTCCACACTGCGCCTGCGCACCAGCCGCTGGAGCGCCGCCACCATCTGGGGCCGCAGCGCCGCCACGGCCTCGTTCAGTTTTTTGTCCATACGTTCCACCCCTTTTGTGATTCATTTCACAGCTTGTATTATAGAACGATTGCCCCCGCTCCACAAGCCCCCAGTTCCACGAAAAAACGCCCCCGCATACTTCATCAGAAGTATCCGGGAGCGCTCGGTTTCAATTGAAAATTGTCAAATCCTATGATATACTGTTTTTAATGCTGGTAACAGCAGGAAAAAAGGTGCTGTCTGCAATGCAGGTGGTCATGCTTCTCGCTCCTGGTGTGCTTACAACGCCGCGCAAGCGGCAACGTTGCTCCGGGAAACGGAACTTTTTTGATTTTGTGCCCTTTCCCGGAGCCTTTCAGGCGAAGGGAGGGATGTCGAATGTCTCTGACAGAAGTTTGTGCTCTGTTGACGGTAGTGATCAGTTTGCTGGCTCTGCTTGTCACGGTCGCGAAAGCCGCATTTGATGCTGGCTGGAAGATTTCTCACGAGAAGAGCGATAAAAACAAAGAAGATTGACCGCCACAGTTCCCCAACTCAAACGGTCAATCTTTTTTGATCCACTAGAAACGGGAAGCTGACCAAACATTGCTCGTCAGCACCTTTTCTATTTGTAGTATAGTCAATTTTAAACGATTTGTCAAGGGATTATCCACCACTGTCAGACTGCCGTCTTTTTTGTTCCACAAGCCCCCAGTTCAGCGGAAAAGGCTTGACCTCTAGCAGCAGGTACGTTATCATGTATATAAGAGGTGATGCACGATGACGACCACCAAGGATGGCAACGCTGTCCTGCTTCCCGAGGAGGATTACAGCGGTACCATGGAAACGCTTTACCTCGTCTCCATGCCGGGAATGCGGGAAAAGCTCATGGCGGCCAAGGCCGAATCACTGGAAGATTGTGTTGATGAATCGGCTGTGGAATGGCAGCCATCAAGATTTTAAGCCTTTGGACACATTACGAAAGATGACCCGAAAACGGACTGTTTTGCAGTTCGTTTTTTTTTTTTTTTTCAAATTTTTTTGAAAAATGGTGAAAGGATTCCGCGCGGCGTGTATTTAAGGAAGTGAGAGCATCCATTTTTGCCGGAGCTCCACTTCCGGCCCAAAGAAAGTGAGGGACCCCCTATGAAGAAACGACTACTCAGCCTTCTGGTTGCGCTGTGCATGGCGGTAACGCTCCTGCCTGTGTCGGCAATCACAGCGTGGGCGGAGGAGAGCGGCTCCACCTTGAAACCTTTACAAATTCAGTCTGGTTATCCGGTTCTCGATGATATAGCTCCTACAACCGATTCCCAAAATCACAAAATTTATACCGGTGATGGCTGGAGCTATGATGCTACGGCTAAAGTTTTGACCATCGCCCCCGAAAACCCTACTACCTATGATTTGAAAGAGTGCGGAAACATCCGTCTGGATCCAAAGAGTATTTTATGTTCTGCCATCATAAGGAAAAACGCAACGATTGTAAATGGTAAATTTTGGAACGCCGAAAATCCTGGTTCCAGTATTACCAATTATGGCACTATAACGAGTGGCGTTTACTCAATGCCCGTTATAAATCATGGTACAATTACCGGCGGCATGTTTAATTCTACCGTTACCAACACTGGCACCATAAAGGGCGGCATTTTTCATAAAAAACCAGAGAATGGCCAAGTCGCTGACGGCTATACCTTGAAAGTGAATTCCCAGCAGAATGGTAGCTATGAGAGTTACGATGCAGAAATCAGTTATTTCGGCAACAGCGGTTATGTCATTCCCAATTCCGACCATGATACCAGCATCACCATCTATATTTCTCTTAAAAACAGTCAAGCAGTATTATTTCCTATTGATGTTACATTCGGAGACTCAAACGACACACATTGTTTGTTAGAAGATTGGGCACCAAATGCAAGTCATCACGATGATGGTATGGGTTCTTTTTCTGTCACTTTTACCGCACCACCCGCCAATGCGGGCACCGTTACCCTGAGCAAGCTGACCCGGCTGGTGATCGACGAAAACGGCTACCCCGTTGGCACCAAGGGCGGCACCCGGGATTACAGCGGCAACGGCTGGAGGTTTGAGAAGAGCAATAAAACGCTGACGCTGGAAAGCGGAGATTATGATTTTTCCGGTGAGGAAAACGCACTGGGCCCCCTGAACCCGAATGTCCAGTTGGTGGTTGAATCCGGTGCAACGCTGGCCGGCGGCGCGTTCAAAAACGAGCCCACCGTTAAAGGTGCAGGCACTGATCCATTCAAAACAGTCACCCTGAACGGAACCGGTTCTATTACAGCAGTCAATGGTCTTGCGTCCGGCGACTGGGGCAACAAACTTTATGTAGTCAAGACCGGGAATAATACCATTACCGCCAGTGAATCCATCCGGGATATCAACCGCATTTTATTTGAAAACGATGATTCTCTATATCCGGATCTTCCCAACAAAAAAACCGTGTGCATCAATATAGAATCTCTTAATTCTGTGAATGCTCTTGATTCGAAAGCGGATATCATATTGAACCAGGCTTCCCATGGTTTGCCCCTTATCATGGACAGTGATGGCACACCGGTTATAGGCAATGCTCCTTTTGAGGCCGATGGAGGATTTTATACCTACTATGGTGACGGTTGGCACATCCAGAAATCATTTGAGGGCATCGGCAGACTGTATCTGACCGGCAGAAAAACCGACAACTCCTACAACTTCCGATTTACCGACCCCGTCAAAAAACCGGCCAGTTGGATGCAGTGAAATGCAGCATCATCAATGAGGGCAGCACCATCGAGGACGGTGTTTTCAACGCTCTGGCAGCAAATGGTTTGCCCTACAGCACTTCGAGCACGACCCCTACAATCAAAGGCGGCACATTTGCAGCCGGTCTGTATTATAACAACGGCGAGATAACCGGCGGTGCATTCAACGGAAAAGACAGCATTCTCACCCATGAAACCGTGCTGAGTGGAAATTATCGCTCTGTTACCGTGAATGGTGGAGCCATCGTGAAGGTAAACGACACGCTTCCTCTCGTCCCCGATAAAACCGGCCTTGATTTGGTGCAGAGTTCCGCATGGGATCTGTATTCCTATGCAGGCACCGTCCTCACCGTAGAAGCGGATGCAGATATTACAAATATCAACGGTCAAAAAATCGGCGAGGCATTCAACAGCAGTTACCCGAACGGTGAAACCGACAAGACCGTGGTGTGCTTTGAGATGCCCGACAGCGATGTGGAGTTGAACTCGACCAAAATTGTTGATCCCGAACCGAAGCCCGAACCCAAACCCGAGCCCGAACCCGAAGCCCCCACCTACACCCTGACGGTAAAAGGCGGCACGTTCACCTACAACGGCGGCGAAGCCATGACCAGCGCCAGCGTGCCGGTGGATGCCGAGGTCAAGGTGACGCTGAACCAGAGCGCCGTGCCCGAGGGCATGGTGTTCGACCTGTGGGCCATGGATGAAGCCAGCCTGCTGGGCAACCCGGCGGTTGCCTACAACGAGGAGAGCTTTACCATCCCGGCGGGCAGCGTGGCCAAGGGCAGCACCGTGACCGTGGAAGCCCAGTACCGGGATGCCACCATCGAGAGCGAGCCCAGCATTCTGGGCACTGCCGCCATCATCGGCGTGGCCGGTGCAGGCACGGCGGTCATCGTGTGGCAGGGCTACCGCATCGGCATGGAGCTGTACGAGAAGTATTTCCAGCCCACGCCGGAAGAAACCGCGGCAGAGCAGCCCGCCCCGGAAGCTCCGGCAGCAGCTGCCGCTTCCTGAACGCAGGCGCACCCGCTCCCTTCCACGCCTGACAGAACTGCACAAAAACAGCGCCGCTCCATCGTTTCCGGTGGGGCGGCGCATTTTTGCGGTTCAATCCCGGCGCAAAGGCAGGGTAAGGGACATTTTCTGGTAGGCAATGCGGGGCGTGCCATCCTCCACATGGATGATGCCGCACTTGGTAAAGCCGTTTTCTTCCAGCAGGTGCTGCATGATCTTATTGTCAGCGTGGGTGTCGGCCCGCAGGCTCTCGCAGTGCTCCAGACACCAGGTGATCACAGCGGCGGCAACGCCGGGGTGCCTGCCCGCCGAAGCCAGCCGGTGGATGGTGCCGTAGGGCAGGGTATCGTTCAGCCACTTGCCATCCTCGATCCGGGCATAGGTGGGGTCCGGGCCAAGGATAAAGGCAAACACGCCCTCCAGCTCGCCGTTGACAAGGTAGAGGAACAGCCGGTTGGAATCAATGTCCTCTTCCAGCAGTTCCTGCGGCGGGAAATGATCTCCCCACTGGGTGGGGTTGCCGGAATCCGCCATCGCCTGCCGGGCGCGGGCATAAATTTTCAGGATCGCATCCAGATCTGCACGTCTTGCTCCACGAAACATCGTCATCCAACCTCTCTTCCGGCAGGCCGCTGCCCGCCCTGATCGTTCTGCCTTAATATAACACAAAACGGCCCTCTCCGTCAAAGCCTGCTGCAAAGGCGGAGAGGGTCGTTCACTGATGCACTTATGTGCGCTGGCTGCGTGCCCGGCGGTACTCCCGGGGGCTCTGGCCATACCGCTCGTGGAACAGGCGGTAGAAGTAGCTGGTGTTCTCGTAGCCCACCTGGGTGATGATCTGCTGGATGTTCAGGTCGCTGCGGCGCAGCAGGCGGGCGGCGGTCTCCATCCGGTGCTTCTGCAGCAGCTCCTTATAGGTCTTTCCGGTCTGGGCCCGGACGCACTCGCTGACATACGCCAGCGAAACGCCGTAGCTGCGGGCCACATTGGAAAGGCTTGCTTCGCGGTAATTCTGGGTGATCTCCTGCAATGCCGCCTGGACCAGCGCTTCGCGGCTGACCGCCTCGCCGCGCGTTTCCAGCGGGAAATTCTTGGTCTGTACCA
>UMEI01026648.1_pt1 | contig 13695 bp, 14 predicted proteins | sample 1964711 | NCBI WGS metagenome assembly UMEI01 (sample SAMEA4836016, study PRJEB28245) | human gut metagenome | biome: gut microbiome; material: fecal sample | place: Denmark | collected 2008 | reverse complement strand
TTTTCGGGTATTCAAAAGAAGGTGTATGTTATTTCTATCCTTTACTGTAGAAATAAATTTTTATGGGGAAGGTAATGAACAAAAGTTATATCTATGTGTTTTTACTATGATATTAATAGTATTTGTAGTATGGAGCGGATAAGTATAATATATGATTCAAAGAGTGGAATTTCTCAAGAATGCTCTAAAGTATTAGCTGAAAAGCTAAAGGTAGGTTCTGATCTGATATTTGATGTGACTAAGGTTTCATCAGATTTATTAAAAGAATCTAGTGTCGTTGTATTAATTTCAGCTGTTTGGTGTAAAAATATTGATGAGAGTAATTGCTCTTTGATGTTGGAGCGTTTTAATAATATTGACCTTAAAGGAAAAGCTATTGCATTAGCTGGTCATTTTGCTAATCTTGAGGATATTGATGCTTTTTGTAATGTAATGCGTAATATTGCAAATAGATTGAATGCTAAAGGTGCTGTATTTATTGGTAAATTGCCTTTTTATCACTTTTGTCAAGAAAATGAAATTTTTACTCCTGATGAAATTTATGCAGGAGTTGCCATTAGTGAAGCAAAAATTGGGACAGTGACATCTAAGAATGTAATGGAAGAAACTAAATCGTTAAATAATAATCCTCGAAATGAGGATATATGATTCTTGCTAAAGCCGATACTCTTTTTAATGCAAATTGACTTGAGTGTTATAAATTGGATAATAGAAGAAGTAGGTTAATGTGACTACTTCTTTTTTTTGTTGAAAAGTTTTGTATTTCAGATAAAAAACGTACCTTTGCGAGCCGATTATTATCAAAATTTGAGAAAATTTTAAGTAGCTATGCTCTGCTTCTGTGTCCGAAGTGGGTGTAGATGCATGTAATTTAAGTAATTAACAAATAAAAAAATTAAGCAAGTGGATACTTTAAGTTATAAGACCATTTCTGCAAACAAAGCAACTGTACAAAAAGAATGGGTTGTAGTTGATGCAACCGATCAGGTGTTGGGACGTTTGTCGGCTAAAGTTGCTAAGTTATTGAGAGGTAAGTATAAACCAAGTTATACTCCGCATGTGGATTGTGGTGATAATGTAATTATTATTAATGCGGAGAAAGTCGTTTTGACCGGAAAAAAGTGGACAGATCGTGTATATTTAAAATTTACGGGCTATCCTGGTGGTCAGAGAAAATTTTCTCCTGCTGATTTGCAGAAAAAAGGTGATGCCAAATTATTTAATCGCGTAGTTAAAGGTATGCTGCCTAAAAATAAACTCGGTGCTAAATTGCTGGGTAACCTTTATGTATATGCTGGGTCTGAACATCCGCATCAGGCACAACAACCTAAAACAATAGATATAAACTCTCTTAAATAAGCAGTATGGAAGTAGTTAATGCAATAGGAAGACGAAAAGCTGCGGTTGCCCGTGTATTTGTAAAAGAGGGAACTGGCGTTATTACCATCAATAAGAAAGATTTAGCAGCATATTTCCCTTCAAGTATCCTTCAATTTATTGTAAAGCAACCATTGTCTACTTTGGGTGCTACCGAAAAATATGATATTAAAGTAAATCTTGACGGTGGAGGTTTCAAAGGTCAAGCGGAAGCTTTACGTTTGGCGATTGCTCGCGCATTGGTGAAAATTAATCCAGATGATAAGCCTGCTTTGAAAGCTGAAGGATTTATGACTCGTGACCCTCGTGCTGTAGAGCGTAAAAAACCGGGACGTCCCAAAGCAAGAAAAAGATTCCAGTTTAGCAAACGTTAATAGTATTTGTAGGTTTTTTGCGACAAGTATTAAGCGTTTAGTATCCAAATTGCAGAGATTCCTAATTCGTGAGGGGACTACCCTGCAATTGATTTAGTAGAAAGTAAACGAATTAAAAAGAAAGAAAATGTCAATTACAAATTTCGACCAATTATTAGAAGCTGGTGTTCATTTTGGACATTTGAAGAGAAAATGGAATCCGGCAATGGCTCCTTACATTTTTATGGAGCGCAATGGTATTCATATCATTGACCTTTATAAGACAGTTGCTAAAGTTGAAGATGCCGCAGCTGCATTAAAACAGATTGCTAAGTCTGGCAAAAAGGTACTTTTTGTTGCAACGAAGAAACAAGCAAAACAAGTAGTTGCAGAAAAAGCAGCTTCAGTAAATATGCCTTATGTTATTGAACGGTGGCCGGGTGGTATGCTTACAAACTTTCCGACTATTCGTAAGGCGGTTAAGAAAATGGCGACTATCGATAAGATGACAAAAGATGGAACTTTTGATAATCTTTCGAAACGTGAGAAGTTGCAGGTTACTCGTCAACGTGCTAAATTAGAGAAGACATTAGGTAGTATTGCTGATTTGACGCGCCTTCCATCGGCTTTATTTGTTGTCGATGTTATGAAGGAACATATTGCAGTACGTGAAGCTAACCGTTTGGGTATTCCTGTATTTGCAATGGTAGATACAAATTCTGATCCTTCGAATATTGATTATGTAATTCCTGCCAATGATGATGCAACAAAATCTATTGAGGTGATTTTGAATGCTGTTTGCGGTGCTATGCAAGAAGGCTTAGAAGAAAGAAAAGCAGAAAAAATTGATACTGATGCTGCTGAAGGTGAAGCTCCCAAGAAAGAGAAGAAAACTCGTGTAGCAAAAAAGGAGAGAACTAAAAAAGAAGACGACGAGGCTTTGAATGCTAATGTCGCAGAGAAGTTTCTCAAAGATACGGAAGAATAAGAAAATCGGATAGGAGAGCAAAAGAGTAGGGCTTATTGTAGTTCTGCTCTTTCGCCGCTTATTTTAATAACAAAAAATTAGGAGATAAATTATGGCTGTAACGTTGGCAGATATAACTAAGCTTCGTAAAATGACAGGAGCTGGTATGATGGATTGTAAAAACGCATTGAATGAAGCTAATGGAGATTTTGACGGTGCGATGGAAATAATCCGTAAGAAAGGAAAAGCTATTGCTGCAAAGCGTGAGGATCGTGAAGCATCTGAAGGTTGTGTTTTGGCTGCAGTAAACGATGGTTTTGCTGCTATTGTAGCTTTAAAATGTGAAACTGATTTTGTTGCACAGAATAAAGACTTCATTGCCCTTACTCAGTCTATATTGGATGCTGCATTGGAGAGTAAACCTACGGATATTGAAGCGTTAAAATCTATGATTGTGAATGGACGTCCAGTGTCAGAATTAATTGTTGATCAGAGTGGTATTACTGGAGAAAAGATGGAACTTGGTTTTTATGAATTCGTTTCTGCTCCGTCGACAATATTTTATATACATCCGGGAAATAAATTGGCAACTATTGTGGGATTTAATATGCCAGTTGAATATCAAGTGGCTCGTGATGTTGCCATGCAAGTGGCAGCTATGAATCCTATAGCTGTTGGACGCGACGATGTTCCAGCAGAAGTTGTAGCAAAAGAATTAGAGATTGCAAAAGAGAAAGCTCGTGAAGAAGGCAAAAAAGAAGAAATGTTAGATAAAATTGCGCAAGGTCGTATCAATAAATTCTTCCAGGAAGCCACATTGCTTGAACAGGCATTTGTAAAAGAACCCAAAGAGAACATCCAGCAATATTTGAAATCTCAAAATAAAGATTTAACTGTAACAGCATTTAAGCGGATAACGTTGAATGCTGAATAAAAGATATTTTTCTATAAAATTAAAAACGGCTGTCTCATATAAGATGGCCGTTTTTAGTTTGTTTTATAAGTTTGTATTTTTACTATGTTGCAATAAAGATTTGTATATGCCGTTAATATTTAAGAATAGCAATAAAGTTATAGCATGCAAAATATTTATGATACTCGACAGAAAATAAAGACTATATTTTTACTTATTTCTGTTATATTGGTTGGAGGCTTTTTATATGTATCTAATAAGTTAGTTCATGACCTTTCAATTGAGGAACGAAATAAAATGGAAATTTGGGCTGATGCTACTCGTGCTGTTGCTAGTGAGGATGTGAATATGGATATGGGGCTGATTTTGAAAATTATTCAGAGCAATACTTCTATTCCTGTTATTATTGCAGATGAAAGTGATGTGATAAAGCAGACTTTAAATATCAAGGTTCCTCAAGATAACCCGGATAAATTCTTGGAAAAAAAATTGCAGGATTTTAAAAAAGGTTCAAATATAATTGAAATTTACCTTGATAAGAATACAAAACAATATCTTTATTATGATGATTCTATTTTACTGAAACGACTTTCTTATTATCCCCATGTACAATTAGGAGTAATGATATTATTTGTTTTGATAGCCTATTTAGCACTTATGAGTAGTAAGAAAGCCGAGCAAAATAAGGTTTGGGTAGGACTTTCGAAAGAGACTGCTCACCAATTAGGAACTCCTATTTCATCTCTCATGGCATGGATGGATTTGTTAGAGCTTAATGGTGTCGATAAGGGGCTTTTGGCGGATATGGGAAAAGATATAAAACGATTGTCCATCATTGCTGAGCGCTTTTCTAAAATAGGATCTAAACCTGAGATGGATTTTGTCTATGTTAATGAAGTATTAACGAATGCAACAGAGTATATGCGTCGTAGGGTTTCTAATAAGGTAAAAATAACGACACATGTGCCAGAAGAAGCTGTAGGGGCTATGATGTGTTTGCCATTGGTTGAATGGGTCATAGAAAATCTTTGTAAAAATGCGATTGATGCTATGGATGGGCAGGGAAGTATAGATATTTATTTAAAGATAGATGCTCAAAAGTGTTATATTGATGTAAAAGATACGGGAAAGGGAATATCTCGAAAACATTTTAAAACTGTTTTTAATCCAGGATATACAACTAAAAAGAGGGGATGGGGATTAGGTTTAACCTTAGTAAAAAGAATAGTAGAAGAGTATCATGATGGTAAAATATATGTAAAGGAGTCAGAAATAAATAAAGGTACTACATTTCGAATAGAGTTAAAAAGAGCTTGAATATATTTTGGGAGTCATAGGATGATAGATAGATTATTGTTTATAATGAAAATAGACGTCTATAATATTTTTATGAGATAGGATGCATTTAGCTTTTTTAAAAAGTGTTTATTTTGTTGATTTTTGCAAAGATGGAATAAAAAGAGCTGAAAATTTTATTCGGAAAGATTATTTTTTATACCTTTGCAGGGTTTTAACGACTGTAACCGTTGGGAAAGTTTAATTTATATAAGATTCCGCTCAAAAGCCTTCCGGAAGGAAGTCAGATTTATGAGTATCAATTGGATGATCAGTTTTTTAGAAATATTGATAGTACTGAAGTCCAAAGAGGGAAGGTGAATGTTTTGTTGACTGTGAGAAAGTCTGCAGAAACGTTTGAGTTGAATTTTGAGATCGCTGGTGTTATACAAATTCCATGTGACCGATGCCTTGATTATATGGATTTTGAAGTTGCTACACATGAGCGGATATACGTGAAATTTGGAAAAGAATATAGTGAAGAAAGCGATGATATAGTGATTGTCCCTGAGACAGAGGGTGAGATTAATGTGGCTTGGTTCATATATGAGTTTATAGCATTAACTATTCCGCTAAAACATGTACATCCGGTAGGAAAATGTAATAAGGCGATGAGCTCACAGTTGAAAAAGCATCGGGCACATATAGTAGGAGAAAATGATGATGACACAGAAGAAGATGATGATGCCCTTTATGATGACGATGATTCTGGGATTTCAGAAGTAAAAACAGACCCGCGATGGGACGAGTTAAAAAAAATAATAGATAATAATTAAAGTAATAAAAAAATGGCACATCCTAAAAGAAAACAATCGAAGACAAGAACAGCCAAAAGAAGAACTCATGATAAGGCTGTAGCCCCAACTATGGCAGTATGCCCTAATTGTGGTGCATGGCATATTTACCATACTGTATGTGGTGAATGCGGTTATTACAGAGGTAAATTAGCAATTGAAAAAGAAGCTGCTATTTAATGGGGCCCAAAGGGCGAAGTTAAATACGCTATAGAATTCAAGCCCTAAAGACGCTTTTTAGGGCATTTTTTTTATAATACTAAGTTTTTATGCAAAATGCTGTAATTACGGGTGTCGCTTCTTACGTTCCCGATTATATTTTGACCAACGAGGAGCTGTCTCATATGGTAGATACCAATGATGAGTGGATAACTACTCGTGTAGGAATAAAAGAACGTAGAATATTGAAAGGAGAAGGGTTAGGCTCTTCCGAATTAGGTTATCGAGCGGTAAATGAGCTTCTTAAAAAAACGGGAATTTCTCCAGATGATGTGGAACTTATTATTTGTGCAACATCTAATCCTGACTATCGGTTTCCTTCGACTGCTTCGATCATAGCTGAGAAATCTGGTATTAAACATTGTTTTGGTTATGATGTACAAGCAGCTTGTGCCGGTTTTATTGTTGCTTTGCAAGCAGGTGCTGCATATATTAAGAGTGGTTTATATAAAAAAGTGATTGTATTGGCTGCAGAGAAGATGTCATCAATGACTAATTATACAGACCGAAATACTTGTCCTCTTTTTGGAGATGCAGCAGCGGCTGTAATGCTAGAACCTTCTGATAAAAATTTAGGGGTAATGGATGCTGTGATGCATACAGACGGTATAGGTCTTCCTCATTTGTTAATGAAAGCTGGAGGGTCAGCATATCCGGCAACTCATGAGAGTATTGACCGGATGGAACATTATGTTTACCAAGAAGGCCGCGCTGTGTATAAACAAGCTGTCTCGGACATGCTTGAATCGACATTGAATGTTGCTGAACGGAATCATTTGACATTTGATTCTATTGATTGGTTTATACCTCACCAGGCCAATGCCCGTATTATAGAAGCTATTGCTGGCCGGATTAATATTGCTCCTGAAAAAGTTGTGATGAATATTGAGAAATTTGGGAATACTAGTGCGGCATCTATTCCTTTATGTTTATCTGAGTGGGAAGGGAAATTTAAGCAAGGTGATAATATAATTCTTACAGCCTTTGGTGCAGGGTTTACCTGGGGGGCACTTTATTTGAAATGGGCCTATAATAAAGTATAAGTTGATATCTCGTTTGAGTAAAATATATAGAATACGCCAAGTAACGTCGATACCTGAAATTGGGAATTTAACGCCACTTAGCGTATTTTATTTTTAATAGGAATGGAATAGAATACAAAAAAGAAATCTTTTTCGTATATTTGTTTAAGTCAGGAGTACAATGTTGTTTAAAAGGTAATAAATATGCATAAGGCTGGTTTTGTAAATATAGTTGGGAATCCGAATGTTGGAAAGTCAACATTAATGAATTCTTTAGTGGGGGAACGTATTTCGATAATTACTTCTAAAGCCCAAACGACCCGTCATCGTATTATGGGAATAGTTAATACAGATGATATGCAGATTGTTTATTCAGATACTCCAGGTGTTTTGACTCCTAACTATAAATTGCAAGAATCGATGTTGAATTTTTCACAATCGGCTCTTAAGGATGCCGATATATTGTTGTATGTAACAGATGTTGTGGAAACTCCGACTAAAAATAAAATTTTTCTCGATAAAGTTGCGGCGCAGACTATACCTGTATTACTTATAATTAATAAAGTAGATTTATTGAAAAGCCAACAAGATTTAGAAAAATTGGTTTCTGAATGGCATACTATATTACCTGATGCTGAAATTATACCAGTATCAGCTCAATATAAGTTTAATTTGGATTATTTATTAAAAAGAATAGAAGCTTTATTGCCTCCTTCTCCTCCATTTTTTGAAAAGGATGCGCTGACCGACAAGCCTGCTCGCTTTTTTGTTACGGAAATAATTAGAGAGAAAATTTTGCTGATTTATGATAAAGAGATTCCTTATGCGTGTGAAGTTGGTGTTGAGCAATTTAAAGAAGATGAAAGGCATATACATATAATGGCTGTTATTTATGTTGAACGTGATTCTCAGAAAGGAATTGTAATTGGTAAAGGTGGAAAAGCTCTGAAAAAAGTAGGTATATTAGCACGGAAAGATATAGAGGCTTTTTTTCAGAAAAAAGTATTTTTGGAATTATATGTGAAGGTTGAAAAAGATTGGAGAAATAAAGATAATAAACTGAAGAGTTTCGGTTATCAACCGGAGTAGTAGAATTGAAGTTGAATAACAGAAGCCCGGAACATCTGGCTGGGATAGCCGGGATTAAAAATGTAAGTAAAAATTATGGGAAATATTGTTGCAATTGTAGGTCGACCAAATGTTGGGAAATCGACGTTGTTTAATCGATTAACTAAGTCTCGTCAGGCTATTGTAAATGAGGTTGCAGGAACAACACGAGATCGCCAGTATGGTAAGGTTGAATGGTGTGGTCACGAATTTTCAGTAATTGATACTGGAGGATGGGTCGTAAATTCTGAAGATATTTTTGAGGAAGAAATAAATAAACAAGTTGCATTGGCTATTGAAGAGGCTGATGTTATCTTATTTGTTGTTGATGTTATGAATGGGGTTACCAATTTGGATGATCATGTTGCAGATATACTTCGTAAGTGTAAGAAACCAGTATTCTTGATTGCTAATAAAAGTGATTCAAATGAGTGGCAATATACTGCAGCAGAGTTTTATTCCTTAGGATTAGGAGACCCTTATTGCATATCGGCTATAAATGGTGCTGGAACTGGAGATTTGTTAGATGAAGTTGTTGCGAAATTTCCGAATGTAGAAAATGAAGAACTAGAAGAAGAATTACCCAAGGTCGCAGTTGTAGGCCGTCCTAATGCGGGAAAATCGTCAATAATAAATGCTTTTATTGGTGAAGATAGAAATATTGTAACAGATGTTGCTGGTACTACCCGAGACTCAATATATACACGATATAATAAATTTGGTTTTGATTTTTATCTGGTAGATACAGCCGGAATAAGAAAAAAAGGAAAGGTTACTGAGGATCTGGAATACTATTCTGTTATTCGTTCGATTCGAGCTATTGAAAATTCAGACGTATGTGTATTGATGATAGATGCTACTCGTGGAATTGAGAGTCAAGACTTGAATATTTTTTCTTTGATTCAAAAAAATAAAAAAGGATTAGTCGTTTGTGTCAATAAATGGGATTTGGTAGAAAATAAGTCGAACAAGGCAATAAAAGAATTTGAAAGGGCTATTCGGGAGCGATTTGCTCCTTTTGTGGATTTTCCGATTATTTATACTTCGGCTTTAACAAAACAACGAATATTTAAAGTTCTGGAGTCTGTCTCAGAGGTATATAAAAACCGAAAGAACCATGTTCCCACAGCAAAATTGAATGAAGAGATGTTATCTGTTATAGAGAACTATCCACCACCAGCACACAAAGGTAAGTATGTAAAAATTAAATATATAACACAAATTAAAGGTTCATTTGTACCAACATTTATTTTCTTTTGTAATTTGCCACAATGGGTAAAAGAGCCATATAAAAGATTTTTAGAAAATCAGATTCGTTCAAAATGGAATTTTACAGGTACACCTATAAATATATTTATGAGGGAAAAATGAAAAAAGTTATAAAAAACGGAACTGTAAATCTTAACAGTTCCGTTTTTTATAGAATGAATGTTCTCAACTAAAAAAAGATAGAGCAGCTCCATCCCGGGACCACTCTATCAAATCCTTTTGTTCTCTTCGCTAATTATTATTCAGCAACAGCAGCAGAATCAACAGCTACACTGTCAACTGTAGCTACAGAATCAGTAACAACAGTTTCTTCAATTACTGTAGTATCAACAGTAGTTGAATCAACGGCAGCAGCATCGCTGGCTGTTTTAGATGTGCAAGCTGCAAAAGACATTGCAAATGCAACAGCGAAGAACAAGACTAACTTTTTCATTTTCTTTAAATTAAATATAAAACAATAAATTATTGCTTCAAAAACGGTTCAAAGGTATATATTATTTTTTAATGTTATGCTCTTTAGCAGTTTTTTTTTCAAAAAAAACTCAATTTTTTTTTGTAAGAGTATTAAATCTGAGAAAAATTGGTATAGAGGTACCTTTTTATACTCTTTTTAGGAGTTTTCTCAAATTCAGTGGGATAGAGTTGGATTTTGGAGATATTTTCGAAAGGGGCCAGTTCATTATTTACATTTTTTCTGATTTCTTCCATCGCAATTAAAATATCTTTGCTTGATATTCCATTTTCATCGACAGCCTCATAATCTGGGTAAACGAGGGCTATGAGTTTTCCGTCTTTTTCGATAACTAGACTTTCTAGAATAAAAGGCATATTATTTAGTTTAGCTTCTATTGCTTCAGGGTATATATTTTGTCCGTTTGGCCCTAATATCATTGTTTTATAACGTCCTTTAATAAAGATTGTATTATCTTTATTTATGGTACCCATATCTCCGGTGTGTAACCATCCATCGTTATCGAGAACCGCATCTGTCGCTTCTTGATTTTTATAATACCCTTTCATTACATTTTCCCCTTTTACGCAAATTTCTCCAGGAATATTGTAGGGATCTTCAGAGTCAATTCGAACCTGCATATAGCCGTCGAGAATGCGCCCCGCAGATGTAGGTATAAATTCAGTATAATGAGTATAACTGATTAGTGGACCACATTCTGTCATTCCATATCCGACTGTAAAAGGAAATTTTATTTTGTATAAAAAAGCTTCTACTTCTTTGTTTAAAGGAGCTCCTCCTATTATGACTTGTTCAAATCGTCCTCCAAAAGCGTCCACTAATTTTTTTCTGATTTGAGCATAGATTTGACTGTCGAGAAGTGGTATGTTAACTGCCCATTTTAATGCACGTTTATTGAGCATTGGTAGTATTTGTTTCCGATAGATTTTTTCTAAGATTAATGGCACACAAATTATGAGATTTGGTTTTACTTCTTCAAGGGCTTTTAGTAAAATCTTAGGAGAAGGAATTTTGCCTAACATTGTTATATGGGTTCCTACAGCGAGGGGAACAAGTATATCAAAAGCACAACCATAAGCATGAGCCAAGGGTAAAAAGGATAGACACTTGCTCCCAGGATAATGGAGTTTAGAATGGATACCAAACATAGTATTTCCTGCCAGATTATTACCTGTGAGCATAACACCTTTACTAAATCCTGTAGTACCAGAAGTATAATTGATCAGTACTACTTTATCATTACTTAGTTCTGCATATTTTATATTTTCACGGTTAAACCCATTAGGGTATTTATTCTTGAAATTAATGTTCATTTCACTTAAGCATTTCGATATGCATTCCCCATCTCGTTGGTCTAGGCAGGAGTAGTCACGTAAAGATATGGTTGCTCTTAAATTATTCAATTTATCAACTTCAAGATTTTCCCAAATCAAATCTCCGACAAACAAAAGGACTGAGTCTGAATGACTGACGATATGATGTATGTCATTTGCATTGAAATCTTGCAAGATAGGGACGACTATTGCTCCATACGTTATCGCAGACATGAAAGCAATACACCACCTGGGAGTATTTCTTCCGACAATAGCTATTTTGTCTCCACGCCGAATTTGGCAATGTTTGTATAGGATATGAAGTTTAGCAATTTCTTCCGCAATTTGTTGATAGGTAAATGATTCTTTAGTATTATAATCTGTCAAAGCCGGTCTTTCCCAGTTTTCTTTGAATCCTTTTTCGTAAATTTTTATAAAGTTTTCAGTAACCATATCTTTATTAATTGGCTTATTTGTACAAATATAATCATTTTGAATATATAATGGTTTATATAAAGCTAAAGGAATGCTACCTTGTAGTAAGTATTATGCTAAAATCATTACCTTTGTAGCAGATATTAGAGTAAAGAAGTATCTTTTTTAAATGATAGATTATAATACTTTTGATAATAAAACAGCAGCCTATTATACTTTGGGTTGTAAGTTGAATTTTGCAGAAACGTCTTCAATTGGAAAACTTTTAGAAGAGCGGGGTATACGTCGTGTACGGGCAGGAGAAAGTGCAGATATATGTGTTATAAATACGTGTTCTGTAACAGAGTTAGCGGATAAAAAATGCCGGCAGGCTATTCGTCGGATTGTCCGTCAACATCCAGAAGCCTTTATTGTGGTCACTGGATGCTATGCTCAATTAAAACCTGAAGATGTTGCGGATATTCCGGGGGTTGACCTTATATTAGGCGCAGAGCAGAAATTAGATATCCTATATTATCTTGGAGATTTGCATAAAAAACAGCATGGTGAAATCGTGACAACGGGTAGTGAGGATATCAGGACTTTTAGTCCTTCATGTTCTAAAGGGGACCGAACTCGATATTTTTTAAAAGTGCAGGATGGATGCAATTATTTCTGTACATATTGTACTATTCCGTTTGCTCGGGGACGTAGTCGTAATGGCTCTATAGATAGCATGGTGAAGCAGGCGGAAGAAGTTGTTCGTAATGGAGGAAAAGAAATAGTTTTGACAGGAGTGAATATTGGTGATTTTGGCCATTCTACAGGTGAGACTTTTTTTGATTTGATAAAAGCCCTCGATTCTGTCGAGGGTATCGAAAGGTTCCGTATTTCGTCAATAGAGCCTAATTTGCTTACTGATGAAATAATTGATTATGTAGCTACTTCAAAGAGGTTTGCCCCACATTTTCATATTCCGTTGCAGTCGGGAAGTGATGATGTGTTGAAGCTAATGCACCGACGTTATGATACGCATTTATTTGCTCATAAGATAGAGAGAGTGAAAATGGTATTACCAGATGCTTTTATCGGAATAGATCTTATTGTTGGTGTTAGAGGCGAGACAGAAAAACTTTTTGAGGAGACTTATCATTTTGTTAATAGTTTAGATGTATCACAATTACATGTATTTACATATTCTGAACGTCCCAATACCCAGGCATTAAAGATTTCTCATATCGTTACGTCCCAAGAGAAACACGAACGTTGCCGTAAGATGCTTGAGATTTCTGAGCAAAAACTTCAAGAATTTTATGAAAAGCAACAAGGGAAATTACGTCCAGTTTTGTTTGAACATCCCAAAAAAGGGATGCCGATGCATGGATTTACAGATAACTATATCCGTGTAGAAGTTCCATACGATAAAAATCTGGTAAACAAGCGTTGTTCGGTTGTATTGGGCGATTTCAATGAAGCAAAAGACGCGCTAAAGGCAGAACAAATTCTTGAGTAAGAAATTATGAAAAAGGTTACTATAGAAAATATATTATATTCACCTCTTTATTTGTGTTTTAAATTACATGCAATGTTGCCATTGCGTGTATTATATATTTTATCTGATATTTTATTTTTTCCTCTATATTATATCATCCGTTATCGACGAAAAATGGTTATTGAAAATATGAGAAATTCTTTTCCCGAAAAAGATGATAAAGAGATATTGAGGATGGAAAGGGCTTTTTACCATCACTTTTGTGATTATGTAGTTGAAACAATAAAACTGATGCATATTTCCGATGAGGAAATGCGTATGCGAACACAATTTTATGGTGTAGAACTTTTAGATAAAGCTATTGCAGAAGGGCGTTCATGCCTGATGTATTTAGGTCATTATGGTAATTGGGAATGGGTTCCATCTGTTACTTTGTGGATGCATAATCCAGAGGTGATTTTTGCTCAAATATATCGTCCTCTGAAAAATAAATGGTTTGATCATTTTTTTTTGAAACTTCGTTCCCGATTTAATTCTCATTGTATACCCAAGCAAGATACTTTACGCGAAATAATTCGTTATCGAAATTCTGGACAACCGTCGATTACCGGATTCATGGCTGACCAGACTCCGTCCCCTACAAATATT
>UMEI01011590.1_pt1 | contig 13698 bp, 10 predicted proteins | sample 1964711 | NCBI WGS metagenome assembly UMEI01 (sample SAMEA4836016, study PRJEB28245) | human gut metagenome | biome: gut microbiome; material: fecal sample | place: Denmark | collected 2008 | reverse complement strand
ACATTTTATTCTATATAAAGTTTCTGGTTTTCGTTTCTTTAGTTCATTAAATCAGGATTAGGAATATTCTAATGTAATCTGGCTGCCTTTTTGTGATAGATCTGATGGAGTGACAAGGAGCTTTACGGGAACTCTTGTCTGAATGGCCTCTACATGACTGATGATGCCAATACTTCTCTTTTTAGATTGAAGCTGCTCTAAGCTATTCATAACAGTGTCTAGCAGATCGTCATCTAAACTTCCGAATCCCTCATCTAAGAAGAAAAATTCAAGTGGTGCAGCTCCATTAAGCTGGATGGAGGAAGAAAGAGCTAATGCTAATGCAAGGGATGTAATAAACATTTCTCCGCCGGAAAGAGTATCGGAAGGGCGTATGGCACCGCCGTTCTTATTATCCCGTATAATAAATTCAGCGGATTCGTTAATTTCGAGAGTGTAGTTTCCACCAGATATCTTTGAGAGAATGACGGAAGCTTCTCTGGCGATATAAGCAAGCTTTGCCTGGGCCACATATTCAATGAAAGCGTTTCCCTTGAAAAGCTGTTCTAATTCTTTTATCATATCTTTTTTATGTGTTTCTTTTTCCCATTGTTCTTCTAATTTTTGCTTTTCAGCGAGTCTTTCTGTCATCTCCTGAATCTGATGGTCTAAAAGGAGAAGGGAAGAAGTTAGAGTATTAATTTGGTTTCTGGCAGAGTCCCGTTCTTCTTTTTGTCTGCGCCAGTCTTCTTCTTCAATATGACGATTTCCAAGCTTATCTTTTAAATAAAGAATTTGTTCTTCGGTTTTTCTTGCAGAAGTATAGTAGGTGTCAATTTCGTTGTGAAGTTGATTTATTTGTATTTCTTCCATGTAGTAACATTCAGGCTGTTCATCTTCTTTAAAACCGAGCATATTTTTTTGGTTTTGATAAAGCTGCGTCATTTGCTTTAAATGTGTATGTGAAGAAGCGGCAGTGCTTTCGCAGGAGCCAAGTTCTTCTCGTTTTTGCTGCAGTTCTTTTTGTTTGTTTTGGTAGACTTCTTCTGCTTTGGAAAAACAAGTTTTGATATTTTCCTGTTTTTCTTTGACCTTATTTAATGCCAGAGGAAAATCCATATCGAAAGAGAACTGTTTTGGAATTTTTTCGGTTTGTTCTGCAATTACTTTTTTGCAGTTATCAATGGTTGCAGTGAGGGATGAACTTTCATTTTCTAAAGATATAATCTGGGAAGAAAGACTTTCTTTCTCAGAAAGGAGGATTTCTAAAGAAAGGCGTTTTTCTTTTAAAGCTTTTTCTTGTTTTTGATGATGTTCTTCCCTATTTCGAAGGTTTTTAAGAGCGATAGAAAAATTTTCGATGTTATTTTCTTTTCGAAGAGAAAATATTTTTTCTACATAGTTTTGGAGGGTAGCGTGCTGTTCTTTCAGGAGTGTGTTCTGCTCTGCATACTGGTTTTCCTGCTGTTGAAGGTGTCCTTTTGCCTGTAAATATTCAGCATGCTGTCTGGAAATGGCAGAATAATCCGGTACGATAGGGGGATTATTCGGAGTTTTTTTCTGTAGATCAGGGGCAGAAATCATATCAGAGAGATCGTTTTGGGTAGTGATTTCCAGAGCCTCTTTTAGATTTGGAAGTTGTGTATTTAGAGAGGCAAACTCTTTTTCAATCTGCATGATTCTATTCTGCAATTGCTGTATATTTTTTTCTAGATTTTTTTGCGTTTCTTCTAGATCTTTCAACGAAAATGGGGAGGATTCTGTTGGCAGATCATGTTTTTCATAAGGAATACCGCAGACGGGACAGACCACACCTTCTTGTAATTCTTCGCGTAAAAGCTGAGCCATATGATTTTGCTGCAATAATTTTTGCTGCTGCTTGTTTTGAGTTTCTTTCTCTCTAAAATCAGTTAATTTTTCAGTAAGATCAGAATGTTGTTTTTCTAAATAAGAAAGTCGATGGGAAAGTTGTATATAGCTGTATTCTAATTGCCTTTTTTTTAGAGTAAAGGCTTCTTTTTCTGTTATGATCTTTGCTTTTAAGTCAGATAAAACCTCTGAATTTGTTGTATAATTCTGATGCTTTTCCCGATAGTTTTCTTCCATGATATTGCCCTTTTCTAAAAGAGCTTTTTTTTCAGCAGTAACTTTGTCTGCATCCAGTTCCGCTTCTATGTTTTCAATCTGTTTTCGCATGTCTTCTTCTTTTTTTAATTGGCTGTGCTGCTTTTCTTTTAAAGGAGACAATGTTTTTAAAAGTTCCTGGTTTTGTCTTTCGTAATCTTTTTGTGATTTAGACCAGGATTGTATTGTGTTGATAGTGGATAGAGAGTTTTCTAATAATTGCTCTTCTTTTTGAAGGGCAGGGAGAGTTTCTTTTTGTGATAGATGGACTTCATCATATGCTTTTTTTGCTGCTTCAAAAGCAATGTGAAGAGAATCTACTTCTTTTTGAATATGCTGCAATCTTTTTTCTGCTTCTTCACAAATGCTTTTTGTCTGTGAGACCTGATCAGAAAAAGAACGAAGCTGATTGGCTTTTTTTGCAGTATCAAGCTGTTTTTCCTTTTGTTTTATGGAAGAAAGTTTCTTTTCATTTTCTTTTTTTTGTTCTTCTAGGGGAGAGAGTTCCTGCTGTAAGGAGAAAAGTTCATTTGTTTCTTCAAAGTTTTTTTCTAAAACAGTGAGCTGTTCAGAGAGAGTGGCGCACTGTTTGGTATTTTCTTTTTTTTCTTTTTTCAATGAAGAAAGCTTCTGGGAAGAGATATCTTCATATCCTTTTTTTTCTCCGGAAAGAGTACTTAAAAGTAAATCTTGTTTTTGCCTTGCGCGGGCAATTTTACCGGTAAGTTCTATTCCATATTTTTCAAGGTGAAAAATACGCTGGAGCATAACGCGTCGTTCTTTGTTTTTCAGACGGAGAAATTCACTGAACTGTCCTTGTGGAAGAACGACCGTCCTCATAAAGTCTTCGCTTGTAAGTCCAAGAAGACGGATACATTCATTTGTAACTTCTGTAGGTTTGTCAGCTAAAACAGTTTCAGTATCTCCCTCATACAAGATAAGACGTCCGGTTGTATTTCTTACTGTAGAAGCGCTAGTTCCTGTGTGATAGCGAAAAGAACGTTCTGCTAAGTATTTGCGTGTCTTGTCTGTTGTGATGGAAAAAAGAAAGGAAACGTTAGCCTTTTTTTCGTTGGTATTGATAAAGTTTTTAGTATCGCGGGGGAGTTTCGCATATAAGGCAAGAGTCATCGCATCTAAAATGCTGGACTTTCCGCTTCCGGTAGGACCAAAAATTCCGAAAAGTCCCTGCGAAGTCAGTGTTTCAAAATCAATGATCTGTTCTTCTCGGTAACTATTAATACCAGTCAGTTTTAATTGAAGTGGTCTCATTTAGTTCTCCTCCATAATCTGCATCAAAAGAGCGAGTGTCTCTTCTCCGATATCAACCTGAAATCTTTTCCGGTAAAAATTTTTAACAAGTTCATCAAATGGCTGTTCTCTAATATCAGAGGCGGAAAAGTCATCAGAGTCATTCTCTGGTAAAACAGGAGTGATCGATAGAATGTCTGTTTTTAATACCTTCATTTTTTTGATATCTTCTTCGTGAATATAGTGGTCGGTCTTAATCTCAAGGTATACCCAGCAGTCCCGCTCTTTATTTTCTTCGCATTTTTCAATCGCTTCTTCAATATTTTCACAATGCCATATTTCGATTGGTTTATATACAGGAAGCGGCAGTTCATGAATAACGCAGGGAGAGCCGGCACGAAGTTCTACGGAGATAACCTGTTTATGAAAAGAAGTTTCCTTAATATTAAAAGGAAGTGGAGAGCCGCTGTATCTTGCATTTGGACAGCCGGGAACCTTCTGTGGTTTATGGACGTGTCCAAGAGCGATATAGTCTGCTGTCTCAGGAAAGATATCTCCTCCGACCATATAGCTTCCTCCAAGCTGTATACTTCGTTCGGAACCATCTTCAATGCTGTCCATTACAAAGAGATGACTTGCGATAAGATGTATGGAATCTTTATGAAAATGTTCTTTAAGAGAAGAAAAGAGTGCAGACATTTTTTCTCCATATGAAGCGGCTTTCTGTGTTTCATCGTCTGTTTCGTTAAGATACACTTCATTCAATCTTTTTTCACTTGGAAAAGGAACAAGAAGCATATCAACTTCTTCATTATTTATAATTGCGTGAAAATATCCCGGAGCACTTTCCGTAATTTCGTGTTGACCATATATCCCGGGAGTGATTATGGAATTTGGGGTGCCGGCCATAACAATGCCATGATCTCGCGCGAGTGGTCCAGAGGCGGTCAAACGGTCAGGATTATCATGATTTCCAGAAATCACAACCGTCATACAGCTGCCATTTCTTGAAAGTTGTTTTAATGTATCATAAAAAAGCTGTTCCGCCATGGCAGACGGATTATAATTATCATAAATATCTCCGGCAATAATAATCATATCTGCTTGTTCATCTTCACATATTTTTATAAAGTCTTTTAAAAACTGCCGTTGTTCCTCTAAGCGGGTGTAACCTTCGATATTTTTTCCAAGATGCCAGTCGGCAGTGTGGATTAACTTCATAAGTTAATCACCTCCTTTTTCATGTTCCGCGGGTTCCAAAGTCAAACACCCTATCGTACAGGCACGAACGGAGTTTTGACCTTTTGACCCTGACATCATTGTATAGTATCTTATTTTTAAATGCAAGAATACAGAACAAAGTTTCTTAGGAGAAATGAATTTGACAGACGATGGATAGCTAGTATAGAATAGAACAGCAAAATCAAATGTTAAAGGATTGCGATAATTTTGTAAAATATGTGATAAAACAGGAGGAAAGTAATTTGAAAGAACAATGGATGCAAAAGACAGGCGTTGTATGGTTTTTAGCTATGATATGCTGTCTGCTTTGGGGAAGTGCATTTCCCTGTATAAAAATAGGATACAAGATGTTTCATATTGCATCAGCAGATGCTTCATCACAGCTTTTGTTTGCAGGATGCCGCTTTTTTCTTGCCGGTTTTCTTGTGCTTTTGCTTGGGACTTCCGGAAAGTATAAATTAAAAAAGACGGAAATTCCCATGGCAATGATACTGGCAGTTTTTCAGACAATATTACAATATGTATTCTTTTATATGGGACTGGCTCATGCAACAGGAGTAAAGTCTTCAATTATTAACGGAGCGAATTCCTTTCTGGTTATTTTAATTGCCAGCCTTATATTTCATCAGGAAAAGCTGACCGGACCGAAAATTATTGGCTGTGTTATTGGCTTTGCCGGAGTGATTCTTGTTAATCTTGGTGGCGGAGGTTTAGATATGAGCTTTCACTGGAATGGAGAATTTTTTATACTTGTTTCCACAGTGTCCGCTGCGTGTTCTTCTGCATTTATTAAAAAGTTTTCTACAAAAGCAAACCCGGTTCTCCTTAGCGGCTGGCAGTTTATGATGGGTGGTACAGTGCTTATCGTTATGGGAAAAATAATGGGTGGAAAACTTCGTTTTGAGGGAATCGCACCATTGTTCCTGTTGCTGTATATGGCTTGTATTTCAGCGGTAGCTTATACAATCTGGTCTTTACTTTTGAAATATAATCCGCCCTCAAGAATTGCAGTATTTGGCTTTATGAATCCGGTGTTTGGTGTAATGCTATCAGCTCTTTTATTAAAAGAAAAAGGCCAGGCATTTTCATTAGCTGGCCTGACCTCATTAGTTCTTGTATGTATAGGAATTTATATTGTTAATCGGGAGAACCCTTTGAAAGAAGCATCGCCAGATAAGATTTCCGCGTAGTTTTTCTCAGGCTGCTGCCCATATCTAAGAGAAGTGCCTCGATGCTTTGCAGGGCACTTTCTTTTTCTTCCAGAGTGTTTACGAGAATTTCCAGTTCCAAAAAAGAACCAAGTCCCTCTACCTGGTCTACGCAGGCAGTCATCATTCCTTTATGGTAATACTGACGGAGCTTCGTAACCGGATAGAGTCTTTTGTAACCAAGGGAGATAAGAATCTCCCTTGTAGTTTCTGCATCGTCTATGCGGGTTTCCAGTTCCTTTCTTGTTGTGGAAACAGTATCAAGCTTTGCCCCTTTATAGGTGAGGAAAGAAGCTGTTTCTCTTGTGTTAAAGTTATCGCATGTTCGTATGCGAAGTGCTTCGTCTGTTTTCATAAAATCATGAAAATCGCTGGTAAAATAAAAATCCGATTCTTTCACCAGATTGCCGGGTTCAAATCCAAACGCTGTTAACGTCCGTTCCGTTACAGATCTTCGGAACAGAGGAAGTTTAATTTCTACTTCAATCATAAATGTTACTCCATGGTTTGTGATGTACCCTTCTCGTTTTTCTTAAAAATCTTAAAAATAGTACAGAAAAATTACAGGCGTACACAGGTTATTAAATGTGAATAAAAAGATTCTTTGTTAGTTCTATTCCTTCTTTGTTTTATTTATTTGTAAAAAGAAGGTTCTGTCCTTTATAAGACAGAGTAAGAGAGTTGTTTTCCGCATGAATTTTCATGGTGCATTTTGAAAAACCATTCGGTAAATCTTTAAAAACAGCAGGAAGATTCATAGAATCATCTTTGTACGTATAAAAAGTAAATTCATTGTCCCTGCTTGAAAGATAGAAAAAATTAGTAACAAAAGCAGGTTCATTTTCAGTAGCAGCCTTCTCATCAAGAGAATGAAGTTCCATGTAATTATCGTATAAACTTAATTTGTAGCGGTTCGTATCAGTTGTAAAGTCTTCCTTACTGTACCATACGTCATTTTCTGTAAGATTTAAGAGTGGTCCTGTAGTATTTGCAGAATCAGACTGTGTGCCTTTCTTATATTTCTTAAAAAGATAACTGACATTATCATAGGTCAATACAAGTATATTTTCAGAAGGCATCGTGTAAGAAAGTGTACTGCCCGAACCAAGATCATCCCATCCGGAAGGCAATCCTATAGCAGTTTCACTTCCGGTATTTAAAGAAAACTTTGATGAATCAGCAGAAAGACCTCCACTTAGACAGGTTTTATTCTGTGTGATATCTTTCAGCGTAAAACGTCCCTCTTTATCTATGGAAAAGCTCAGATAATCACAGTTGTAACTAGCATCTCTTCCTAAAGCATTCCCAACTCCATTCCACGTTCCAACCAGTTTGATGCCATCTTTACCGAGGTTCCCTGAAACCTTATTGCTACAGCCTGTAGCAGTAAGTGTAAAGAGTAAAAAGGTGGTGAAAAGTAATAAAAAATTTTTCTTCATAATATAGGTCCTTTCTGTGCGTAGTAGACACACATTTATGTGATACGTCTTAGCTTTTGTAAAAAAGACGTACTTTATTCTACCACATATCAGGCACAAGTAGGGAAAATATCTAAATCTTTTTTAATATCTTTCTTATAATTCGAAAGGTCTGACAGTTGCGTTTGTCAGTATCTTATTGTATTATATTTTATAAATAGATTTTATTAAAAATGTTTTAGATTCAAAGGAGGACCTTGATTCATGAAAATGATTTCAATCGAAAAAGAACTGAAAGAGAATTCTTATCCGGGAAGAGGAATTATTGTCGGACGTTCCGAAGACGGAAAAAAGGCAGCAATTGCTTATTTTATTATGGGAAGAAGTTCGAACAGCCGCAACCGTATTTTTGTGGAAGACGGGGAAGGCATTCGTACACAGGCATTTGATCCGTCAAAGTTAGAAGATCCAAGCCTTATTATCTATGCGCCAGTAAGAGTGCTTGGCAATAAAACAATCGTGACAAACGGGGATCAGACAGACACCATTTATGAAGGAATGGATAAACAGCTTACATTTGAGCAGTCTTTACGTTCTAGAGAATTTGAGCCGGATGGACCAAACTATACTCCTAGAATTTCAGCAGTTCTTCATTTGGAAAAGGGCAAATTCAATTATGCAATGTCTATTTTAAAGAGCAATAACGGTAATCCGGAAAGCTGTAACCGCTACACATTTGCATATAGTGATGTTCCGGCAGGAGAGGGTCATTTCATTTCCACTTATATGCATGATGGTAATCCTTTACCAAGCTTTGAAGGAGAGCCAAAGTGGATGGCAATTCCAGATGATATGGATGCATTTGCAGATACTCTCTGGAACAGTTTGAATGAAGAGAATAAAGTTTCTTTATTTGTACGTTATATTGACATTGCAACAGGAAAATATGAATCTAAAATTATTAATAAAAATAAGTAATTATTGAAGACAAGTAATTAGTGCGAATAAAAAGTAATTATTTAAAAACATATTGCAAAGTTGCAGATTAAAATTATACAGATACGCATTTGCAATTCTGGACTAAAATATAGAAAAATTTTAAAATATGCAAATGGAGGCGTGCAGGTTACTTTTTGATATTTCAAACACGCTCTAAATATGCAATAAGAATAACCGAAATCACAAAGTCAGAACATAAACTAAAAGAGGTAAAATAAGAATGAAAGAATTAGAGTTAAAATATGGATGTAACCCAAATCAGAAACCATCCCGGATTTATATGGAAGAGGGGGAACTCCCTATTCAGGTACTGAACGGAAAACCAGGTTATATTAACTTTTTAGATGCTTTTAATGGCTGGCAGCTTGTAAGCGAATTAAAAAAAGCAACGGGGCTTCCTGCTGCAACTTCTTTTAAACACGTATCTCCAGCCGGAGCAGCAGTAGGTCTTCCTCTTAGCGATACACTGGCTAAAATCTACTGGGTAGATGACCTTGGAGAATTATCTCCTCTTGCCTGTGCTTATGCAAGAGCCAGAGGAGCGGATCGTATGTCTTCCTACGGTGATTTTATCGCATTATCCGATGTATGTGATGTTTCTACAGCCAACATGATCAAAAGAGAAGTATCTGACGGTGTGATCGCTCCAGGATATGAACCAGAAGCACTTGAGATTTTAAAATCTAAAAAAAGAGGGAACTACAATGTAATTCAGATCGATCCAGCTTATATTCCGGCACCAATCGAGAAAAAGCAGGTATTTGGAATCACTTTCGAGCAGGGAAGAAATGAATTAAATATCGATGATAAGTTCTTTGATAATATCGTTACAGAGAATAAAGAACTGACAGAAGAGGCAAAGAGAGACTTAGCTATTTCCATGATTACTTTAAAATATACACAGTCTAACTCTGTATGTTATGTAAAAGATGGACAGGCGATTGGTATTGGAGCAGGTCAGCAGTCCAGAATCCACTGTACACGTCTTGCAGGACAGAAAGCAGATAACTGGTGGCTTAGACAGTCCCCTCAGGTAATGGGACTTCAGTTCAAAGATGAGATTCGTCGTGCAGATAGAGACAATGCGATCGACATCTACATGGGAGATGAATACATGGATGTACTCGCAGACGGTGTATGGGAAAATACTTTCAAAGTAAAACCGGAAGTATTTACAAGAGAAGAAAAGAGAGCATGGCTTGATAAACTTACAGATGTAGCATTAGGCTCTGATGCTTTCTTCCCATTTGGTGATAATATCGAACGTGCACATAAGAGCGGTGTAAAATACATTGCACAGCCAGGAGGATCTATCCGCGATGACAATGTAATCGAAACATGTGATAAATACGGAATCGAAATGTCATTCACAGGAATTCGTTTATTCCACCACTAAAATATGAATCTGTAGATTTAGTACAGACGAAAAAAGAAATACTGCCGCATCTGGGATATGGCAGTATTTCTTTTTTCTGTCTACTCTAAATCCACAGTTTGTAAGGATGGGGAATCTCCAGAAGGTTATGGATTCTTGGGGGAATTAAAGTCTAAGGGGTTGACATTCAAATTGTTGTATGTTGTCTACACTTGAAATTTGAATGCGATTTAACAGGAATATGCTTCCTTCTGAAGATTTCATCTGTAGACAAATAGAAAACCAGAATTATATTTTTGCCATCTGTAAAGTATTTTATCTTTTCTTTATATCTTTCGTAGCGTTGTTCTAGACCTTCTGGCTGTAAGAGTGTAGAATATGCCATTTACGCTACCTTCATTATAATGTGTTATTGGTTGCTATGTGATTGTTATATACATAATTTGACATAAAAATCAATGAATATCTAAGCTAAAATTCTACAACCTACAACAATTTGAATGTCAATCCTTTTGAATTTAATTTCTTGGAAAGTCATAACCTTTTGGAGAATCCTCATTCTCATCAAATGTAGATTTAGAGTAATCAGAAAAAAGAAAAATCAGCCTATTCCAGATGCGGCTTCGGAGCGTGTTTAAGATGCGGACGAGCATCTTAAATACAGCGACTACAGAGCAGATGGGATAGGCTAGTTTTTCTTTTTTCGTCTACACGAAATCTACAAATCAGGAGTTGTTACCATTTTTTTGTTTTGTTTTTTGAAACCTGCTTTTTCTTTGCAGAAATCACGCGGATAGCATTTCTTTTACCGCTTCTGGCATAGGCTCTATTTTTCTTAACGATTACTTTTCCGAATTTTTTTAATGTATGGGAGAATATAAAGATTCCCTGTCTGCCGCCTTTTACGATATTGTTTTCAATGACAACTTTATTTTTAATGCTTGTTTTTGGAGAAGAACCTTTCTGATAAGCAACAGCGAGTCCTACGGAGTAGGAATTACGTTTTAAAGGTGTTTTTGTTGTTACGCGGCAATTTTTTACTGTGGCGCTTTTTGTATTAAAAAGTGCGAGTGCTTCTGCAGACTTTCCAGTAATATTGCAATTCTCTATTGTGATATTAGAGTGATAGTTTCCAGCTTTTCGATATTTTGATTCACTACCTGGAAAACTTGCGCAGATGCCCCTTGCTCCGCTAACAGTACAGTTCGTTACGCTGATATTTTTGCTTGGGGTGCCGTTACAGAGTTTTGGGCTTAAACGGTAAAGACCGGGAGCTGTTTTTGGTGTGGCAAGGTCAATCTGGAGCTGTTCTTCTACACATTTTTTTGGACATTTACCCTGTGGGATTAATTTACATCCATTAATGGAAACACCGTTGCATGCGATCAATTCAATACCATGTCCGGTGTAATTGCAATAGACGGTAGCATCATTGATAGAAATATCAGAAGCATAGGAAATTCGCATCATGGTTCCTTTTAATCCAGAGGAAGATGAATTTTTCCATACTCCTCCGTTAATGGTAAGGTTTTTAAAATTATCATAGGATGCTGCAGTTGGGTCGTTTATAATTACGCCGCTTCCGGATGTGATCGTATGGTTTCCGGCATTGATTGTTGTGTTGTTGCCCGGGCGTAAATAGGTATCGATGGAAATATCATTGTTGATATTAATTATTTTAGGTTTATCGCTGCTGATTAAATGATTTAAAGCCCGGCGATTTCCGGCAGCACTTCCTGTTGGAATGAAATCATAGATTGCAGGAGAGTCTTGATAAGCGATTACCTTATGTTGGTAAGTTATTTTTTTTCGAGAAGCTTTTTTTGCATTTTTGGCATAGGAAGTGTTTCCGCAGAAACAAAATAATCCTGTAATGATAGTAAGAGTGAAAGTGATAAATAATAGTTGTTTAATTTTTTTCATAAATTTCTCCATATTTTATAACGTATTCTCAGAATCTTTCTGTGATTGATTTTGTGAAAAAAGCTGTTCTAATTGTGTGAAAAATCCCGGATAGGACACATCGACACAATCGGAATCGGTGATGATAGTTTCTCCGTCTGCGTTAAGTCCTGCAATGGCAAACGTCATTGCGATACGGTGATCCATAGAACAATTAATGTTTGTGCCGTAAAGTACAGGGATTGTATTATTACTGCGGCTATTGATAATAAAGCCATCTTCTGTATCTATGATATCAGCACCCATAGCACCTAAGTTTTCCGTCATAATAGCGATACGGTCAGATTCTTTTACACGAAGTTCGTGTGCATCTTTGATAATGGTCTGCCCCTTTGCAAAACATGCCATAAGGGCAATGACAGGAAGTTCGTCAATAAGAGCAGGGATAATATCTCCTTCTACAATTGTTCCTCGAAGACTGCTTGTTTTTACAAGAAGATCAGCAACTGGTTCCCCGCCCTCTTCTCTGGCATTTAATAATGTGATATTAGCTCCCATATCCTGGCATACTTTCAAAATTCCAGCACGCGTGTCGTTGATACCGACATTATTTATTATGATTTCAGAATTTGGCGTAATCAGGGCGGCTACAATAAAGAAAGCGGCAGAAGAAATATCGCCAGGAACTTCGATATGCTGTCCATGCAAAGTTTCAGGTGGAGTAATGGTGCAAGTGTTTTTATCTGATACGATATTGGCTCCAAAAGAACGAAGCATACGTTCTGTGTGATCTCTGGAAAGTGCCGGCTCAGTCACGCTTGTTTTTCCATTAGCATACAGTCCGGCAAGCAGTACACAGGATTTCACCTGAGCAGAAGCAACAGGTGAATCATAGTGAATGGCGTTTAGAGAACGGCCTTTGATGGAAAGTGGTGCACAGCCAGTATCGTGAATACTTGTAATATCAGCGCCCATCATAGAAAGAGGTTTCATGATCCGTCCCATAGGGCGGGAATTTAAAGAAGCATCGCCGCTTAAAACAGTATCAAAGTTCTGACCGGCAAGGATTCCGGAAATAAGACGAGTTGTTGTGCCGCTATTTCCGACATCTAAAGTTTCTTCCGGTTTGTGAAGACCATGAAGCCCCTTTCCATGAACATAAATCGTGTCTTCTTTTTCTTCAATAGAAATTCCCATTTTGCGAAAACAGTCAATAGTAGAAAGACAATCAGCTCCTTTTAAAAATCCATGGATGGTAGTTGTTCCTTCTGCAAGTGAGCCAAACATAATGGCTCTGTGGCTGATGGATTTATCTCCGGGAACAGTAAGAGTTCCTTTAAGACCGGTAATTCTTGTTATTTTTTTCATAAATAAATCCTCACTTTATGTAAATTTATAAATAGACATGTACATGTTTTGTAATAAAAATATGTAATACAAATCAGCGAATATGTACAATGTAATTTCTTTCTTCTAACACCTGCGCTCCTTTTTGGCAGGATTCCTCATCGTAAAGAACAATTTCTAAAACACCTTCTTCAAATTCTCGATTGTATATGATACCGATATTTTTTAGGCTGATGCTGTTGAAAGCAAGCAGAGAAGCAACCGTAGCGATCGTACCTGGCTGGTCTGGAATATGTACATAAAGTTTATGTACTTTATCAAACAAACCAATGGAATGGTCGGGTACAGAATTTCGATATTCACCGGCTTCTTTAAAATATTCATTGACATATGCGCCATTCTTATTGTCAAGCTGATCAATGACTTCCTGAAGATCATGAATCATGGAGGTAAGTAAAGTTTTTATATTGGAAGAATTATTTTCACAAATCTGTTCCCACATAACCGGGGAAGAAGAAGCAATTCGTGTGATATCCTTAAAACCTCCGGCAGCAAGCTGCTTTAACATACCATTGTTCCGGTCTGCACGTCGGACAAGATGTACGAGTTCTGCGGCAACAATATGCGGTACATGGCTGATTGCGGCTGTGATAAAATCGTGTTCTTCCGGTTTTAAAGAAACGGCTAATGCGCCTAATCCCTGAATAAAGGAAGAAAACTTTGTTGTAAGTTGAAACAGTGTACGCTCACTTGGTGTCAGAAAATAGTATGCATTTTCAAGAAGATGATCATTGGCATAAGCATATCCGGATTTTTCAGAGCCAACCATCGGATGGCCGCCAATAAAGTTTGT
>UMEI01012298.1_pt1 | contig 13729 bp, 17 predicted proteins | sample 1964711 | NCBI WGS metagenome assembly UMEI01 (sample SAMEA4836016, study PRJEB28245) | human gut metagenome | biome: gut microbiome; material: fecal sample | place: Denmark | collected 2008 | reverse complement strand
CGTGGAACTGTTGGAGAAGCAGACCAAGCCGAAACCGTTGCACACGGAAAGCAGCCTGCTTGCGGCAATGGAGAACGCCGGAAAGGAACTGGAAGATGCCGAACTGAAAGCCAGCCTGAAAGATGCCGGGATAGGCACGCCCGCCACCCGTGCGGCGATTATTGAAACGCTGTTCGCCCGCCAATACATCGTGCGGGAAAAGAAGAACCTTGTACCCACCGACAAAGGACTTGCCGTTTACAGGATTGTCAAGGACAAGAAGATTGCCGATGTCGAAATGACGGGCATGTGGGAAACCGCCCTTGCCAAGATAGAAGCGGGCAGTATGGATGCCGACACGTTCCGAAAGGGTATCGAGGTGTACGCAACGCAAATCACCGCAGAACTACTATCGGTACAGTTGTCTATCGCCAATGGCGAAACTTGTTCCTGTCCCAAATGTAATAACGGACGTATCTTGTTCTACCCGAAAGTGGCGAAGTGCTCCAACGTGGACTGCACGCTTACCATATTCCGCAACAAGTGCGACAAACAGCTTTCCGACAAGCAGATTGTCGAGCTGGTGACGAAACACAAGACCGGGCTAATCAAGGGCTTCAAGGGCAAGAACGGCAAGACATTCGATGCCTCGCTGGTACTGGACGGAGAGTTTAACGTGGCATTTTCCTTTCCTGAAAAGAAAGGCAAACCGAAGAAATAGCCTATCTTTACCGCTGGAATTTCATTGTGATAAGTTTACAGGCTTATGATAATTGGAATTTTAGTGGTTGCGCCCGGAGGGAAACCGGGCGCATTTTTTATGCTTCCTTTATTATTACAAGCTCCTATCGAATTGATAAGTCGAGCAGACCACCCCGTTATCCAGCACTTTGCTTTCCGACAGTTTCCATTCAGAGCCGAATGTTTCACCGATGAAGCCGATGCCCTTGCCTACCATGACGGGGACAGTGTAAATAGTCAGGCTGTCCAACAGTCCGGCTTTTATCAATGAAGCAAGCAGCCTGCCGCCGCCCACCACCAAGATGTCATTCTCCTGTTTCAGTTCATAGACCCTTTGCAGCGGTTCTTCGGTCAGGAACTCCACGCCGCAGCCCGGTGTAACATTGGCTTCGTGGTGTGACACCACAAAAGACCGCTGGCTTTTGTACGGCCACCCGCCCCAGTGTTCAAAGATGTAGTTATAGGTGTTAGCCCCCATAAGCAGGCAGCTTGCGGTTGCATACTGTTTGCCAGTAAGCATTTTCACTTCACCGGGCAACCAGTCCAGTTCATGGTCTAAAGTGGCTGTATGCCCGTCAAGAGACACGGCGATATGCGCTTTTACTTGTTTCATATTATCCGGTATTTAACAGTTTTACAATCTTGTTTGACTGTCCGCCAGTACCTAAAAAAGAAGCGTGGCATTACACTGCTTCAAAGCGAGGTACTGGCATACCCAAATGAGGAAACAGGCAAGACCACGCTATGACAAAGCATAGCATATCCTGCGCTGAATATCCCCTCATTTTGAAAAGTGCCAGTTTTCGCTTTGGGACGTTCGGCGAACGTATATGTTATATATAAAGACGACAGTCCGGTAAACTACCGTTCAATCGCCGTTATTCTCTTATGTAACTTTTGCAAAGATAGTGAAATACGGAGGATATTTATATATGGAAAGGAAAAATCCCGCCTTTCCGTAAGATAAGGCGAGATTGAACAAACAAATAATCCATAAAGAAAATATTCAGTCCGTGCGTTCACGGATTAACTTATGTACATCGCTTTCACGATAGTAACACCGTCCGTCCAGCATCAGGTAAGGCAGTATCTTTTTCTTGCGGTAACGTTGCAGGGTTTTGTTGCTCACTTTCAGGAGAAAACACAAGTCCTGATTGTCCAGCAGCCTTTCACCGTTCAGGCTGTTATGCCCGCCTGCCATACGGTCTATCTTTTTGTCCAGCATATCGAACCTATCCATGATGCGCTCCATCCATGCTGTAAAATTGTCGCTGTCTATATACATTGTATTTCTGTTTTTAGGGTTATACCGGGAATGAAATAGCTTTGGTTGGACGGGGATTTTACGATTATTTCCTTTTCCCGCATGAAGCGAATATAACTTTTGGCTGTCCTCTCCTTAACGTCCAAAATCTGTTGTAACTGCTCGCAAAGGTCTATGTAGGTGATGTGCGCCTGCCGCCCGAACAGTTCACGGGCAACGCCCACCAGTTCCCTTTCCTTGCGTTTTTCCTTTTCCTCACGGGGTTTCTCGCCCCTGTACACGTGCATCCCGGCTTCCTTGTCCCATGCAAAGAGCATCAGCGGCACGTCCAGCGGGCTTCCGTCCCTTACTTTCAGGGCTTTCACCACCGATTGCGTGGGTTCTTCGTCCTTTTCTATCGAGAGGATAGTAGCCGCCTTGCGTTGCAGTTCGCTGCCCAAGTGCCCCCGCAACTTCAAGCCGTTCGGGACAAAGTGCAGCACGCACAGGATGCAGGTGTTATAGATGCCTGCCAGTCGGTAGAGTTCATCTATCACCGCCACGCTTTCCGCTTCATCGTTGGCACTCTTAACAAGGTCGGCGATGCCGTCAATGACGACCAACTGGATGCCGCCATACTGGTAATAGAATTTGTCCATGCTCTGCACTATGGCGTTCAGGCGTTCTTTTCGGGACATACCTGTCAGGCAGAACGCTTTCAGTTCTTCCGGCTTTTCCGGTTGTCTGGCACGAACCAGCAGGTTGCTTGCATTTTTGAACAGTTGTACTTCGGATTGTTCCGTGTCATAGAGCAAGACCGCCTTGTGCCTGTTGTTAGGTGTAACTTGTATGCCCAGCGTGTCTATATCTGTTTCTGCCGGGCAGATACAGCCCGCCACGATTGCGGCTACATAGTTGCTCTTGCCTGTTCCCTCGCCACCTGTAATGCCAAACAGGTTTCCTTGTGTCCCCAACGGGACATCGCCTGCCGATATGATAACCTGTGCTTTGGCGGGCGGATTGTTGAAGTCTATCTCGCACGATTTTAGCATAATCAATGTGTCGCTATATAGGTTGTCTAAAAATTCGATGAACAGTTTCAGGAAATCTTCACGGGTATTCCCCGCCTTGAAATAGTCCGATATGTCCTTTTCCTCTTTTGTTCCCGGAAGCGGGAGCAGCAGGCGTTTCACGCCAAATTCTTCCAACTGTTTTTCCTGCTTGCATGAACTTTCCCTGCCCGTCTTGTCCATGTCAAAGAGCAGGACGATGTGCTTGAAACGGAACGTCAGCCGATAAACCAGCGTGGGCGGTATCGTTACCGTTTCGCTGTTGAAGCAGATAGCGTGAAACCCGTGTGCAGCCAGCGAAAGCACGTCTTTCTCTCCGCCCGTGATAAACAGCGTGTCGCCTTTGGCGGGCAGTTGCTCCAGCCCGAAACAGTAGTTTTCACCGAAGCTGCCGCCATAGAGGAAACGGGGCGTGGAGAACGGGCGGTACAGCTTGATGTGCCGTTTGCCCTTGTAGCCGTACATGGGTTCTGCCACTGATGATGTATAGGTATATGGCTTCCCCTCTGTCGTTTCGCTGCTATATTCCCGGAGCGAACAGACCTTGTAATGCTCCAGCACTTCGGGCGTGATGCCGTACTGTTGCCAATAGACCAGTTCGGCAAGCGTAAATTTCTGTTCCCGGAACTGGTAAGGCTTGACAGGCTTTTCGGGTGTTTCTTCCGGCTCGTGGCTTGCCGTCCGGTTTCCGGCGGGTGGTACGGGCAAAGGGCTTCCGTAAGCCAGTCCCAGCCCCAAGTCCCGGTCGATTGTTTCCAGTATCTCCACGAAATCGGTAGCCCGGTTACAGTCTAGCCCTTTAAGCTGCCCCACGAAGAAAAAGCAGTCCCCGCTGTAACTGTCGTTGCCGAAGTCTTTCATCTTGTACATACCGCTATGGCGGTCGAAATAAATGTTGCAGGATGCTTTTCTATCCTCATACAGAGGATTGAGAAAATGCCTGCCTATCCGCCATTCACCCGGTAAATAATGCTTGAAAACGGATAAGCCGTTATTTGTTCGGCTTAGTATTTCTTCTTTCTTTAACATATTGCTGGTGGTTGGTTATCAAATCGTTTATACATTCCCTGTCCCGTTTTATCAGGCGTTCTTCCAACAGGCGTTTTATTTCCTTGATTTTGTAGAAATAATGCCCCTTTATATCGGAATAGGAAACCAGTCCTGCCGCCCGCAGGCGTTGCAATGTCCGGTCGCTGATTTTCAGGAATGTACATACTTCGTAACTGTCCACCCAAATTTCATCTTCATCGGGCTTGCTGGCATCCAAGTGGTTGAAGATGTAGTCCGCTATGGCGGTAATTTTGTTGTCAAGCTCCTTGTAGGCTTTTGACTCGAATGTTATTATTTCCATATCGCTAACTAATTGATTTGCCGCAAAGTTCGATATATAGGAAAGATAAAAAGTCATGGTTCATACCGTCATGGTAGAAATTTTTTTCAGGCTGTTTTCGGACGAATTTTATTAGTTTTTACGGAAAAAAGTCTTTTTTCTTGGTCGATTTTGATAAAAATAAAAAATACCGTGTCGGTATAAACACGGTATTTTATTTTCTGATTAACAATTATTTACCTCATATCATCCTCATTCATCCTTTTTGTAAGGCTGTCAATTAGCTTGTTCAAATAGGAAGTCCGGTCTTTACGCTCTTTCATGGCAATGTACGCATCATAGTAACCGCCCAAGTCTATATTGAACACGAAACTAAGGTAATTCATAAACTCCTTGATTTCGATGTTCCCATGATTTATATCGCCCGAAGAAGCCAATGCGTAGCCTATTTCTATCAGGGCAGCTTTCTTTCCTGTAAAGTTTATAGGTGTTTTTGTTCTGATTGCATGATGTTCTTTTATATAACTTTCACTTTCAAGTTTCTGTAATTTTTTATTGAGATAGATACGCAGCATTTCATTGCTAATTATTTTAGCAACTTTGTAATCATACCCAGTTGAAAAATTGGGGTCTTTATCAAACTGTGCGCTATCAGTGCATAAGCGAATATCTATTTTTCCACGCAGGAAATAATGTTCATCATATATGGTAGAATTTGAACGGTAGTATTGGTAAAAATCTAAGTTCCTATTAAAGAAATAAGTCAAACTATCTAATTCCTTGTTGATATATAGCCTTATAACCTCATTGCTTCCTGTTGGACATTGCGTTTCAATACGATATATTTTGTAAAAATACAACAAGCGTCCTAAAAGTTCAGGCTTCTGATTTTTGAAAAATGATATTTCTTCCTCTTTTGACGGAAATACATAAGTTTGTAGCTTAATCCTTAATTCATTAAGAACTACTTGCAAACGATGTACCATAGAAAGGGAGGTTTCAACAATGTCAGAACCGTAAAGGTCTATTTCATCTATTTCTGATAATATGTTATCAAATACTTCTTTCATGGAAATAATAGTTCATGAAATTTTATATCTTAAATTCTATACTGACAAGTAAATAGTTTTTCCGTACTTGTCCTTTTGTTTTTATGCTTTGAAAATTAGGTGATAATCTTATGTAAGACATAGGTTTATAATCTATGCCCACTATTGTAGCATTTTCCTCTTGCTGTTTGCCAACATCGTGTGAAGATTTTAGTAAATCAAAACGTCCATACCACTGCCATGACTGATGCAACAGAATAGTAGAATATACAGAATATCCCGTTAGGTTCATATTTGGCGAAAATTGGTGATTGTATGATTTATTAAACTCTACACCGATAGAAAATAAACGGTGAGTATATCCCATAAAAAGAGCTAATGAATATTGGTCTTTAAGAGGATGTTCTATTTCAACCCTTGTTTTGTGATTATATATATCGCCATATCCTCGAAGTAACAAGTTTTTTGTCGGTTTCCATGTAATACCAGCACCATAACGGTATTTGTTATCTTCATTCTTAAATTTTCTTCCTTCCCCATTTGTTAAAGCAATATCAACAGAAAGATTGTGTGAAAATTCATAGTTTGCCGCTATCCCAATATCTTCACAATAGGCAAATTCGTATTCTTCCTGAAAAGATTTGGCAATATAACGGTGTCCCCATATATTTTCCTGTACTGAAAATTGATAAAGATTGATAAGACCCAAAGCAATAGAAAAGGTGTTTTTTTGCCAGTTTATTTGTGCATTTTTTAAGTATGTTCCAAACTTGGTCTTACCGTTTTCTGTCGTGTAGGTTTCCACATTCAGTATGACTTTTGCTGATAGACCTTTAGGTAATAGTGCTTCATAGCCAACAAATGCCCGGTTAAGATTAAAACCCGAAATATCATTGGCATTTTTCAGTCCTGCTTTATAATCAGCAAACACAGTGAGTATAGGTTTACCTTTTATTGAAGCAGTCTGCTCCAATTCTTGTGCGGAGCAGACTGTCAAGCCAAATAAAGCAATAGTTGTGAGTAGATATATTTTCTTGTTCATATTAGAAGAATTTTCCGAAAATAAATCCTGAAATCGTAGCCATTATAATAACCAGTGCTACATATACAACCGTTTTTTTTGTTCCTATTACACCTCTAATAACGAGCATATTGGGAAGTGAGAGCGAAGGACCAGCAAGCAATAAAGCTAACGCCGGACCTTCACCCATTCCCGAAGCCAACAAACCTTGAATAATCGGAACTTCTGTAAGAGTTGCAAAGTACATAAATGCCCCTACGAAGCTGGCAAAGAAGTTAGAAAGAATTGAATTACCCCCAACTGCCCACTCAATCCAACTGTTCGGAATAATTCCGGCAATAGCTGTATTATCATGTGTAGAACCTAATAGGAAGCCTGCCACCAAAACACCCACTGCTAAAAGCGGTAAAATCTGTTTGGCAAATCCCCATGAAGATAAAACCCATTCCCGATTTTCGTCATTTTTGGTATCAGTAAGCAAGATAATGGACAAAGCTGTTATAGCAACAACCATTGGAACAAGAGGTACTAATTTTGTATTAGCAATAAAAATGTTAGCAAGAATTACAGATATTCCTGTTATTGCTATTGCCACCAAGATTTTCCAAAGGTGAAGTTTAAGTATTCTAACCAGCGACCAGCATAAAAATATTCCTAATATACCAGTAATATACCACTTATAGCTGAATATATAAAACCACAACCCTTTATCAGAAGCAGCAGGCGCACCCCAATTAGCAAAAACGAGGATAAGAACCAAAGTAAAAAAGTGAAATGCAGTCTGCCACATTGGACGTTTTTCAGGTGGTGGTACAATATTCATTTGTTCTTCTTTTTTGGCTTTCTCCTCTTTACGGAAAATGAAAGACATGATAAGTCCGATTATTACAGAGAAACTTATTGCCCCAATAACTCGTGCAATTCCCATTTCTATTCCTAAAATACGGGCTGTCAGAATGATAGATAAAATACTGATAGCCGGACCGGAATATAAAAATGCGATAGCCGGACCTAACCCAGCTCCACGTTTGTAGATGCTGGTAAATAACGGCAATATCGTACATGAACATACAGCTAAAATACTTCCTGAAACAGCAGCAACCGTATAAGATAGCCATTTTTTTGCGTTTGCTCCGAAATACTTGATGACAGAACCTTGACTGACAAAGACTGCAATCACTCCAGCTATAAAAAAGGCAGGTAATAGACATAGAATAACATGTTCTTGTGCATACCATTGGGAAAGGTCAAATGTTGCATCAATAGCTGTAAGAAACCGTTCATTTTCAAGCGGCATGAAAAATACAACTGCAAATACAACTATAATCCAGCCTAAAATTTTCAGTTCTTTTTTGGTGTCCATAGCAGTAAGATTTACAGACCTAATATTTTCTTTACTTCATTTTCTGTGGGAACGTGCCCTTTCAGTTTTACTTCTTTATCAATAACCACCGCAGGAGTAGTCATAATGTTATAATTCAACAACTCCATTACGTCTTCTACTTTGACAAGACTAACGTCAAGATTATGTTCTTTCACTACTTTTTCGATAATTGCGTAGGTCGCTTTACATTTAGCGCATCCTGCTCCTAAAACTTTAATTTCCATAAATACTATATTTAGATTGTTTAATTCGTTATATTACGAACATTGATTATAAAAAATTACAGATATACGGTTATGAAATAGTACACTCCTACTGCTATAAATAATCCCCCGACAATAAAATTCAACCACTTTTGAACGGTTTGCATTTTACCATAGAAACTGCTTATGTGTTGTACACTAAATGCTAATATCCATGCGACTATTAAAACAGGAAGTGCTGTTGCAACAGCAAACAGTATAGGCAATAAATAGCCTGCCGATGAAGTGGCAGACATGGGGATTAACATACCAAAATAAAAGATACCACTTGTTGGGCAAAATGCCATAGCGAATAACATACCAAGTAATAAAGCCCCCCAGTTACCATGTAAGGCTAACCCCTCGCCATTGCCCTTAAATCCGAATTGGGGTAAATTGAGTCTATTTCCGAATAACATAAATAATCCGATAAGCAACAGTGCGGGAGCAAGTAGTATTTCTCCATATTTCCCGATAATTTTTTGAATACCAAAAAGACTTGTTCCCTCTTTGAGAATTATAATTAAAACACACCCTAATATTGTATAGGCAATAATGCGCCCTAAAGTGTATAACAAGCCTTTTCTAAAAACAGCTTTTCTATTTTCTACGTTTTTCCCAATATAACCAATTGCCGCAATATTCGTTGCCAATGGACAGGGAGAAACGGCAGTTAATAGTCCTAACAAAAAAGCTGTTAAAGCGGGTGTTGTACTATTTTCTAATAATGATTGTAACCATTCCATAACTTTTCCGAGTTATTTAAGCAGTTCATTTATTTTTTCTGTTAAACCTTTTTTGAAAGTATCAGGAGTTGTGCGAGCATTTGCAAAAGCATACTTTGTTAAATTTTCTACATTCTCTTTTCCGTCTTGATAGCGGACAAGAAAAAGTGAAGACCATGTTACCTCGTATTTGTCTGCGATTGCTTCGTTTTCTTCTTTTGAAATATCAATCGTCTTGAAAATGATTGTTCCGTTCTTTAACTGTTCTGCAAATTGTGTTTCTACCGTTTCTTTCGTATTTTTCTCTATTGCCTGACAGGTGGCACAACGTTGCTTACCATGAAAATAAAGAACTTCTACACAATTTCGAGTTTCACTCAGTTTTACCTGTTGTTCCATGTCATTACTGCTTTTCGTGGAATTATTACCACAAGCGACTAAACTAAGAGCCAAAGCTACTGTTAAAATGATTTTGTTCATACGAGTTATTTTAATTGGTTATACATAATGTTTGTATTTCGTAGAATTGCGAACATAGAAGATAGAAAAAACTGTTACTTTTTGCAACAACTTTCTTTTTTACATACACATTGACTAAAGAACTTAGCGAACAGTTCACAAGCTATATTCCAGTTTGTCCGATTAATACAATATTTTACTTTGGGAGTTTCTATTTCTCCTTGTATCAGTCCTGCATCTTTTAGTTCTTTTAAATGCTGTGAAACTGTTGCTTTAGCTATTGGGAGTTCCTCATGAATATCCCCGAAAAAACAACACTCTTGTTTGGCTAAAAATTCAAGTATAGCTATTCTTGCAGGGTGTCCCATTGCTTTGGCAAAACGGGCTATTTGCTCTTGCTCCAATGTATATTTCTTGTTCTTCATTCCTTGTTGCATTTTATTGTTCGCAAAATTACGAACATTTTTCTAATAACCAAAATAAAAGTATTTTTTTTAGTGCAAGGTGCAAGTATATATATAAATATAGCTTGCACCTTGCACTAACCACAGAATATTTATATTCAATGATTTGCGTATTTCAAAAACAAGTTGTATCTTTGAACCGAAGTTTTAGGCAGACAACGAAAAGCCAAAGACAGACAAAATTCGGTCTTTTTTGTAACCTAAGTTGTACCCCCTAAGGCATTGACATTTTGAAAAGGAGTTGAATTTCAAGGATATAAGGGAGCAGGTTCATAACCCTCTCTTTCCGCTGTATTGGTTAAACAATAAATAAAAAGTTCCGTAAATTGCTGGATTTATGGAACTTTTTTTATATCCATTTGTCTCCTTAAAATAAATATCTTTGCCAGATTCGACAAACCTTTAAACATATTGAAATAATTAAAAAAGTTTTACAACTTAAAAAATAATTTATATCAATATGGATTCTGATAATAAAAGGGGTACTGCTTTACATTTTTTAAGCAGTACCCCTTTTGTTATCAACGTTGAGATTCAATGTATTAATCTCGGTCATTATCCAAATCAATCACATTAAAACTCAAATCAAATTTGATTTCCCAAAAATTAGATAATTTCACTTCATAATCGTAATTATCTCTTTCAATACTGAGGACTTTTGCTTCAGGATAGTTTTCTTCTACATATTTTTTTATTTGTGCAGGAAGAACTTTGACAGGAACGGATGAGAATTTGCAATTTACTTCTGTCCATTCGCCTTTCTTGTTGAATTCCAATTTATCCCCATTTGTAAATACTACATCATAGGATTTGTCAAATAGTTCTGTTTCCATTTTGGTAAGAGCAATTTTTGCTTTTGGGAAATGTTGTTTTACAAATTTTTGAGCTGTCTGAGGTAATTGAGCAAAACTAATAGGCTTGTCATTATCTGCCATTGTTACTTGAATAGAAAGGACACATACCAATAATAAAATCAACTTTTTCATAATTCTAATTTTTTAGTGGTTATTATTTATTTTAGATTTTTCTCGGTTTGATTTAACCGATTGAAGAATAAACTCTTAGCGAATTATTTGAGGAATATCGGTAACGAATTGGCAACCGTTCAAATTTCAGCGATTTGCATTGCCATACTGTCAAATAACTCAATGCAAATATACTCATTTTATTGCTTATACAAAAGTGTACATAAAAAAAGATGGATTGCTTATACAATCCATCTTTCATAAAACAGTTCGCTCCTATTTCTGTCAAGCCTGTAGGTAATTGGTTTTGTCCTTTGTCGGGTAAAGAACGTGAATGGTAATCTAAATTTGTTTCTGATTATATATTACCTCCACTATTCCATTGTATTTCTTAGTTTTAACCAAAGTCAAGTCAATCTTTCGAGTAAAACCACCAAATAAACTGATGCCTTCACCCAAAATAACCGGAATGACAGCCAGATGATAAGTATCTATCAGATTATTTGATATGAGTTGCTGTGCTACCTCTGCTCCTCCGCAAATCCAAATGTTTTTACCTGATTCCTGCTTCAACTCTTCAACAAATCGGCACACATCTATATTTTTGAAACAGATATTTTTTGTGTTGTCAGTTTCTTTGTGATGGGTCAAAACGTAGGTCGTTGCTCCCTCATAGGGCCATCGGTTGGGTGCAAGTTCGGTCACAATTTGGTTGTAGGTCTTTCTTCCCATAATGACCGTATCCACACCACTGAAGAACGGTGTAAAGGTATCTTCCAACTCTACGCTTTCATCTTGTCCGCTTATCCAGTCAATGGCACCTTTGTCATCAGCAATATATCCATCCAAACTGACGGCAATATAAAGTATTACTTTTCTCATAGTCTGTATCATCATTGTCAAAGTGGCAATATCATTTCAAACTGCTTGCTTGCCAAGGGAATGTTCTTGCTTTTGAGAAAAACAGACATGGTAGGATTGTCGGAACTGATGTTCAATACTTTAATGAAGTCTGTTTTCAGACGAGCTATGACTTCTTGCAATAATCGGGAGGCTATTCCTTTCCTGCGATATTCGCTTAGAACGGCTATTTGAGTCAAATCACCTGTATGAATGTCAAACACACAGTAGCCAACCATCTTCCCGTCCAAGAAAGCCCCAAGGCACGTCAGCTCGGATATCCCTCTTTCAATGGATTCAAAGCTGTTTTGCCACGAAGGACTAAAGTCGCAATAGTGTTGTGCCTGTCTGATGGAATTTGTATCAACCTGCTCTATGATACAGTCTATGTTTACTTTTCGATTGTCAATGTGCTCAATCGTTTGTCTGAAACAGTCAAATTTTCGTGTTACCTCAAAATTCATTCGGCGATAAACGCCAATCGCTTTTTGGTTGTTTTGCAGGACTTCCAACAGGTATTGGCTGATACCCGATTCCTTGAGAAAAGGGAGGGAATGAGTAAAGATTTTCCCGGCTATACTCTGTCCTCTATATTGCTTTATCGTTCCAGTCCCTGTATCATAGGCAGTAAGAACACCATTGAATGTTCCTGTTCCGTTTAAGGTGAATGCTACAATTTCGTCATTATCAAAGGCGGCAAATGATAATTGTGGATTATATCCACGCCGTTTGAGCATGGAACGCACCTCTTCTTTCTCAAAATGTATTTCATAATCGGCAAATGCTTTTTCAAAGCCGTGAAAGATGGTTTCAAAATCGGTATGTTCTAAATTCCTTATTTCCATTTTGGTCTGATTTTAAAGTTTAATCTGATATATTCTTGTGGTTTCCCCCCAAGGATGATGGCAGTTTCCTATATATCGAAAACCGAACTTTTCATAATACCCGGCATGGTCTGTACACAGATTCAAGTATTTGAAACCATAATAGGAGGCATCCTGCATTGCTTTATCAATGAGCCGTTTTCCCAAGTTTCTGCCCCTGTAGGATTTTTCAATGTACAATGCCGCCAGCCAGGGATACAAATCCATCCGTGAGTTGAAGTCGTTGGTGACCAGTCCGGCACATCCGGCAATGGCATCATGGTCGAGCAGCAGATACCACTGTGGCAACGGGTTTTCTGCATTCAGGCAGTTACGAAAACAATCGTCATACACCATATTGGATTCTTCCGAAGCCCATTTGTCTTGAAAGTAGGCTATCGCAGATTCGAGATATTCTGTTGACTGTCGCAATGATATTATTTGCATAAAATTATTGTTTATGAAAGTTTCGGATTTTGTTTGCTATTCAATGAAATGATTTAAACTTATATATCATTAGTGTCCCGTTAAAATGGGACACTAATGAATCTAATTATGTCATTTAAGAGAACACTCTCTCCTCACTTGCAAAATTAGCTAAAAAATAGAAAAGGCACTAAACTTTCCCGTATTTTTCTGCCGGTCAGATATTTGAAGCGTTCTATAATTTGAATCCCCTGCCTTTACGTTGCGGAATAATAGGTCGGCGTATGTTCTGCCTTAACTTCTCGAACTGTTCCTTAAACCACTCGGCAATAGGCTTTCGGTCGATGGCAAGAACTAATCTCGTCCCGTCCGTGGGGTCTTTCACGACTTGAAACCCTGCCTTTTCGGTCGTGAATTTCCGTCCGTGTTCCTCCGAATAGAGTTCCCCTGCATACTCCAACGGTTTTCCCTTGACGAGCGTTGCGGTCTGTCTTTCATCGAACCCAATAAGGCGACAGAGGTTTTCGATACGGAGCATTTCACGGAAATAGGGAAACCATGCCGCCGCCTTTGCGATTACCGTTTTCAAGAAAGATATTTCCTCCTTGTGCTTCGTTTCCTTGTCCACTATCTCCCTGCGGTGCTTTCGTTCTACTTCCGCCATCTGTCGGCTGTGGTCTGCCTGCATGGTCTGTATTCTGTCTTGCAGGGCTTCGATGGTTTCCTCGTGGTCGGCTACCTCCCTATGCAGGGCAGTGTTCTCCCTCTCCAACGCCTTGACCTTGTTACTGCCGAAAAGAGAACCAACGCTCTCGGCTATGTTGGCAGCTGCGGTGGTTGCCGCCCCTTTCAGCTTCTCGGTCTGTAT
>UMEI01031120.1_pt1 | contig 13732 bp, 12 predicted proteins | sample 1964711 | NCBI WGS metagenome assembly UMEI01 (sample SAMEA4836016, study PRJEB28245) | human gut metagenome | biome: gut microbiome; material: fecal sample | place: Denmark | collected 2008 | reverse complement strand
AAAGATGAGAATTATATAGAGTTAGCGTTGCTTGCTCAAAAAATGGGTCGGCGTATTTTTCTTGTTGTAGAAAAATTGAATGAATTAAAGCTGATTGCTTCAATATCAAAACGGTTGAAAATACGACCGAATGTTGGTATTCGTATTAAACTTGCAAGTTCTGGTAGTGGTAAATGGGAAGAATCTGGAGGAGATGTTAGTAAATTTGGGTTGAATTCGAGTGAATTGCTTGAGGCACTTGATATACTCGAAAAGAATAAAATGAAAGATTGTTTGCGCTTAATTCATTTTCATATAGGCAGTCAGGTAACAAAGATACGTCGTATTAAGAATGCATTGAGGGAAGCATCTCAATTTTATGTTCAACTCCATAATATGGGTTTTGATATTGATTTTGTTGATATCGGTGGAGGATTGGGTGTCGATTATGATGGTACCCGTTCGTCAAGTAGTGAGAGTAGTATGAATTATTCTATACAAGAGTATGTGAATGACTCTATATCTTCTCTTGTAGATGCTTGTACAAAGAATGATATTCCACAACCTAATATAATAACGGAGTCTGGACGTTCTCTTACTGCACATCATTCTGTTTTGATATTTGAGGTATTGGAGACTACGACATTACCATCTTGGGATGAGAATGAAGAGATTAGTGATTCCGACCATGAATTGGTGCATGATATGTATCAGTTATGGGATTCTATCAACCAACCACGTTTGATAGAATCTTGGCACGATGCTTTGCAGATACGAGAAGAGGCTTTAGATTTATTTGGTTTAGGTATGCTTGATTTGCGAACACGGGCTCAGGTGGAGCGATTATTCTGGTCAGTGGCACGAGAAGTTTTTTCTATTGCTTCAGAAATAAAGCATGCTCCGGAGGAACTGAAAAAAATTTCAAAAATGCTTCCGGATAAGTATTTTTGTAATTTTTCGTTATTCCAGTCTTTGCCAGATTCATGGGCGATAGACCAGATATTCCCTATAATGCCTATTAGCCGATTGGATGAAAAACCTGATAGAACAGCAACAATACAAGATATAACTTGTGATTCGGATGGTAAAATCGATAATTTTATCTCCACGCGTAATTTTAATTATCATTTGCCTGTACATACGTTGACGAAGGAGCCTTATTATATCGGTGTATTTCTTGTAGGAGCATATCAAGAGATTTTAGGAGATATGCATAATCTTTTTGGTGATACCAATGCTGTTCATGTAAGTGTATACAAAGACCGTTATGAAATAGATCAGGTGATTGATGGTGAGACTGTAGCTGAAGTTCTTGATTATGTCCAATTTAATCCAAAGAAGATGGTACGTAGTGTAGAGACTTGGGTAACAAGTTCTATGAAAGCAGGAATAATTACACCTGAAGAAGGACGAGAATTTCTTTCAAATTATCGGTCTGGATTGTATGGATATACTTATCTTGAAAAGGATTAAAAAATAAGGCTCGTGCAGAGATATTTTCTATATTTTGCTTATGATGGTTTCCGATATCATGGATGGCAGATACAACCAAATGGTATAACGGTACAGGAGTGTGTAGAGGAGTCTCTATCTCTTATATTACGTGAAAAGATATCTGTTGTCGGAGCTGGACGGACTGATGCGGGGGTACACGCTCGAGTAATGGTTGCTCATTTTGATGTAGATACAGTCATAACCAATCTCGATTCTTTTTGTGATAAATTAAATCGAGTATTACCTTCAGATATTGCGGCTTATAAAGTTGTTCCGGTAAAGAATGATGCTCATAGTCGTTTTGATGCTATGTCTCGTACTTATCATTATTATGTAATCGGAAATAAAAGTCCATTTGAAGAACGATATGCTTGGAGATATCATGGTAGTCTTGATTTTGAAAAAATGAATCGGGCTGCTAGCCATTTGTTTGATTATATGGATTTTACCAGCTTTAGTAAGTTGCATACCGACGTAAAAACAAATAATTGTCGAATAATGCAAGCTCGTTGGGAAATAATGGATAATAAGGCTGTTTTTATTATTCAGGCCGATCGTTTTCTGCGAAATATGGTTCGAGCTATAGTTGGTACGTTGATAGATGTGGGACGTGGAAAAATATCTGTTATAGATTTTTGCCATATAATTGAGCAGAAAAATAGGTGCAAAGCGGGGGTATCAATGCCGGGTAATGCATTGTTTCTTATGGATATTTCGTATCCGGATGATATTTTTATGGAATAGTTTTATACTGGAGAATAGAATTCTATTTTCCAGTATAAAAAATCTTTTATCCAGTATAATTCTATTATGTGGTTGACATTAGCATTTATATCAGCAGCCTTGTTAGGAATGTATGAAGTTTTCAAAAAAGCAGCATTAAATGAGAATGCCGTTATTCCTGTTCTTTTTTTTAATACCGTCTTTTGCAGTTTACTATTTCTTCCGATTATATTGATGTCTCGTTTTTGTCCGACATTGATACAGAATACAATGTTCTATGTTCCTAAAGTTTCATTTGAGACACATTTGTATATTATTCTTAAATCAATAATAGTTTTATCATCGTGGCTATTTGCCTATTTTGCAACGAAACATTTACCTATAACAATTGCAGGAACCATAAAAGCTTCTCAGCCAGTTTTGACATTACTGGGTGCTCTTATTGTATTTGGAGAACGATTGAATTTGTTTCAATGGATAGGTGTAAGTTTGGCTATTATTTCATTTTTTTTGCTTTCGTCTGCTGGGAAAAAGGAAGGCATAAATTTTAAACATAATATTTGGATATGGTTTATAGTTCTCGCTACAGTAACGGGAGCCGTTAGTGGTTTATATGATAAATATTTGATGGCACGATTTGACCGTATGACTGTACAGGTCTGGTATAATTATTATCAGATGGCTATCATGTTTATAATATTATTGTTATTATGGTATCCTAAAAGAAAAGTTACTACTCCTTTCCAATGGCGTAATAGTATTTTTTTTATTTCACTGTTTTTAGTTATAGCTGATTTTGTTTATTTCTATGCTCTTAGTTATCCTGATTCTATGATTTCTATTGTTTCTATGGTAAGAAGAAGTGGAGTGGTAGTAAGTTTTGTGGCAGGAATATTTTTCTTTAAAGAACGAAATATTAGGAATAAGGCTATTGATTTGATTTTAGTGTTGATAGGTATGTTTTTTCTCTATTTGGGGAGTAAATAAAACTTACTTAAATATCTTTAGGATTGGATAATATGATTATTTTTGTAACTTTAATAACAAAAATAGAGCTTTAGTATGCGTACGATTATATATCTTTTTTTCTCTTTATTTATAGCTGTATCTGTGGAAGCACAGAGAGTATCTTCTTTTTTTATTATTATGCCAGATGAATTGTTACCTCAAATTGAAACAAATCGAAGAAAGGATATGATTGACCTTTTTCAACATTCACAAAAAGGTGGGATAACAAATTCTCTCGGAGGGACATCAGATGTAACAGCATTATCGGATAATTATATTTCTGTAGGCTTGTCATCTTCATCTACTATGCAGATAAAACTACTTCCTTTAAAAGGGAAAGAAGAAACGGTTATCGCTGTTGTGAATACAGTGTGTGCACCAGCATGTGATAGTCGTATTGATTTTTATGATACGAATTGGAAACCTTTAGATAGGAAAGATTTTATTATTTTACCTGACAATAGGGATTTCCTATCAGACGATGAAAAATCTAATGAGAATGCTAATGAAATGGTTCAAAGGGTCGATATTTCTTTGATGCGATATGATTTTTGTGAAGGAAATGATAACTTGCAAATAACGTATACTATAGATGAATATATGCCAGAGGAAATGTATAAACAAATAAAGCCTTATTTAAGGGATTCATCATTAGAATATGTTTGGGATGGAAACCATTTTAAAAAGTAGAAATAGAGCTTTTGTTATTGTGTATTTAATTACAGTTAGATCGGTCATGAAACATTTTCCTATTTTTGTTATGTTCGTAAGCTTATTCTTTTCTTATCAAAAGCTTTTTGTTACAGCTGATTATTAAGTAATACCTTTGCCTTAAAGCATTAATTTGGAAGATGATAAAGGATTTTTTATAAATAAAAATACATGTATTTGTTACTCTTTGGAAGATAAAGAGTTACAAAAGAATGCTGAATTTTTATCAGAGTATATTCAGTTTACCACGGGAATGAAACTTGAAGTGTCGAATAAGATTCGAAATAAAAATGTTATTATTTTGAGAAATGATTATAAATCAGAGAATTCAGAAGTCTATTCCCTTGAAGTTACTCCAGATTTTGTCATTATTAATGGAAGTCGTAATGCGGGGACTTTTTATGGAAATTCAAACATTAAGAAAAGCTGTTCCGGCTAATGCCTCGAATTGATGCTTTATCAGAGGACAATGCCTGATATAGGTAATTTCTTGAAAGGTTGCAACAAATGGTTCTTCGTTATGATAAATATGGATATAATTATGCCAAACATATATTTAATGATGTGAAAAATTAGCATAAAAATAGGCCATCTTTAAAAATGGCCTATTTTTATGCTAATTTTTCGGCTTTGAACCCTGCTTCTGAAACTAAAGTTATGATTTCATTATCTGTTAAAGAAGAGTTAATAAGTAAGGTCCTGTTAGGATTAGTTAAGTCTATAGACCATTCTGTTATTCCTGGAGTATGATTTAATTTTTCTCCGATTTTTGCCACACAACCAGCGCATTTAGCATTTGTTTTAAAAGTACGTTCCATAATTTATTATTTAGTTTATTTTTATCCATTTTAGACGAAGACTGTTGAGTACTACCGATACTGAGCTAAAAGCCATTGCTGCACTTGCCCACATCGGATTTAGTAATATTCCGCATATTGGGTATAATAATCCTGCAGCAATAGGTATTCCTATAATATTATAAATGAAAGCCCAGAATAAATTTTCTCGGATAATCCGTACGGTTCTCCGAGATAAATTGATTGCTTTGGATAATAAAGATAAATCTGAAGTGATTAATGTTATCATGGCAACATCCATGGCAATATCTGTCCCTTTACCCATTGCAATACTGACATCGGCACGAGCGAGAGCCTGAGAATCATTTATTCCGTCTCCTACCATGGCAACAAATTTTTTTTTGTTTTGAAGGGTTTTGATATATTCTTCCTTACTTGAAGGAAGTGCATCTGCTTGTATATTTTTTATTCCTAATTTTAGAGCAACCGAGTTTGCTGTATGGCGATTATCTCCAGTTAGTAAATGTATTTCAATACCTTTTTTTTGTAATGAAGAAATGGCATATTTTGAACTTTCTTTTATAGGATCAGATAATGCAAAAATGGCTAATATTCTATTTTGCTTACCGTAACAGACGATACTTTGACCATCATTCTGCCATTGTTTGAGTACAGGTTTTACGGATTCAGGGAATGTTGTTGTTTGTTCTGCTGCCATTTTTAAACTCCCTACCCAAAAAGAATTTTTATTATATTCTACTGTAATTCCTTGCCCTGTAAGACTTTGAAAGGAAGTGACAGAAATAGGCTGAATCTCTTTTTTTAATAGAAAGTCGGTCATGGCAAGAGCAAGAGGATGTTCTGATTTTTGTTCGGCACTTAATAGTACAGACAGCATTTCTGTATCAGGTGTTTGTAACCATATTTCTGCTGTTACAGCAGGGTGTCCTTGAGTAATAGTTCCAGTTTTATCTAATACAATGCAATTTACTTTACAAAGATTTTCGAGAGCAAAAGCATCTTTTATCAAGATATGATTTTCAGCTCCTCTTCCTATTCCAACCATAAGAGCTGTTGGAGTTGCCAATCCCAAAGCGCAGGGACAAGCTATTACAAGAACGGAAACTGCAGATAAAAGAGCATAGGAAAAGAAATTATTACCTCCGACAAATAACCATACGATAAAGGTGATAATTGCAATTATAATAACAATCGGTACGAAGTAAGAACTGATTTTATCTGCAATTCGTTGCACAGGAGCTTTACTGCCTTGTGCTTCTTGAACCATACGTACAATCTGAGAGAGTATGGTTTGTGTTCCTACTTGTGTCGCTGTAATGGAAAAAGTGCCTTTTTGATTGATTGTTCCGGCCAGGACTTTGTCTTTGCTCTGCTTTTCTACAGGGATAGGCTCTCCACTTATCATGCTTTCATCTACGTATGAATTTCCGTCGAACACAATTCCGTCTACAGGAACTTTTTCTCCAGGTTTTACTCGAATAAGATCTCCGGGTTTTAGAATATTTAAAGGAACCTCTTTTTCTCCCTCAGTAGTGAGTAGGTGTGCTGTTTGAGGTTGTAACCCCATTAGTTTCTTTATTGCAGATGATGTATTGTTTTTAGCTTTGGATTCCATTAGTTTTCCAAGTAGAACAAATGCAATAATCATGCCTGCAGCTTCATAATAAACATGTGGTTCAAGGCCACGTTTTGTCCAAAAGTCTGGATAAATAGTATTGAATAAGCTAAATAAAAAGGCTATTATTGTACTTAAAGAGACCAAGGTATCCATATTAGCCGATTTATGACGGAATTGCTTCCATGCGTTTATATAGAAAGATTGGCCGCAAAATAATAAGATGGGGAGAGTAAGTAAAAGCATTACCCAGTTTGCCCAGTTTTGGTGCATGATGGTCATAGATATACCCATAAGAGGTATCGATAATATCCATGCCGCTATTGTACGCTTTTTTATACTTTGGTAATGTTGTTTTTCAGCTTTTTCTTGGATTTTTTCTCTGTTATTTTCTTCAATGACTAAATCATATCCGATTGCTTGTACAGCCGACTTTATCTGTAATAATGATATTTTTTTCGGATCGAACGATACTGTAAGGGTATTTGTTGCAAAATTGACAGTAGCAGAATCGACTCCAGGTATTGAGCGTACCTCATTTTCTACGTTATTAGCGCATACGGCGCAACTCATTTCAAGAACAGGAACAGTTATTTTTTCCATAAAATTATAAACAAAAATCTTGATAGAAAATTCATTAAAGATATAACAAATATTTGAAATCTGGAGTTTATTTTCTACAATGAAAAATGGGGGTAATGAAAAATTTCGTAGAAAAGAAAAAATTTTCTAAGTTTGTGAAGCATTATAGTTCCTCATTTAGTTAAGAAAAATTTTTAGTGAAGATAGTAATATATTTTTTGTTAATTTTATTTGTCTTTTTAGGTGGATGTTCGCAAAGAAAAGAACAGAGAATGATTCCTGTGAAAAAAGATATCCGTATTAATCCGTTTGGCCGATATTCATCAACATTTAATGATATGAATGATGTTCATTTATCTTCGGCCATGAGTTTGGGTATTAATCCGATACATTCTCGTGAGGAGGCATTTGATTTGGGAGAAGCATTATGCCAGATAGAGGATTGTGATTATTATTCCATTGATTCGCTTTCACATTCAATTCCTTTTTTAGTTCCGAAAGCTCGGGATTTATTAGATACAATAGGACGGAATTTTATTGATTCTCTTCAGAGTAGAGGAGGAGGTAGTTATAAGATAATTGTTACTAGTGTATTGCGTGCTGAAAATGATATATCAAGACTAAGAAAAAAGAACAGCAATGCCAGTTCAAATTCAGCACATCGTTTTGGTACTACATTTGATATTGCGTATTCCCGTTTCCAACGGACAGACAATAGATATACTGTTGCTGATGCTCAGCTTAAGCATTTGTTAGCTGAAGTGTTACTGGCCCTTCGAAAGCAAAATAAGTGTTATATCCGTTATGAGATAAAACAGGGGTGTTTTCATATAACAGCTCGTTAATTTTTTAGTTTTGAGAGATTTTTAATAAACGGCCAAACCCACAATAGCTAACAGAAAAACCCAACTGAACTCCTTTCAACATAAAATCGTATTTACCATAGTTTATATATATACGTGTTCGTATAGATGAAGTGAACATTTCACGATGTCCAAACCAAAAAGATGGAACCAGCGATACGATAGTTGAAAAACGATAGTCAAAATTTATTCCAGCTGTTATATTAAAATCATTTTTATATATATTGACTTTATCTTGTCCTTGACGGTCAAGAACTCGTGAATACTCGGTTTGAGTACCACCGATGAATGGCATCATAGAAAAATGTTTATTATCTATCATTTCATACCCCAAGGCTACTGAGAATTGAGAATAAGATGGATGTTGTCCTTTTATCCAAGTTGTTTCTTGCGTACCTTTATCATATGTAATAGATAAATCTTGTTTCATTTTTGTGGAGCCTGCAGCCATGTCTAAAAGCAGGTGGGCTCTTTTATATGCAAAATCGAGACCTAAATGAAATTGCCAGGCTGGGGAAAAGTAATTTGATAAATCATCTCCTATGGGAAAAATTGCACCGAATCCAATGTGAATACCATATCCAAACCCACGAGGTTGTATAAGCGGAGTTGAAGATAAAGGCGTAGCTCTAAGTTCTTGAATAATGTATAATTCCCATTCTCGCATTTTGTTTTGATTTTTTCCTTTGGCTGTTTCTATTGCCATTTTTTCACATTGTTCATTATATAGTTGCATATAATGTCGATGTTCGTTTTCTGCATCTATTCCTGTGAGTCCTTTATTTAATTCGTTTTGTAATTTCCTTCTGTAAAGCTCAAGAAGGTCGAATGTTGCTTGATAATACCGTAATAGTGTATCTGACTTTTCACTTGGAACTATTCTGGATTGAGATCGATCGATATAAGCATATGCCCGTGGCCGTATTGTTTTGGTATTTCCTTCTTTAGTCTTTTCGATATCTATACCCAAATTTGTTTTTAATATTGAGGACACTCCTTTTATATTGGTTGTATCTTGGAAATCTTCCCACGAAAGCATCCCACTACTCCATTGTTTCGTATTGGTATCTCTCTGCTGTGCCGATATGGTAAAGCATATCATAGATAAAATGATGATGTAGGTAAAAGATTTTTTCATAGTTGTATATATTGGGTCCTCTTTAAAAAAAGACTGATTTTGTTATAAACTTTCCAAAATACGTTTTAATACAACTTGGGCCGATATTTCTCGATTTGCAGCTTCTGGTATGACGATAGATTGGGAGCTTTCGATTACGTCGTCACTTACAATCATGTTTCGTCTTACAGGTAAACAGTGCATGAAGAATGCATTGTTTGTTAATGCCATTTTTTCAGAGTCTACAGTCCAAGACCGGTCTGTATTGATTACTTTTCCATAATTCGGATCTGTATATGCAGACCAATTTTTAGCATATATGAAATCTGCGCCATCAAAAGCTTTTTTTTGATTATATTCTACTTTTGCATTTCCTACAAATTCAGGAGCAAGCTCATATCCTTTGGGATGAGTAATTACGAATTCGTAATCTGTAGCGTTCATCCATTCGGAAAAAGAGTTTGCTACAGCTTGAGGAAGTGGTCGTGGATGAGGTGCCCAGGTTAATACGACTTTGGGTTTTTCTTTAGTTTTATATTCTTCAATTGTAATCAAGTCTGCAAAACTTTGTAATGGATGTCGAGTTGCGGCTTCCATGCTAAATACAGGTCGACCAGAATATTGAATAAACTGATTTAATATTTTTTCCTGATAATCATCTTCCTTATTTTCGAATTTGGCGAAAGAACGAACACCGATAATATCACAATAGCAACCCATTACGGGTATGGCTTCTAAAAGGTGCTCCGGTTTATCCCCGTCCATGATGACTCCTCGTTCTGTTTCCAGTTTCCAAGCTCCTTGGTTGATATCTAATACCATTACATTCATACCTAAGTTCATTGCAGCTTTTTGAGTACTGAGGCGAGTGCGTAAACTTGAATTGAAAAAAATCATCATCAAGGTTTTGTTCTTGCCTAGCTCTTGGTATCCAAAACGGTTGCTCTTTATCTCGAATGCTTCTTTTAAAGCATCTTTTAAATTTCCCAAATCATGGACATTTGTAAAATAACGCATTACATTGAAATTTTTATATGTGTAAAACTACAAATTTATCGTTTATATAACTTCCTTTTTAGACTTTTTTTGAGGGTAAATAGGACAATTTGTGATAAAGATATAAAAAAATTAATTCTGTCGTGTTTGTCCATCCCCCCAAATTACATATTTATATGTAGTAAGCTCTGGAAGGGCCATAGGACCTCTTGCATGTAATTTTTGAGTGCTGATACCTATTTCAGCGCCAAATCCAAATTGTCCTCCATCAGTAAATGCTGTAGAAACATTGCTATATACACAGGCAGCATCTACTTCTTTAATAAAGCGTTGTTGACGGCTTTTGTCTTCACTAATAATACATTCGCTATGTTTTGAAGAATAATGATTGATGTGTTCCAATGCTTCATCCATATTATGCACTGTTTTTATTGCCATTTTATAATCTAAAAATTCTGTACCGAAGCTTTTTTCGTTAGCCAATTGCAAAAGTTCCATTGGATATTGATTTTGTAAGACTTTATAAGCTTCGTCATCAGCATATATTATAACATGTCTGTTTGATAAGGGTGAGCATAATGCAGGGAGGTCGTTTAGTCTTTCACTATCAATGAGCAAACAATCTAAAGCATTGCAAACACTGACTCGTCTGGTTTTAGCGTTATTAATAATGTTACTCCCCTTTTTTACATCTCCGTATTTATCGAAATAAGTATGACAAATTCCTGCTCCGGTTTCTATGACTGGGACCAGTGAATTATTTCTGACAAATTCAATCAAGTTTTTACTCCCTCGGGGAATAACCAAGTCGACATAATCAACAGCTGTTAATAATTCGGAAGTTATTTCTCGTTCATTTGATAGTAAAACTGTTGTATTTAAGTCAATTCCAAACTTTGTTAACACATTGTTAATAACATTTAGAATTGCTTTGTTTGAGTATTGAGCCTCAGAACCTCCTTTTAAAACGCAGGCATTTCCCGATTTTAAGCATAGAGAAAAAACATCGAATGTTACATTGGGGCGTGCTTCATAAATAATTCCTATAACACCAAATGGTACTGAAATTTTACATATTTTCATTCCATTGGGGCGTATTGTTTCGTTTAAAATATGCCCTAAAGGAGAGGGAAGAGCGGCTACTTTACGCATATCAGAAGCTATTTCAGAAATACGAGCACTTGTCAACATGAGTCTGTCGTATTTGGGATTTGATTTGTCCATAACTTCTAAATCACGTTTATTTTCATTCAGAAGATATGAAATTTCTTTTTCTGTTTCATCAGCAACTGACATTAAAATTGAATTTATTGTTGTTACATCTAATAGATTCAATTTGCGGGAAGCATTTTTTACAGCTTTAAGGATTCCTGTTATTGATGACATAGCTTTTTTGTATGATATTATTGATAACAAATTTAGGAAAAAAACGGTAAAGAAGGATATAAATAATAATTTTTATTCATTCAATTTTATAAATATACACAAATATATCTATTTCTATACATAAAAATGAATAAATTTAAACTTTTCTTTAAACTGTATTTATGAGCAATAAATTATTGATTTTATTTAATCGAGATATAAATAGTCGTAATGTATCAGTGGTTTAGCTCCCTGTTGGCCTATGAGCTTACGTGCCTTGTTGCTATCAAAGGAGGCTCTTCCTAAACCAATAGCTTCATTTTTGTGATTGAAAATTCGGACAATATCACCTTTTTCGAAATCTCCTATGATTTGAGTGATACCGATAGGCAATAAGCTTATTGCTTTAGGAGATAATAGCATTTCTGTCGCACATTGATTGATATATATTTCTCCTTTAGCAAATCCTGCAGAATGGGCAATCCATTTTTTTACACTCGAAGGAGCTTTAGAAGAGGGCAAGAAACGAGTACATACCATTTTACTACCAATCTGTAATAAATCAGGTAAGATATTATCTTTCTTTCCATTTGCGATGATTACAGTAATACCTTCATCTGCAACTTTTCGAGCTATGTTGCATTTTGTTAACATACCTCCGCGACCGAAAGAAGATTTGTGGGTCTGGATGTATGATGATAAGTCATTTTTCCCATTTTTTATCTCTGCTATAACGGTTGATTTTGGATCGTCCGGTGAACCATTGTATATACCGTCTATGTTACTCAATATTATTAAAGCTTCCATATCCATCATGGTAGCGATAAGTCCAGAGAGCTCGTCATTATCAGTGAACATTAATTCTGTGACTGATATTGTATCGTTTTCGTTAACTATGGGGATAACGTTATTTTCCAACATTATATCCATACAATGTTTTTGGTTCAGATAATGACGACGTGTAGCAAAATTTTCTTTCATAGTAAGGACTTGTCCACAAGAAATCCCATGTTCACGGAATAGTTCGTAGTATCGATTTATCAATTTTGCTTGTCCTACGGCAGAAAATAATTGGCGGCTTGAAACTGCATCAAGTTTTTTATGTTCTTTTAGTTCACTTCGTCCAGATGCTACAGCGCCAGACGAAATTAAGATGATTTCAATACCAGATTTGTGCAGTTCGGCTATTTGGTCGACTAAAGCAGACATTCGGGTGATATCTAATGTTCCGTCTTTTCGAGTCAAAACATTACTTCCTATTTTTACCGCAATTCGTTTATATTGGTATAATACAGATTTTTCATTCTTCATGTTACAAAATTTTAAATCCCAAATGTCTTTAATAGAGATTGGTAATCAGACCACTGTGCATCTTTTGTTGCTCCTATTTGTATAGGGAGCTTTGGAAAATGATTAAATGTCTCATTAATTAAAGCCGACATCTCATCAATGGACCGAGCGTAATATACAAACCATGCCCTATTTCCACCCATATGTATTGCAGAGAGTATTGCGATATCTTTACGTTCAACAATATCAGTAAGAGTATTCATGGCATGTTCTGTGAGCTCAGCTTCTTTGTCTGTTGGCATGCCATTTTCCCAAACACCTTTGTATTGCCATTGTATTTCAATACGCATAGGAAAAGAATCGAATTGTTTTTGACTTTTGGCAAATAATCGTCCTCGTGTTATAATCTGACCTAAATCAGAATCTTGAGATCCGGCAAACCATTCATTATCTTGCATATTCAAATATCGTGTATCAATGTCTTACTTACTGGTTGTCTTTATTTCGTATTTCAACTCGACGAATTTTTCCACTAATAGTTTTAGGCAATTCTTCAACAAATTCAATGACACGGGGATATTTATAAGGTGCAGTGACATGTTTAACATGATCTTGGAGTTCTTTAATTAAGTCTTCTCCCGCGCGTTCCTTATAACTTGCTGCTAAAACAATGGTTGCTTTTACTACTTGTCCTCTGACTTCGTCAGGAACTCCAGTTATGGCACATTCAACTACTGCCGGGTGTGTCATTAAAGCACTCTCTACCTCAAAAGGTCCGATACGGTAACCGGATGATTTGATTACATCATCAGCACGTCCAACGAACCAGAAATACCCATCTTCATCTCGCCAAGCAACATCTCCAGTATAATAAATATTATCGTGATAAGCTTCTTGTGTTTTTTCGGGGTCACGATAGTATTCTTTGAACAATCCCAATGGTTTTCCTTTATCAGTCCTGATTACTATTTGTCCTTGTTCTCCATCTTCAGCCCATCTTCCGTCATTAGTTAACAAATCGATATCATATTGAGGATTCCGAATACCCATAGAACCTGGTTTGGGCTTTACCCATGGATAAGTAGCAATAGTCAATGTCGTTTCGGTTTGCCCGAAACCTTCCATTAGTTTTATGCCGGTAATTCTAAAAAATTCTTCATAAACTTTCGGG
>UMEI01031724.1_pt1 | contig 13742 bp, 6 predicted proteins | sample 1964711 | NCBI WGS metagenome assembly UMEI01 (sample SAMEA4836016, study PRJEB28245) | human gut metagenome | biome: gut microbiome; material: fecal sample | place: Denmark | collected 2008 | reverse complement strand
TATGGATTTTTAAGTGTTCAACTTAATTATACAATCCGCCATATTATTTCCAGTAATTCGAGGGAAGGAGACTTATATGAAAAAGAATTACAAACTTTTGGCGACCCTTGTATTGTCCGGTCTGGCGGGGGCCGCTTTTGGCGTGCTTCCAGCAGAGGCTGCCGTGACGGTCAGATCTGCGGACGGCACAGAGACGTCTTTGACAGAAACGGAGTTTACAAGTACAAGTCTGTACGGAAATACGTACACGAATTCTACCAGCGGCAATACAGTAACGCTGTCGAATAGTACTGCCCAGAGTTCGGATATCTACGGCGGCTATATGGAATACTATGGCGATACTTCTGCTGAGGCTGATGCCGGGGTCAATCATAATACGGTCACGTTAACGAATAGTACTGCCCAGAGTTCGGATATCTACGGCGGCTATATGGAATACTATGGCGATACTTCTGCTGAGGCTGATGCTGTTGCCGGGGTCAATCATAATACGGTCACGTTAACGAATACGTCCGCTTCCGGTACCAGGGTCTATGGCGGCTATGTGGCACAACATCCGATACCAACCTTACTTAATGACAGCAGCAATACCGTGGAGATTTCCAATACTGCGGAGAAGAAGTATGGCGTCTCTACAGAGGAAAGCACGGAAACGGATACCAGTACAGAAGCAGATCCCATATCCACCAGTGCCAGCAGCAACTCGGTAACGATTACGGGCAGCCAGGTCGAGGGTGTGTACGGCGGCGTGGGCCAGATCGGCTCGGCCAAGGGAAATATCGTCACCATTACGGACAGCAGCGTGGAAATGGAAGCAGTCGGCGGAGAGACGGGTTACATGATGAACAACTGGATTACGCAGCCCGGGCAGCTGAAAGATGCTGAAAACAACCAGGTCATTGTCAATGGATCAAGCACCATCGGCACCGTCGTCGGCGGCGAAGCGGCAGCAGCGAATACTTTTGATTTTGATAATGAAGATAAAGAATATAACGAAGTGCAGACAAGCGGCAAATCTTCCGGCAATACCGTCACCATCAATGACGGCACTGTAAAGAACAGCGTCCTTGGCGGCCACTCGGCCATGTCAGATGCCATAGGAAATACCGTCAACATCGCAGGCGGCATTATCGGAACGGAATCATCAGGCACTGGTGAAGCCGATGACAACGCCATCGCCGGCGGTTTTGCCGAAAAAGGACAGGCGAACAATAACACCGTCAACATCACAGGCGGCACCCTGGGCGCCATGATGAGCCTCTACGGCGGTTACAGCGAAAAAGGAAGCAGCGGCAACACGCTGAACCTTCATACGAAAGGAAATACCGTGAAGAATCTCGGCTATTTCCAGAACCTGAACTTCTACGTCCCGGAAGGAACAGCGGCAGGAGAAACGATGGTGACCGTCACAGGAAACGCCGACGTTTCCAAAGCAGTCATCCAGGCGGGAATTGAGAAAACGACGAAACTCGCGCCCGGACAGGCCATCAACCTCATCTATGATGCAGGCGGCATCAAGACAGACGGCACATCATACAGCATGATGAGCGGCAAAGACATCGTCAGCGACGCCGGCTTCGTCGACCGCAAGGCAGCCGTCAAAAAACAGGACGACAGCACCATCGTCGTCTATGTCCCGAAAGACGAAAAAGGCACCATCCATCCGGACACCAAGATCATTCCGGAAGACCGTGAGAACGGGATCAATACCATCAAGAACGCAGGCGATCTCGTTTCCAATGCAGCAGAAGGCGCATGGAAAGAAGACCATGACGTCGATGCGAAATTCGTGCCCTATGCCATCGTAGGCGGCTACGACCTCCACTACAACACGGGCTCTTACATCGACAGCAATGGCATGGCCGCCAACGTCGGCCTCATCCGGAGAATCCGCCGCGATGGAGCCATCGACACCGTCATGCCGTTCCTCGAATACGGCAGGAGCAACTACGCCAGCTTCCTTGACGACGGAGCCAGAGGCGACGGCCGCCAGCACTACACCGGCGGAGGCGTCCTCCTGAGACGCGACCTCGATGACGGCAAGTACTACGAAGGCGCTATCAGAGCCGGCCGCCTCAAAGGCGACTTCCACGGTATCATCGACAGCACCGCCCTCCGCTACGACAGCAGCGCGCCGTACGTCGCAGCCCAGGCAGGCGCAGGCAAAATCTACGCCAAAGACAGAGACACCTATGACCTCTACGGCAAATTCTTCTGGACTCACCTCGGAAGCGATACCGCCACCATCAGAAACAGCCGCGGCGAAGCGAAGTACGAATTCGACGACATCAACTCCTACCGGACAAGACTGGGCATGAGATGGACCAGAAACTTCGACAAAGTCCGCTCCCTCTACGCAGGCATCGGCTGGGACTATGAATTTGACAGCAAAGCAAGAGCTTTCTATGATGCCTACAGAACCGACACCCCGACTGTCAAAGGATCCAGCGAATTCCTCGAACTCGGCTGGAAGAGCAAAGTCACCAGCGACCACCCCTGGGGCGTAGACCTCAAAGCCACAGGCTGGACCGGAAAGCAGGAAGGCGGCACACTCTTCGCGACAGTTAGCAGAAGCTTTTAAATGAATTAACGCGTTTTACGAAAAAGGACCCGTTCTATGTGAATGAGTCCTTTTTCCGTGTCTGCTTTCTCGAGCAAAGCGAGGCTTAGCTGTCCCCGTTAGGGGAAAGTGGCGCGCATGCGCTGAAAGGGGTTCATCTCCCCGGACATAGTCCGGTTGTCTGGTTTTATCTTCTTCCGCTCAAATCTATCTTTCTGGAATTTATAACAAAACTATAAACAACTACACAAAAATGTTGTAAAATATAAATAATAACGGAATTATATAATTCCATTCTTTATATAAAAAATAAGAAGAAGTATCCGGCGGATGAGAGGGATGCTTTAAGGAAAGGAGGCGCGGTTCCGCAAGGGTGCTGCTGCGGCAGGATCCACTCAGAAGATTCTGGGAGAGCGAGTTTGCGGATGGTGGTGGAAGGCCATCCCCGCTTGCGGTTTATAAAAGGGGAGGAATATTAATGAAACAAGAACGCCGTAAAATTATGACGGCATTGATCATGTCCAGTCTCCTGAGTCTGGGCTTTTGTGGTGCGCCGGCTTATGCCGCGGTCACTGCAGAATCCAGCTCCGGGACGGTGACCGGGAATGAAGATACCGGGACGGTCAATGGAAACACATTAAACATCGTATCAGGAACCACTGTGGGAAGCGCGGTGGCTGGAAGTACGATAACAACAGTAGAATCAGGTATGACAGACAGCATTTCCGCAGACAGCGTATCAGGGAATACGATTGCCGTTACAGGCGGAACAGTCAATTCTCTGGCTGCGGGCGGACTGTCGCTTAATGGGTCAGTAACCGGGAACAGCGCATCCATGGGAAATTCGGATACAGTGCAGTCCTCTGCCGCTGTCATTGCTGGCGGTATTTCCGGCGCCGGTGATGCCAATAGGAATACGCTTTCATTCAGTGGTGGCAGCGTATCAGAATTAGCCGTCGGCGGCTTTTCTGACTATGGCGGGGCCTCGGACAACAGTGTCACGATGAGTGGAGGTTCCGTCTACAAACTGGCAGGCGGCGCTTCTGTGGGAGGTGTTGCTTTCCTTGGACAAACCTTGATTAATGATTTTAGCTCCTTAGGTTTCGGATTGAGTTACAAAGGAACCACCGGCGGATCTACAGAAAATAATAGGGTAACCATGAGCGGCGGATCGGCGACGTACGTCTGGGGTGCCTATAACTGGAATCTCACAGGAACAGAAGGAAATGTGGACGTCATCGGCAACCAGGTGACAATCAGCGATACAGCCGTGGTCAATGGACAGGTTGTTGGAGGTGAAGCAGATGCAGGCAGTGCGGACAACAATGCGGTCATTATTAAAGGAGGCATCATTAATGGTGCCGCCTCTGGCAGTGGACCCAAAGGTATGTCTGTCATTGGTGCCAACACGAACGTGTCCGGCAGCGGTGGCGCGAATACAAATAACAGTGTAACGATTTCCGGCGGCACGTTCGGGGAAACCGCCGTAGCAGCTGGCAACCGTATTATCGGGGCGTATTCCCAGAGCAGCGATGAAAATATTTCCGGTAACAGCGTGAAGATTTCCGGCGGTACTTTCGGCCAGGCGCAAGGCAGCGCTAACTTCGTCTATGGCGCTTACGATCTGGGGCATGGCAGTACGATTTCGAAGAACTCCGTTGCTATTTCCGGCGGCACGTTGGATGCGCAGGGAGGCTATGACATTCTGATCGGCGCTTATATAGATGTAGATGGTACGAGTGATACGGCTTCAGAAAACAGTGTCAGCCTGACAGGCGGTTCTATCGGTGCTTCCGGCAGTGCTGATACTTTGCAGATCAAAGGCGCACAAATTAATGGAAACGGCACTGCCAGCGGCAACAGCGTAGAAATTAATGGAGCTGACATTGGTTCAACATCGGCCCAAGGCATCGAAGTGGAGGGCAGTATCGTAAAGACCGGTGCAGCTTCGGAGAATAAAGTGACGATTTCGTCGGGAACGTTGAATACATCATCGGCAGCAGCGTTGCAGCTCTTTGGTGGTTTTGTGCAAAGTTCCGGCGACGTGACAGGCAATGATATCAACGTTACCGGCGGCACCATCGGCAAAGACAGCGGTGCACTCTATCTGTATGGTGGTTATACCGCTTCAGGTAATGCTGCAGAAAATAAGGTCGAAGTATCAGGAGCCGCCCTGAATCCTAATGCAGTCTTTGTCGGCGCCTTTACCGGATCTGGCGATGCGTCCGGCAATACAGTATCCCTTACTGGGCAGACGGGCAGTTATGCCAGCGCAGGACAGGCCGCAAGTGGATCTGTATCAGGAAATACAGCTGCATTGGACGGCAGCACAGCGACACTCGTCTATGGCGGACGTATCCAGACGGCAGGCACATCTTCAGGCAATAAGGTTACGCTTTCGAATAACAGTGCTGCTGGCGCCGCTTATGGTGGATATTCGCCCAGCGGTGACGTGAGCGAAAATACGGTCGATGTAGAAAGCGGCAGTTTTGCCAATAATGCCATTGGCGGATGGACAAATTCTGGAAATGCCACGGGGAATAAAGCTATAGTCAATGATTCAAAAATCGGTTCTGATACATCAACTGCCTATGTCTTTGGCGGCTATTCGGCTTCCGGGGAAGCATCAGGCAGCAAAGTGACGGTCACGAACAGCATGCTTGGAAGCAAGACAGAAGTCTACGGCGGTTATGGCACGACAGGAAGCTCGGGCAGCAGCGTCACTTTCACGGGCAGTACGGGCGGATCGTTAATCACTGGCGGCTATACCGGAAGTGGCAGCGCCAGCAAAAATACACTCGGTGTCCAGGACAGCACAGTAAATGGAAGTATCACTGGCGGACAGACTGGTACAGGCGATGCTGCAAGTAATACAGTGAACATGAGCGGTACGAATACAACGGGAAGTGTTTACGGCGGTCATGTAACGACATCTGGTAATGCCACGGGAAATACAGTCAATTTTACAGAAGGAAGCAGTAATACATCCTTGATTTATGGCGGTTATACCTCCAAAGGCATGGCCAAAGATAATCACGTCAATATTTCCGGAACGTCGCTGAATAAACTCAAGCTTATTTACGGTGGCTATTCCAATGCGGCCGGAACTGGGGAAGATGCCGGAGCAGCCTTGAACAATACAGTATCAATTACAGACAGTGAAGAGGCAGACGGCTCTATCGCCTTGGTAAATTATACTTATCCACGCATATATGGCGGTTTCTCGAAGGCTGGCGACGCATCGGGAAATGAAGTGCTGTTCGACATGGAAGATGGGAATGTTTACCAAATATTCGGGGGCAGTACACAGTCAGCGTCAGCCAGTGCCAACAGCAATACTGTTACCATCAAATCTGGTACGATAACGGGTTTAGTGTTTGCTGGCCGTAATACAGCTGGCGGGCAGGCCAATGATAATCACCTGTATGTTCAGGGCGGTAGTCTGGAAGTCAATTCCCATATTGTGAGCGGCTATGGGACAACGGCAGGTAATAACACGTTAGAAATTTCCGGCGGCAGCTTGGGCTCTACGAAGGCTAACTATGCCCTGAATATTGCTGCCGGTGAAAGTTATAAGCCCGGCGGTGTAACGGAAGGCAACCAGTTATCCATTACCGGCGGCAAGATCGGAATGGGCGAAAACGCAAAAATACATATTTTTGGTGGATATAATCATAGGGATTATGCCAACAAGCTTGCAGCCTCGGCATCGGATAATCATATCAGCATGGAAAATGGTACAATCGATTCCCACGGTGGCTCCGTATCCATGATTGCCGGCGATATGGAAAATGCAGGATCCGGCAGCAGTACTATGACAAACAATACCATCACCATTTCCGGAGGTTCCATCAATGCTGCAGAGGATGGCAGTACCGGAGGAGATATCAATATAGCAGGTGCTTATTCAGATAGTTCTGGGGCGTCCTCAAATGAAGTCAATATTTCCCGCGGCACAATCGGTACAGCCAGCGGCGTGATCTCCATTTCCGGGGCCGCTGCCTACTCGGGAGATGCATCTGGAAACAGTGTCACCATCACGGGCGGCACCATTGGCAGCACGGATGGCGTCGATCCTGAGAACCCTTCCAGTATCGTGGGCGCTTTATCCGTACTTGGCAAAGCAACGGATAATCATGTGTCCATTTCGGGCGCAAACCTGATAGGAGCTATAGAGATCTATGGCGGAGAGAGCGGCGCAGGCAGTACGGGCAACAGCGTCACCCTCGCAGGCGATGCATCAGGAAACATTTATGGCGGCCTCACGATGGGAAGCGGTGCAGCTTCAGGAAATACCATCAATCTGGAGAGCGGCCATATCAGCAGTTCACAAATTATTGCCGGTTATACGGTTAGCGGCGAAGCATCGGACAATACAGTCAATATTACCGGCGGCGTGCTGAATGGCACCGCGGCTCTCTATGGCGGCTATGGCACGTCAAGTACAGGAAATACGCTCAATGTCTATTCGAAAGGAAATACCGTCGGCGAACTGGGATATTTCCAGAAGATTTATATCGCACCTGAGGCAGAACTCACCATCGGTTCAGCAGACGCAGAGGGAGCAGAAAACACAGGCAGTTTTGCTGTCGAAAATGGCACGACTGTTGATGCAGAAGGCGCTCTGACGATTGCCGGAGATCTCTCTTCCGATGCATCGACTGTCACGGCAGGAAATGCTGCTATCGGCGGCACGGTTTCCTCCACGAATGGATCGACCTTTTCCTTAGGCGGCAATGATCTCGCTCTGACGACGGCCAATGTGGACAACACCAGTACTCTGACTCTGACGAGCGGCAAGCTGACGGCAGAAAAACTCTCCGACTCTATCACGGGCGGCGGCAAGCTTACTCTGGATGGTACGGCTACACTTGCTACGACAGCAGGCCAGGTATTTACCGATGGGGATACCACAGAAACGACAGCCGGGGACAACGGTCTGACCGAGACCGCGGCGGATTCCGTCAATTTCAAGGCAGGCACGCTCTCCCTCTCGGATGATTACAGCTATACATACCTTACAAATATCCGGAAGACCATGGATGCGCTGGAAGATCCCACGACCAGTATCGTCATGACGGGCAACCTCGTGGATACCACGGGCATCAGCAACACGCTCACGACAGATCAGATCAGCAGTATCGGAGATACCGCTGCCCTCGATACGGTGACCGTGACGACGGAAGGCAGCAACATTTCCATTGGTGCTCCTTCCTCGGAAGACAACACGACATCGCTGGACCGCGGATTCAATGTCGCCGCCCTTGATATGGGCGGTGCGGATACGGTATCCGTAGCCGGCGGTCAGAATCTGACACTGGGCGACAGTGAAACGACGGATGTCATTACAACCGACAGCGGCACGGCTTCAGTTAATCTGGCGGAAGGGTCTACCTTTACGATTGGCAACAGCGCTGTTGCAGAAAATCAGACACTGAACGTCGCTGCTGATGTGACTGCGGAAAACAGTACTATCGCAGCGAATGGACAGACGACTGTCACGGGTGATGTCGCTTTGACCGACTCTGCCCTCACATCCCAGACCGGTACGCTGACTCTGGAGCAGAACCTGACGACAAGCGGAACATCCGTCGTCACTGGTGATGTTACTGTCGCCAAAGCCATCACCGGTGATTCCAGCATCATACTGAAACTGGGAAATGAAGAGGAATCTGTTAATCTCAGCGCAAGAAGCATCAACCTGAATGGCGGTACGCTCTACCTCGATCCGGTCTGGATAGGCGGGACGCAAGAGGACGGCGCAGAAGCCGCTGCAGGTTCTATTTCCGGATCCAAAGTCGTCATAGGAAACAACTCTACGCTGACGGTTGGCTCCACCGACAAGACCCTTGCTGAAAAGGCATTTACGGACAGCGGACTTACCTGGAGTGACACGGATATCCTCTCTGCCCTTTATGTTGCAACGAGCGCCAGCCTCTCCGATGGCAGCGTTGTCATCGACAGTTCGGCCAATGCGGACAGTGCGGCAGCGATTGGCACATTCAAGATGGGAAAGAATTCCCTCCTGATGATTGACGGAAATAAAGTATCCGGAAGCCAGGCGGCAGCCATTACGGATGTAAGCACTACCGATATTTCCCCTTCCGCAAAGATTTACATTTCAAATGCCAAGGGCAATACCACATACAACATCCTCTCCGGCACGAACGACAAAGATGGAAACGGCCTCTTTGCAGAAGCCGGGGCAGCCGTAAACAGCAATGTCTTCTCGTACGGACATCTGCTTGAATTCGTTGGCGCTGAAGGAAATGGGGAAACACAGTTCTCCGTCACCGCTGAATCCCAGGACGCGCATAATGTATACGGCGATAAAGTCATTGCACCCAATACCATTAATGCTGCTATGGATAGCGGCGGTGCTGCATCTGCCTTTGCTCTCGCAGCTTCTGACGACAATTTGACCGAAGAAGCACAGGAAAGCGCATTTAACAGCGCATCAGCCCTGACTGAACTTGCCGGCGTACAGCATGGACTCTATGCGGCAAACAACCTCTTCGACAGCTCTCTCACATCCCACCTGACCGGCCTTTACACAGAAGATCAGGATAAGGATCTCTGGGCTCATTTCATCCACTCCAAGGAAAATGTCCGCGGTCTCGGCCTGGCCAATATGGGCGCTTCCTATGATGCACAGTTCAATGGCGTTGTCGTCGGCAGTGACTTCTACAAGAAGGGAAATGCGACAGTCGGCGCAGCCCTGACGTACATGGATGGAAGCTTCTCTGGAAATACCGAAGCAGCGCACACCAAGAACGACGTCGACTACTACGGCCTTGCTCTCTATGGCAGAGTCGAACAGGGACCGATGACATACCTCGGCGACATCTCCTACCTCCATGGAAGCAACGACCTCAAGCAGCATAACAGCGGCAGCACCATCACTGGTTCCACTGACAGTGATGCATACAGCATCGGCGTCAGAGCCGAAAGAGGCATCGGCCTTGGCATGGGCACTCTGACCCCGTTCGCAGGCCTCCGCTACGCACACCTTGGCACGGATGCCTACACCGACAGTATCGGCGTCCGTCATGACAGCGATGATGCTAACGTCTGGATGTTCCCGCTCGGTCTCCGCTACAGCGCAGACATCAAGAACGGCACCTGGACCATCCGCCCGATGGCAGAAGCAGGCTACGTATGGACATTCGGCGACCGCGACGGCACTGACAAAGTAAGCTTGGGCGGTGCAAGCGACGCCTTCGACATCGCCGACGCAGGCAGCTGGTATGGCAGACTTGGCGTACAGGCAGCCAAAGGAAACTTCACCTACGGAGTCGCCTACCAGTACCAGCACGGCGCCAGCGTACAGAGCAACACCTGGACCGCAGCCGTCAGATACCACTTCTGATAGGGAAATTATGTAGGAAATAGGGAAAACTCCACTCACCATTTTCTGATGAGTGGAGTTTTTGCGTGGGATAGGAGAGGAGGGCCGTAGGCCGGTCTTGACCTTGCTCCGGGAGGAGAAGGTGGGAAATTTTTGCTTTTTAAAATTTCTCGGATGAGTTGAATTTCCCAGCCTGCAAGGCGGCTGTATGGTTTTAAAACCACAAAACCAGCCTTCGGCTGAAGGAGATGAACCCCTTTCGTCGCCTGACGGCGCCAATTTCCCCTGACGGGGACAGCTAACCACACTTCTTTCCTAATATCCCTCAGCTCCCCTCCTATAGAAATCCGTCCATATTTATTACGAGAAAAATCATACTTAGTTTATTTTTGAATTTTTATTGTTGCAGGCGTTATCATAAGATTTTATTATAAAAGCTTCGCATATCAATTATTTTTATACCGGTCAATTTCGACGCGGTCTGGTTCGGCCAAATTTCTTCGCCCGGGACGCATTTATTTTTTAAAATGTAAAATTTTCCGATATATCGCTGAATAGCTTCCCTTTTGGGCCTTTGGCGATTTCCATCCTAACAAAATGAGTTTATAAACTCACCAAAAGATAGATATGAGGCATGCCTGCGTTTATAGTTTCGTGTGATTTGATTTTTAGAAAAACGTTTTCCATGGTACAATCAAGAAAAATCCGCTTTCTGGCGGGGAAGGATGTGGAGCATGGAAGGAATGAATGAGCGTTTGAAGGCTGCGGCAGCAAAGCTTCTCTTGACGGAGGATTGTTTTTACTTGTATGACGAAGCAGGGATCCGGTCCCGCGCTAGGGCTCTTACGAGGTCTTTTCCTTCGGCGAAAATCCTGTATTCTCTGAAGGCGAATCCTTTCCTTCCTGTGGCACGTGTGATGAAAGAAGAAGGTTTCGGCGCGGATGCGGCAAGCGCAGCCGAGGTGCGCCTGGCAGTTTCTCTTGGGATGATGAAAGAGGAGATCCAGTACTCGGCGCCGGGAAAGCGTGCAAAGGACATCCGGGAGACGCTGGAGCTCGCGACGCTTGTCGCTGACAGCGCGGGCGAGATTGCGCGGATCGAAGAAGCGGCTAAGGAAAAGGGGATCCATGTTTCGATCGGCCTCCGCATTCATCCTTCCTTCGGTTTTGCAGGAGGCAGGGGCGAGCCGTCGAAGTTCGGAATCGATGAGGAAGAGGCGATTACCCTCTTGAATGACTGGCATTTTCCCCATTTGTCCCCGGCGGGCATCCACGTCCATCTGAAGAGCCAGGAGCTCTCCGAAGAAGCACTGGCGCTCTATTATGAGAACGTCCTTCTCATGGCGGAACGTCTTGGACGGACGGAGGCGATGGAGCTTTCGTTCGTGAACCTGGGCTCGGGGATCGGGATTCCGATGGATCCGGAGGACGAGGAAATGGACCTGGCGCTTCTTGAGAAAGCCTTCGCTGCGCTTGCCGGGCCCTTCCATGACCGTTTCCCGAAGGCGCGCCTGTTCCTTGAGAGCGGCCGGTATGCGCCCGGGCCTTCGGGTTTCTATGTGACGAAGGCGCTCGACAGGAAGGTGTCGGAGGGGAAAGTCTTCCTCATCACGGCGGGTACGATGCATGGTTTCCTTCGCCCGGCACTGGCGCGTCTTGTCGAAAAGTACGATGAGACCGGCCATCCGGCACTCTGCGAGCCGCTTTTCTCGGGCGCGCGGGCATTTCCCATTTCCACTTTGAGGGAAGGAAATCCGGAGACGGTCACGATCACGGGCAACCTCTGCACGGCGGCGGACATCATCGCAGAAGACATCACGCTCCCGCGCCTTGCCGAAGGGGACGGCATCGTCATCGGCAATGCGGGCGCGTATGCGGCGACGCTTTCGCCCTTTGCCTTCTCCTCACTGGAGCGGCCGAAGGAATTTCTTCTGAAGGAAACGGGAGACCTAGAGGGAGTATAAATTTCTTGAATGGAAGGGCGGAGAAATCCGCTCTTTTTCAATGGCCAGACAGGCCTTTTCGTGCCAAATCTTCTTTTATGGCGGACTTTTTACGGTATATAATAAAGAAAAAATTTCCCATGGTAAACGTCCCCGATGGAGACCGGCAGGCTTTTCGCCGGGAGGGGAGCGGGAGGGATGAAAATGAGCGAAGATGAACAGATAGAAATCAAGGTGAGAGACCCGGATTTCCGGGAAATGATTTATCGTACTTGTTTCATGACGATCAATGGCGCTGTCTTCTCTGCGCTGATGGAAGCGGGCCTGCGGGGGCTCTTTCCGGGCGAAGATGAGAATGGCGTCATCGTTTACGGCTACATCGACCCGGTGAAGGGCATCTGTTTTGAAATTCTGGGCGGAGGGCGCGAGCAGAACGGCATGGTCTCCGTCCTTTCCGCGCTGCAGGAAACGTCGGCTTCCGTGACGAAGGAAAGCGTCAATGACTGCCGGATCATCCCCTTTGCCGGAGAGAAGATTCCTGCCTTCCAGAAGAAAATGGAAACGATCCGCGCCATGTACGCCTGCCCGCGGGACCTCGCGAAGGTCCGTGAAATGGACATCATCGACGAATGGCGCCATGCGGACATTCCCGACCGCGTCCTCGTCTACCTCATGAGAGACGGCGAGCTGCCCGAACCCTGCTGGGTTCTGACGACAGGCCTGAACGGCCGCAAGATCAAAGGCCGCCTTCTTCGCGACCCCAGAGGCGACTTCGGCGTCCGCGGCGGCGATGATATTGAATTTTCCATCCATAGGGAGGACGGAGACGTCATCTGTGTGGCACAGTTTTAGGAGGAAACATGAAGAAAAGAAAAATCGGAAATCTGACCGTCTCGGAAATAGGGATGGGGTGCATGGGATTCTCCCACGGCTATGGGAAAGTGCCGGAAACATCGTACAGCATCGCTGCCATCCGCGCAGCACATGACTACGGCTGTACCTTCTTCGATACCGCTGAAACGTACGGCAGGGAACAGTTCTACCGGGGCCACAACGAAGAAATCGTCGGCCGCGCTGTCGAAGGATTCAGGAAGGACATCGTCCTTGCGACGAAGCTCCATATTTCCACAGAGGAATACGATCCAGAAGGGGACATCTACAACGTCCTTCTCCGCCACCTGACCGCATCCATGAGACGCCTCCGCACCGATTACGTCGACCTCTACTATCTACATCGCTTCAACGAAGCCATTCCGATCGAGAAAATCGCAGAAAGCATGGGCCGTCTGATCAGGGAAGGAAAAATCCGCGGCTGGGGCCTCTCCCAGGTCGATGTTTCCATCCTTTCCAAAGCCCATGAAATCACGCCCGTCACCGCCGTGCAGAACCTGTACTCCATGGTCGAAAGAGACTGCGAAAAGGAAATCTTCCCGTATTGCATCGAGCATCACATCGGCGTCGTGCCCTTCTCGCCCCTCGCCAGCGGCCTCCTCTCCGGCAAAGTCACCGCCGAAACCAAATTCGGCACTGACGACGTCAGAAAATTCGTCCCGCAGCTCTCCAAAGAAAACCTCGAAGGCAACCGCCCGATCGTAGAACTCCTCGAAGAATTCGCCAAAGTGAAAAAAGCCACGCTCGCGCAGATTTCCCTCGCATGGATGCTCTATAAATACCCCAACGTCGTCCCGATCCCGGGATCCAAGAACAAAGAAAGAATCCTCGAAAACCTCAAAGCCTCCGAAGTCACCCTCACCAAGACCGAATTCGCCCGCCTTGAAGAAGCCCTTGGCACCATGGAAATCCACGGCCACAGAGGCATCAACGAATCCCAGCAGCACTCCTTCTCCAGCCACTGGATGAAGAAATAGGGGCTTGATCTCGCTGCGTTCGA
>UMEI01034166.1_pt1 | contig 13744 bp, 8 predicted proteins | sample 1964711 | NCBI WGS metagenome assembly UMEI01 (sample SAMEA4836016, study PRJEB28245) | human gut metagenome | biome: gut microbiome; material: fecal sample | place: Denmark | collected 2008 | reverse complement strand
GTAAGACAGATTGGAATCAGCTTTGGCAATGTTAAAGACGAGATATATGAACAGTTTGATTTATTTGCTAATCAAGAAGACATAGAAAAAGAAAAAAGAGTGCAAGAAGCACTCGTGCAAATCAGAAACAAATACGGAAAAAATGCGGTATTAAAAGGTATGAATTTCTATGAAAAAGCGACACAAAGAAAACGTAATGGATTGGTAGGTGGTCATAATGCATAAAGCTAGAGCAAGTCGAGCTCAAATTTTTCAATCCTTTGATGCTCTCAAAGGATTTAGAGAAATTCTGAAAGAAAAGGAAAGAGTTATCGTTCCAAAAAAGATACTATCTGAAGATGATTTAGCGGAACTTGACTACAAAATACATCAAATCAATGTTGGAATGATGGTAAAAATAACTTACTATGATAATGGGCAGTATGTTCAAATCGAAGGAAAAGTATCTAAACTCAATTTAGATACAAAAATGATCCAGATTGTGAAAACAAAACTAGATGTAAAAACAATCATTGATATTAAATTGGGGTATTAAGAATCCTTATAGTCGAGCATAATTATATGTTCAATGTACATAGCTTGCCTTGGGAAGGTTTTATGAAATTCATGGTTATAGTTCTGGATTCACTGGTAGGAGATAAGATGGAACAAATATGACCATTCATTAAAATTTAGATGGTAAGGCCAAATCCTTTGCTGAAACAAAAAAAGACTGGAATACAATTGATGTGTCCCCTCTTTACTTGGCAATCCAGTAGGGAATGTGACCAATCATGTGTAAGTAATATTCGACAGGTTTTGACCCGTGAAAGTCGAATGGTGTCACCTGACCTTTGTCCTCGTCCCTTAAGCCGGTATGATCATTGAGTTGATTTCATGCCGGCTTTTTTTCGTTTTTTATTACATATCATTCTTCACTGCTGTCCATGATCCTGAGCTGATTGATGATCAGGTCCCAGTTCCTGCACCGCTGTGTCCATCTGCTGCTCAGATTCTGAATAGCCAGATACAGCATCTTCCTCAAGCTGTCATCATTAGGGAATACATTCTTTGTCTTTGTCACTTTTCTGAATTGTCGGTTTAGTCCTTCGATCGCATTTGTCGTATAGATGATCTTTCGGATTTCCACGGGATAATCGAAATACGTGCTTAGTATGTCCCAATTTTCTTCCCAGCTATGCACCGCTGTTGGATATTGTTTCTCCCATTTTTCACTGAATGCCGCCAGCTGGCTCATGGCCTGTTCTTCTGTATTTGCCTGATATACCTGCTTGAGATCTTTCATAAATTCCTTGATGTGTTTATAGCTCACAAAACGTGTGCTGCTGCGGATCTGGTGAATGATGCATCTCTGTATCCTTGCTTTGGGATAAACAGCCGTGATTGCTTCTTTGAAGCCGGTAAGGCCGTCTACGCAGAACAAAGAAACGTTCTGTACCCCTCTGCTTTTCAGCTCATTCAATACGCCCATCCAGTATTTGGCCGATTCGCTGGCACCTACCCATAAGCCAAGGACCTCTTTGATCCCGTCCTCATTGATTCCCAGGATTACATAGGCAGCCTTTGTCACCACATGATGATCTTCACGGATCTTGTAATGGATGGCATCCATGAATACGAAGGGATAGCAGGCTTCTAAAGGGCGATCCTGCCATTGTTTCACCTCAGGAAGGATACGCTCACTGATCTTGCTTACAAGTCCTTCCGATATCTCCACGTCATATAGACCTTTGATCTGCTCCTTGATATCACGGGTAGACATGCCAGCAGCATAAAGGGACAGGATACGTTCCTCGATACCATCTGCATTGCGCTGATACTTTGAGATGATCTTTGGTTCGAATTCTCCGTTGCGGTCTCTGGGGACATTGACCTCCACTTCACCCAGCTGTGTTTTCATCGTCCTTTTAACGGAACCGTTGCGATAATTCTTTTTAGCATCATCATTTCTTCTTTCCGCATGTTCATAACCGAGATGCTGATCCATTTCAGCTTGTAATGTTTGTTCGAGGACATCGGCGAACATGCTCTTCATGCAGTCCATGATATCCTTGGTAGATGTAAACTTTTGTTCATTGATCAGATCCTTGATCTGTTGTGTCGAAATAAAAGATGTGTTCATGTCGAATTCCTCCTGATAAGATCGTTATTCATCTTCATTCTTACCTGTTTTCAACTATTTACACATCTTTTTCTACATTCTCATCCAGTAAGGAGGGGACACATCAGATTAAGGCCTTTTTTACAAAATCATTATTAGTCATGATCAGTATCATCTTTAACCGAGTTAGCTTGATTACAAATTTCTCTATACATTTCCTCTATTTTCTTTTTATCATTTTCATCAATAGATTCATCTACGACAATTTCTGGACAACATTTAGAAAATAATAAATTTATAAGTAATATATAATCAAAGTCTTTTGTTTCGTTATTATCGTCTAAAAACTTAGTCACAATATCATTATCTTGCTTTGATACAATAATTTTCATCATTTATTCCTCCCTAAAAGTTTTTAAGTTGTATTTCTTCACGCGTTTTTTGACCGAAGCCTTTCCTCCATCGGTTATTTCAGCAATACTATCAATTATTTTCTTATTCTCAATAGAATCTTCCATTGCACCTGATCTAATAATAATTCTGCCATTTTCGTTTTTACATAGTATTATATTTTGAGCATCAGCCAGCATCGGAATAGTTGCATTATGAGATATTATCACTATCTGACGTTTCCCTTTACTTTCTTTTACGGCTTCAACCAGCTCTTTATTTATATAACTTGTGGCAAGGTTATCTTCTGGCTGATCAATGAAAATGGGGGCAATATCTTTTTCGTATCCCAAAACAAGATCTAATAAAATAGCTGTTTTCCATCCTGGACTTAGTTCATTAAACTTTTTTCCTTCTTTTGTGATAATTGAGTAATTCTTTTTGTTTTTTGACTCTATGCTACTAAATACCCTCTCTTTATAGTTTCTTCTTTTTCGACTATCAACCTTATCTGCAAATAAATGTTCAGGTGTAATCTCATCAAAACTTGTAATTTTATAATTTGACAATAAAACTTCGTTAATTGATTCTAATATGGTTTCTTTACTAAGTTCAAAATTACTTTCTACTGTCAATTTATGCCCTTTAGAATAAATTGGTTCAGTTTTATATTTGAAGGAAAAGGCTTGTAATTCATTTAAAGACTTATAAAATTTCTGATGATTTGTCTTATATTCCAGAATATATTTGCAAAGATTTTCCCTATTTGTTTTCTTATTCAGCTCATCAGATTTACTCTCTGACTCCTTTTTATCAAATTCATCTTTATACTTTGAAATAACTGATACTACTTTATCAGATAACTTCTTTTTCTTATTAGCATATTCGAATTCAAGCAGTATTTCCTCTGACAGACTACTCAAATCTTTCATAAAAGGATTTCTTGTAGAAATTTTCTTCACTAAATCTAATGCATCTTTTATTTTGATCAATTCTGCAGAATCTATTTCAATTAACTCTTGCAATTGACTGCTTGGAAGCCACTGAGAATAATAATTTTGTTTTAATTCTCCATTTGGTATTAATCTTGGAAAATGAGGAATGTTCCTTATTTTTTTCTGTAGAGATTCAATATTATCTGCTGCAGTGAAAACATTAAACAAGGTAACTTTCAACTGTGACAACTGTTGTTGAGCCAATCTATCTAAACCATCATCAGACAAGAAAGTATTCTTTATAATATCAATCTTTTCTATACCATCCTCACTCTTTTCGTCAATCACTTTCATAATATAATTTTGGTTAATATAATGAGGAACATATCCTGCTGGATTATCCACATTTATATCTGAAACGCCATATTTCTTATATGCATATTTTTCATAATCGCCAAAATCATCCACAATTTTTTTATATACAGAGTCCAAAAATAATGTTTTACCGCTAGACGATCCTCCTATAACAACATTTAGTCCAGGAGTTAAATCAACATCAATATCTATGAAATTATTTTTTAAACTAACATGTTTTATATAATCAAAAGGAAATTTAGGTTGATTATTTTGATAATACAATCTAGTTTTTTCAGAAAGAGCAAGACGCAATCCCTGAAATGTTGGCTTTGAATTAATCCAAGTTGGTACATAAGATTCATCTTTAGAACTTTTTGATAATGGATAAGTGACCGGATTATAATTATCTGTACATGTTATCAAATTTACAAAGCTACTTATGCCTAATCTTTTAAAATATTTTTCTGTTTCTTCCACACCGACATTGCTTCTAGATGTAAATCCATCAAATTGATTATAGTAAATATTTCTTTCTATAGCTGTATCAAAATTAACCCCCTTATCTCTTGGAAAAGATTTTTCAAATGTGCTATGAGATTGTCCTCCATGAGGTAACATAAGAAAATCATATTTATCAAATCTTTTCGAGATCTCTTCTAATTTTGGTATTTTATCAGTTTTGCTCACCATTTTTTTAGGGTATAAATCTTTAAGTATGCAATTAATCTCATCAATATTGCTACATATTTGATTCCTTGGTAAATCGAAAAACATATGACAATGATATGGTTTACATTTATCATAATTCCTTATATGCAGTTCTACACCCAAAACAATATTTATATCTGAATTATCAATAATATTCTTATATGCCTGTTTATTTATTACGTTATGGTCCGTAAGTGATATTAACATATTTGAACATTCGACCTTGCTGAAGGTCTTCAAGTTATTAAGTAATGAATCAAAATCGTATTCTTGATTTAGATTATCAGCATCTTCAGAAGTATGTATATGTAAATCAGTATAAATTGCCTCCATAAATAACACCTCCGCTATAACTGTTTTAATGTTTTCAACTCTTTGACAACCTCGTATTTTATTCCGGTATCTATTACTTCAAAATGCTTTCTTCCACAAAGAATTTTTTTCTTTTCAGAACCTTTTAAATCGTTTATATTCTCTGTTCCTTTTGTTTCAGCAACAAAGTATAGTTTTTCACCCTCATTCGTATTTAACACAAGAGCCCAGTCAGGATTATAATATCCGATAGGAGTGTCAATTTTAAATGTACTTGGTAATTTTGCATACAATATAACATCATCGTCATTCTCTGCTTCTACTGCAAAGTCTTTCTCTACAACAGAATCATATATCACATGATCATAGATATTTTTGTTAGAATCAACTTCAAGAACATTCCTATCTTTATATCCATACAATTCTTCATCATTGAATATTAAATCTTGTTCATAAAATTCATCAATCTTTTCATACTTGATACCTTCTGTTAGATTTTCTTTCTTCACAGATAGTAAAATTTTTGAAACTTGCTTAATGAATTCTTCTGGGTTGATATAAAAATCTGACAAACGACCAGATTCCGCAATAACTTCAATTATTGTCTTACGCAATAATTGTGTTGCATCTTGTAATCTTCTAATGAAGTCAGGGTATGATGGCTTTTCAAATTCGTAAACCGCTCCAAGCTCTCTTATTTGATGTCCAGCATCTTTTACACCTTGTTTATTGATGTCTACTCTAGTAATTTGACTATCAATCTTATCTTCCTTGATTCTCGGCATCAATTTAATTTGTTCGATTGCTTGTGCTTTCAGCTTATCAATATCCATGTTTACTGAATATTTTGTTTTTTGTTTGATTTTATTCCATAGAGTTTCAAATTCGGGAGATAGCTGAACTTCTTTATTCAGTTTAACGGGAATTTTTCTAGAAACGTCCTTGATTTCAATTTCTTTAGTTAAATTATCAATACGTTTCATGATTTTAGGTAAATAACTTTCAAATTTTTCTGGCAAAGTAAATATGCCTTCATGTTTCTCTGTATGGTATTTTGTATTGATTTTCCCTTTTGCAGTCATATATTCATTCTTAACTAGATAATCAAACACTTCTTTTGAGTCTTCTTGAGTCAATTCATATGTACTACCATCAATCTGTTTCACGCAAATACCAGTGAAACTAATTGGCTCAATAATACCAAATTTGAAGTTATCGCTTTCCAATTCCTTTTGTAGAGATGTAGCAAACTCTTTATATGATTCATTAGCAATAACACTTAAAACATTGTATTTATTTTCTAATATACGTTCTCCATTTTGATTTACACAAATACGCAATCCTCGTCCAACCTTCTGACGCTTAGTCATAGTGTCTTTTGTTTCAACCAAAGTACAAACCTGAAATACATTAGGATTATCCCATCCTTCTTTCAATGCAGAATGTGAGAAAATAAAGCGTATAGGTTCATCAAAACTCAATAGTTGCTCTTTATCTTTCATAATCAACTGATAAGTTGTTTCATCATCTTTACTGACACCGGCTCCAGTTGAGTTTTTCACCCTGCCTTTACCATCTTTAGAAAAATATCCATCATGTACTCTTTCAGCATCTAAAGAAATCTTATCACCATATTTTTCTCTTAATACTTTATATTTTGGTAGGTTGATTAGTTTCGTATATTCTTCTTCAAACCATCGTGCATAATCGCCTTTTTGATCTTCACGTTCATAATCACGATATTTTGCTACCTCATCAATAAAGAACAAGCTTAAAACTTTGATATCTTTTTTTACATAATGAAGTTCTTTGTTAAGATGAAGCTCAATAGTCTGTCTTATTTGAGCTTTTTTAATTGTTGCATCATCTACATCCCCAATAACGGAACCAATACTTAAATATTCTCCGTTAGAGAATGAAATAGACTCTTCACCTTTAAAACAGTCGATGTTATCAACAATATATCCATTATCCTTATAATAGTCTACTTCATTTGATGTCTCCCATAAATCATCATTTGTTTTAACAGTTACAGTCTTTTTGTCAATGACACCTGTTTTTTTGTTGTTTACATAGATTTCAACTCTTGCGGTATATGAATTATTCTTATCACTTACACTTAGTAGTTTGACATAAGGCTTCGCACTCGCTTCATTACTTGTAATGGAAGCAACTTCAATATGCTTTACAAGGTTTTCTTGATAAGCATCAACAGGAGTTAAGCGGAACATAAGATTGTAAAGTTCTTTGTGTGTAGCAGAATATCTTAATATACATAGTGGGTTAAGTGATGTAATCGCTTCTTTTGATTTCTTTGTATTATCTACAGACTGTGGTTCATCGATAATAACAATTGGGTTTGTACTTGCAATCAAATCAATTGGCTTATTACCACTTAAACGGTCGCTTTCTCTATGGATTAAGTTTGCTTTTGTTTCTTTGTCAGGGTCTGCAAAACTTTTTCTAAAAGCATCTATATTAATAATCATGATTTCAATATTTGTACTTGTTGCAAAATCTTGAATACGCTCAAGATGTGAAGAATCATAAACAAAATAATTATAAACTACATTATCATATTTTTCTTTAAAGTGTTCTTCCGTTGCATTTAAGGAAGAAAACACTCCTTCTTTTATGGCGATACTTGGAACAACAATAATAAACTTAGTAAATCCATACCTTTTATTTAATTCAAGCATGGTCTTTGTATAAACATAAGTTTTTCCAGTACCAGTTTCCATTTCAATTGTAAAGTTTTTATTCTCTAAAGACTTTGTTCTTTGAATATCATTTTCTTCTTGAATATGTTGAACATTTTCTAGCATAGTAAAATCATCAATACTTAGTTTATTACCATGACCTGTAAAATAGCTAACACCTTCTCCCTCAATCATGTAGTTAAAATTCTTGTCATTAGATACATCAATTGTAAATAAAGAGTTTTTTATCTCAGATCCTTCAAAGATATTGCAAATTGCATTTACTGCATCTGTTTGATATTGTTGATCAATAAATTTTAATTTCATTTATCGACACCACCTTATATACACTTGATATCTTCAACACCTGCTTTTTGTAAATTATATTCGGCATTGATTTTATCATTATCATTTTTGAATCCATCTTCCTTAAAAACAACACTCTTTGGTGATAATTCGCTAATTGCTTCAACATCTTCAGAAGTGATTTCGTTTTCTAAACAAACAATCATATAACGTTTACCAACTCTATACATTGTCTTTCCATTTACAACAATTTCAGTAACAGGCATATCAAATACACCATACTTCAATATAATTTCATAAAGAATATCTTCTTTAGTTCGGCCTTCTTTGAAAACATCAGAAAGAGTAAATAAGTCATCTTCACTCATTTCCGATTCGTTATCCCATGCAATGAGATTCGTGGAATCAAGTTTGAATACTTTAAAGCCTATATCAGTTGTAAGCTTTTCGTCAGATGATAATAATGTGTCTGATGGATGTTTTTTCTCCCATTCAATTTTAATTTGTTCTCCTGCACGACGAATACGCTCTTTACCTATTTCACATATATTTTTATACCCTGCTTTATATGCTTCAGTTTTTTTATCACATAGTTCTGGCAATTGAACCATAATGAATTTACGATTTCCATTATCTTTAGCATTCAAATTCATTATTGCGTGCGCAGTAGTTGCTGATCCAGAAAAAAAGTCTAATACAATATCATTATTACCTAACATACTAATTTTAGATAATTTATAAATGAGTTCTAGCGGCTTAGGAGTATCAAAAACTTTTTCATTAATCAATGATTTTAAGTCAATTTGAGCTTTTTTATTACCTTCGATATCTGTCCATAGATTTGATGGACGCTTTGTTCTTCCTTCCAAGTAAAACTTATAATAAACACTATATGATCCATCATCATTCTTTTTAAAATATATTTCGTTATTTTTTAACATTTTTTCATAAGTTTCTTTCCCCACTCTCCATCTACTATCATATCCAGTTGGACCTTTTGGATATACAATCTTACCGTCTGGTGTTTCTATTCCAAAAAACATGCTTGGTCTATCCTCTCTGCGATCTTCCCCACCAGTTCTTCTTAATTGAAGTATAGAAAATTTTCCTTTTTCATCTTCATAATTATATCTAGATTTATCTTTCTCATCTAAATCAAATCCACCCATAGAGTAATTAGACTTTTTAGAGTAGCATACTACATAATCAAAAGACTTTCCTAAAGATTCTGTACCCTGGGCAGTTGTAGTCCCCGTTGCTCGACAAATATTTCCGACAAAACAATCTTTACCAAATATTTCATCACATATTTTAAGCAAATTTCCTATTTCATTATCATCAATGCTAATATACATAAACCCATCACTAGTCAACAAATTCTTTGCCAATAGAATTCTAGAGTACATCATATTTAACCAATCTGTATGAAATCTTCCGTTTGTTTCAGGGTTTGAAGACATTTCTTGACTTGTTTGTTCTTTATAGCTCTTAATACTATTCATGAAATTGTCATGATATACGAAATCATTTCCTGTATTGTATGGAGGATCTATATATATCATTTTAATCTTTCCATAATAAGTTTTTTGAAGTTGCTTTAAAACTTCAAGGTTATCCCCTTCAATATATAAATTCTCTGTTGTATCCCAATTTTTAGATGAGTTTTTATCGGGACGCAACGTTGCTGAAGAAGGAGATTGCGCTAATTTGATTGCAGCATTTTTACCTTTCCACGTAAATTGATATTTTTCTTTACTATCATCTACGTCATCACCAAGTATGGTTCTTAAAACGTCAAAGTCAATTTTTCCTTCCGTTACTACATTAGGAAATAATTCTTTTAGTTTTTCAATATTTACCTTAGTTAAATCGAGGCTAGCATCATTAATCTTTTCCATCATATTCTCCTTGTGTTTTTAAATATTTTTCTTTTAAGTAGTTTACAAATGCAGAACACGTAACCAACATGTATTTTGCATCTTCAGCCATAACTTCTGATTCATCTATTCCACCATGTCTGATACCATTCGCATCACTTGTATATCCATATAATTTTTTAAATCCTTCTTTCATTGCACTATGAATATAGATTCCCTTAGACTCCAGCTTTCCTAACGCTTTACCTAGTTCTAAAGAATCATCATCACAGATAATTTTACACATTGATTCAACTGCGGTAATAGACTCCTTTATAGAATTTTTGTAATCTGGTGATTCTCTATCAGAATAGAATTTAAGTGCTTTAGTTAAACTTTCATCCACTACATCAAAAGGTGTGTTCAATGATTCTTCAATTTCTTCTAATTCCACTGGATCTGTTATAGCAATAATCATGTTATCAATTATTCTATAACCAGACTTTTCTTCTTCAAATATTGTATTAAACAATTGTGGTATTGGTGTTTCATCATCAGAATAAGTAACATCAATTTTTGTTTCTAATATCGTTTCAATAATGTCAAATTCACAATACCATTCACTATTTTCCCATACTTGTTCTAGCCTTTTTACTCCATCTTCAACAGTTTGTCCGAATAAACTACCTAACAATGAAGAATAAGTATATTTCTCTCCAACTTTATCAAGCACATAATTTAATGATTTTTTGATTTCTAAAGAATCATATCCATTTCTTCTATATATGTCATAGATACAATTCCATAATCTATTTTTGCATGTTCTATCCAAATTTCCTAAAACAATTTCTTTTTGTGGCTTTAACTTATTTCTTTCAGAAAAGTACATTTATACACCAACTTTCATAAGTTTAATTACTTTTTTTAACTCAATCTCTTTATCATAAATTTCATCATCAATCCTCATCTTCTCAGACTTCATCGTTGCTCGTTTATAAGACTCTTTTAACTTATTCAGATCAATATTTATTTGTTCGTATTCTTTTAATACCGTTTTATAATCTAAATCTTTTGTTGGATATACCTTTGTGATTCGTAAGACTTTTAGTCTATATAGCCATTGAAGGATATTAGAATAAAACTCCATTAGATTTTTGCCTGATATTTCTTGAAAAGATAATTGTTGCTCTGTAACAAATTCAGATATTTGAGTAGTTATCACATCTTCAACTACCGTTTTTCCTTCTTCTATTTTGTTAATACGTTTTGATGCTAGAGATATAAAATAATTATCTTTCATCTTATAAACCAATATAGTAGGTTCAGGAAACGCAGAATGAATCAAGTTTGATAATGAAATAATGCTATCATCTTTTTTTAATTCAATCATAAAAACATATATTGATTGATAACTATAATTATCATCCTTATGTGAACGAATACGAATTGTTTGTTCATTTAATATACTCACAAGTTTCATTGAAGCAATATGTGATTCAATTACCTTCTTATCAGCAGAATTTGGTTGTAGTTGTTCGATCAATGTTTTAACAGGAATTCGTTGTGGTTGGCATAGGGGCATATTTAATTTGTTTAATACGTCCATTATTTCACCACTAAAAATGAAATCAGTTCAAAGTCATTTAATCCTGAAACTGTATTCTCAAATAATGTAGCTTGCCCCATTTGGAACAATGAATGAATTCCCTTCTTCTCAACAACACCCTTAATATCAAACACTGCCTCTTCTAACAATTCCGTATATTTCTTCATATCATTTCCATTTTTTGTATCTTTATTGAATGTTTTTACTAATTGTTCAATGGGTTCTGTCTTGCTTTGGCATAATGTTTTATAAATATCCAAGATTTTTTTAGGATTTGTATTTTTTATATGAATAGAACCATCTTCACTAACATAAACCAAATAGTATGGAAATAATGAAGTAGCACCTTCCTGAGATTCTGTAAAACGTTTTTGTTTTAAACAAAATATTACTCCTGGCACACATTCATTCTCTACTCGTTTTGTTATATTTGTAACTGCATGGACTCCTGTTGGGTATTTTTCTAAAGCGTTGGGATGTTCTTTCATGTACCGATCTAATGACATGATAAAATCATCTAAAGTTAAGTCGGTAATAGAAATTCCACCTTGCATTTCTTCAATATCCAATACCTCATTTTGAAGTTGTTTTAATTGATTCTTTCGATACTCAAGATTTTTGCTTTCGGCAGATAAAAGATCATCTTCACCTGTTGCAGACAAATCCAACATGACCATTCGATTTTTAACCCGATTTTCTAGATTTATATACTCATCCAATTCCATATTTGGCCAGAAATTAACAAGTTGAATATAATTATTCGTTGAACCAATACGATCGATACGTCCAAAACGTTGAACGATACGAACTGGATTCCAATGAATATCATAGTTAATCAAATAATCACAGTCCTGTAAATTTTGCCCTTCACTAATACAGTCAGTTGCAATCAAAACATCGATTTGTGTTCGATTTGGATCTAGATGATTTGACTTTGGAGAAAAGTGCACAAGTATAGATTCAAAGGCATTGGATACAGATTTCAAATTTGTTTTCGTTCCAGAACCACCTGTCACAACTGCACTATATAATCCATGTTCTTGAAGCAACCAATCACAAATGTTCTCATACAAATATTTCGCTGTATCAGAAAAAGAAGTAAAAATTATGATTTTCTTGTTATTGGAATTAATTGGATGCTGGATTTTATCTGTAATGTGATTTTTTAAATCATGTAGTTTTGCATCTTGTGTCATATCCACTTTCTTTGAATATTCTAATAGATAGTCTAAGGTTTCTTTATCTTCTAATAAATCTTGTTTCAATCGAAGTTTATCTAAATCACTAACTTTGACTTTGATTTTTCCTCCAACTTCAACATCATCAAATTCGTCTTCATCAATACTTGAATCATCAAAATTATATTCTTGTCCGCTTTCAATCAACGAAAGCATCGTATCAATTTGATGCAAAATTCTTTGTAATGTTAATGTAAAAGAATTCACAGAACTTTCAAGGCGTTTAAAAATATTCACACGCATTAAATTGACAATATTCTTTTCACGATCAACTTGTTTAAAGCTTCCTTTTCCATCTTTGACTTGTTGATCATAAAGTTCTTCATAATGTCTTAATCGGTTTGGCAAAATATATAACATTGGAGAATAGATTGCTAAATGGAGTCCAGCAATCATCGTATTCACTTTCGCTAAAGAAGGAAATTCATTTTTTAAATCAATATCAGATTTAATAGATTTTGGTTTCAATCGCTCAGGGAACTCACCAATATCTTTTGTATCATAATACGTTTGAATATGCCTTCTGCTTCGAGCAATGGTTACAGTATTCAACAAATTAAAGAAATTGTAGTCGAGCATTGGTAATAAGTTTTTTGTTGTTTGTTGTTCTTCTGGAAGCCTTGACCATTCGCCAAATCGTTGTTGTGCAATGCGTAATGTTGATTCGATACTATCAATACCTACATTATCTCTAAAAGCTTGATCATTATCTTCTGTAATGAACATCACTTGATTTTTTAAATCAGCCAATCGATTATTCACAGGAGTCGCAGATAGCAATAATACTTTTGTTTTTACCCCACTTTTGATGATTCGATTCATCAACTTTTGATAACGTGTTTCACGATTTTTTACGGCGTTATTATTTCTAAAGTTGTGAGATTCATCGATAACCAATAAATCATAATTCCCCCAATTAATCGTTTCTAGGTTTATATCTCCCGATTTTCCTTTATCTCTCGATAAATCAGTGTGATTTAGTACATCGTAATTAAATCTGTCTTCAGCTAATATATTTGTTGTGCTATTTTCTTTGAAAGAAGTCCAATTACCACGCAATTTCTTTGGTGCAAGAACTAATACTCTGTCATTTCTTAATTCATAGTATTTTATAATTGCTAGGGCTTCAAATGTTTTCCCAAGACCGACTGAGTCAGCAATAATGCACCCATTATATAGTTCTAATTTTTTTATTGCTCCGACAACTGCATCATGTTGAAAGTTATATAAGGAATT
>UMEI01037272.1_pt1 | contig 13899 bp, 12 predicted proteins | sample 1964711 | NCBI WGS metagenome assembly UMEI01 (sample SAMEA4836016, study PRJEB28245) | human gut metagenome | biome: gut microbiome; material: fecal sample | place: Denmark | collected 2008 | reverse complement strand
AAATAACAAGTAAAGCTATGGCTAAAGAGAAATTTGAACGTACCAAACCGCACGTAAACATTGGTACAATCGGTCACGTAGACCACGGTAAGACAACGTTGACAGCTGCTATCACTACTGTGTTGGCAAAAAAAGGTCTTTCTGAGTTGCGTTCTTTCGATTCTATCGACAACGCTCCTGAAGAAAAAGAAAGAGGTATTACTATCAATACTTCACACGTTGAGTACGAAACAGCTAACCGTCACTACGCACACGTTGACTGTCCGGGTCACGCCGACTACGTAAAGAACATGGTAACTGGTGCTGCTCAGATGGACGGTGCTATCATCGTTTGTGCTGCAACTGATGGTCCGATGCCTCAGACTCGCGAACATATCCTGTTGGCTCGTCAGGTAAACGTACCTCGTCTGGTTGTATTCTTGAACAAGTGCGATATGGTAGACGACGAAGAAATGTTGGAACTCGTTGAAATGGAAATGAGAGAACTTCTTTCATTCTATGATTTCGATGGTGACAATACTCCTATCATCCAGGGTTCTGCTCTTGGCGCATTGAACGGTGTTGAAAAATGGGAAGACAAAGTTATGGAACTGATGGATGCAGTTGATAACTGGATTCCACTTCCTCCGCGCGATGTTGATAAACCATTCTTGATGCCGGTTGAAGACGTGTTCTCTATCACAGGTCGTGGTACTGTAGCAACAGGTCGTATCGAATCTGGTATCATCCACGTAGGTGATGAAGTTGAAATCCTTGGTTTAGGTGAAGATAAGAAATCAGTTGTAACTGGTGTTGAAATGTTCCGTAAACTGTTGGATCAGGGTGAAGCTGGTGACAACGTAGGTTTGTTGCTCCGTGGTGTTGACAAGAACGAAATCAAACGTGGTATGGTTCTTTGTAAACCGGGTCAGATTAAACCGCACTCTCGCTTCAAAGCTGAGGTTTATATCCTGAAGAAAGAAGAAGGTGGTCGTCACACTCCGTTCCACAACAAATACCGTCCTCAGTTCTACTTGCGTACTATGGACTGTACAGGTGAAATCACTTTGCCGGAAGGAACAGAAATGGTAATGCCGGGTGATAACGTAACTATCACTGTAGAGTTGATCTACCCAGTAGCATTGAACCCAGGTCTTCGTTTCGCTATCCGCGAAGGTGGACGTACAGTAGGTGCTGGTCAGATTACTGAAATTATCGACTAATACACAATAATTAATCAGTTCCCGGTTTTACTATCGGGAACTGATTATGTACAAACGGGAGTAGCTCAGTTGGTAGAGCACCGGTCTCCAAAACCGGGTGTCGGGAGTTCGAGCCTCTCCTCCCGTGCTAATATTATTGAAATGAAAAAGGTAATAGCTTATATTAAAGAATCTTACGACGAACTTGTTCATAAAGTATCGTGGCCTACGTATTCCGAACTTGCTAACAGTGCAGTAGTTGTTTTATATGCTTCCCTGCTTATTGCATTGGTAGTATGGGGTATGGATGTCTGTTTCCAGAACTTCATGGAAATTGTTTATCCACATTAAAAAATTAGGAGAAATGGCTGAGATTGAAAAGAAATGGTACGTTCTACGTGCTATTAGCGGAAAAGAAGCTAAGGTAAAGGAATATCTTGAAGCTGACCTTAAAAACAGCGACCTTGGTGAATATGTATCTCAGGTATTGATTCCAACTGAAAAAGTGTATCAGGTTCGCAATGGTAAAAAAATTGTGAAAGAGAGAAGTTATCTCCCTGGTTACGTTTTGGTGGAGGCTGCTTTGGTTGGTGAGGTCGCTCATCATCTGCGCAATACTCCGAATGTGATAGGCTTTTTAGGCGGCTCCGAGAAACCGGTGCCTCTCAGACAATCAGAAGTGAATCGTATACTTGGTACAGTAGACGAACTACAGGAAACGGGTGAAGAACTCAATATTCCGTATGTAGTGGGTGAGACTGTGAAAGTTACTTTTGGTCCTTTCAGCGGATTCAGTGGTATCATTGAAGAAGTGAATAGTGAAAAGAAGAAACTAAAGGTCATGGTGAAGATATTCGGGCGCAAAACGCCGCTTGAATTAGGCTTTATGCAAGTGGAAAAAGAATAACGCGGAATTGTTACGCTGTTGTTGTTCTTCGTTTAATGTTTATATATAAATCAATAAAAAAATGGCTAAAGAAGTTGCTGGACTAATCAAGTTACAGATTAAAGGAGGCGCTGCAAATCCATCACCCCCAGTTGGACCTGCTTTGGGTTCCAAGGGTATTAATATCATGGAATTTTGCAAGCAATTCAATGCCAGAACCCAAGACAAGGCAGGTAAGATTTTGCCTGTTATCATTACTTACTACGCAGATAAGTCTTTCGATTTTGTAATCAAGACTCCTCCCGTTGCTATTCAATTACTTGAAGTAGCTAAGGTAAAGAGTGGTTCTGCTGAGCCTAACCGTAAGAAAGTTGCCGAGCTTACTTGGGAGCAGATTCGTACGATTGCTCAGGACAAAATGGTTGACTTAAACTGTTTTACTGTGGATGCTGCCATGAGAATGGTTGCTGGTACAGCTAGAAGTATGGGTATCGCTGTAAAAGGGGAGTTCCCGGTTAATAATTAATAAACTTCAATTAGAATGGGTAAACTGACAAAAAATCAAAAGTTGGCTGCAGAAAAAATTGAAGCAGGGAAAGCATACTCACTGAAAGAAGCTGCATCTATTAGTAAAAGAAATTACTTTCACTAAATTTGATGCCTCACTGGATATTGACGTACGTTTAGGTGTAGACCCACGTAAAGCTAACCAGATGGTGAGAGGTGTTGTTTCACTTCCTCATGGTACTGGTAAAGAAGTACGTGTTTTGGTACTCTGTACACCGGATGCTGAAGCTGCTGCAAAAGAAGCTGGTGCTGACTATGTTGGTCTTGACGAATATATTGAAAAGATCAAAGGTGGATGGACTGATATTGATGTAATCATCACTATGCCATCTATCATGGGTAAAATTGGTGCACTCGGTCGTGTACTCGGTCCTCGTGGATTGATGCCTAACCCGAAGAGTGGTACTGTAACTATGGATGTTGCTAAAGCTGTAAAAGAAGTAAAACAAGGTAAGATTGACTTTAAAGTTGATAAGAGCGGTATTGTTCATACTTCTATCGGTAAGGTATCATTCAGTCCTGATCAGATTCGCGACAACGCGAAAGAGTTCATCTCTACTCTGAACAAACTGAAACCGACCGCAGCAAAGGGTACATATATTAAGAGTATTTATCTTTCTAGTACAATGAGTGCGGGTATCAAAATCGACCCGAAATCAGTGGATGAAATCTAATAAAACAGAGAAATAATGAGAAAGGAAGATAAAAATTCGATTATAGAGCAAATTGCTGCTACAGTAAAGGAATATGGCCACTTCTATTTGGTAGACGTTACAGCGATGAACGCTACTGCTACAAGTGCATTGAGAAGAGATTGTTTCAAGTCTGACATCAAATTGATGGTAGTTAAGAATACATTGCTTCACAAAGCTCTTGAAAGCCTGGAAGAAGACTTTTCTCCTCTTTACGGTTCTTTGAAAGGTACAACTGCTGTTATGTTTTGCAATACTGCAAACGTACCTGCTAAACTGATCAAGGACAAAGCTAAAGACGGAATTCCCGGACTGAAAGCTGCATATGCAGAAGAAAGCTTCTACATTGGTGCAGACCAATTGGATGCTCTTTGCTACATCAAGAGTAAGAACGAAGTTATCGCCGATATCGTTGCATTGTTGCAATCTCCGGCCAAGAATGTTATTTCTGCTCTTCAATCAGGTGGTAACACCCTTCACGGAGTTCTCAAAACTCTTGGTGAGAGACCCGAATAATTTTCAAAAAACAACAAAGTATTTAAACAATTAAAATCATACAAAAAATGGCAGATTTGAAAGCTTTTGCAGAACAATTAGTTAACTTGACAGTAAAAGAAGTTAATGAACTTGCAACTATCCTGAAAGAAGAATACGGTATTGAACCTGCTGCTGCAGCTGTTGCTGTTGCTGCTGGTCCTGCAGCTGGTGCTGCTGCTGTAGAAGAAAAAACTTCTTTCGACGTAGTATTGAAGAGCGCTGGTGCAGCTAAACTTCAGGTTGTTAAGGCCGTTAAGGAAGCTTGTGGTCTTGGTTTGAAAGAAGCTAAGGACATGGTAGACGGTGCTCCTAGTGTAGTAAAAGAAGGTTTGGCTAAGGACGAAGCAGAATCATTGAAGAAAACATTGGAAGAAGCTGGAGCTGAAGTTGAACTTAAATAACATTAGCCTGGTAATCAGGTAATTCGGTTAGGAATCCTTCGCAAGAGGATTCTTAACCTTTTTGTGTATATATTTCAAATTAAGTTCTCCAAATTCATTCACAGATGTCTTCAAATACTGTAAATCAAAGAGTTAATTTTGCTTCGACTAAGAATCCGCTTGAATATCCGGATTTCCTGGAAGTACAATTGAAGTCATTCCAAGACTTTCTACAATTAGATACCCCACCTGAAAAGCGCAAGAATGAGGGTTTGTATAAAGTATTTGCTGAAAACTTCCCTATTGCCGATACAAGAAACAATTTTGTTCTTGAGTTTTTGGATTATTATATTGATCCGCCGCGCTATACCATCGATGATTGTATAGAGCGTGGGCTCACATATAGTGTTCCTTTGAAAGCGAAACTTAAGCTGTACTGTACCGACCCCGATCACGAGGATTTTGATACAGTTATTCAGGACGTATTCCTCGGCCCGATCCCTTACATGACTGATAAGGCTACTTTCGTCATTAACGGTGCCGAACGTGTAGTTGTGTCACAGCTTCACCGTTCTCCGGGTGTGTTCTTCGGTCAGAGTGTACATGCCAATGGTACGAAACTTTACTCGGCTCGTATTATTCCGTTTAAAGGTTCGTGGATTGAGTTTGCTACCGACATCAATAATGTGATGTACGCATACATCGACCGTAAGAAGAAATTGCCGGTAACTACTTTGTTACGCGCGATTGGCTTCGAGAACGATAAGGATATTCTTGAGATTTTCAACCTTGCAGAAGATGTTAAGGTAAACAAAACAAATCTGAAGAGAGTTCTGGGTCGTAAGTTAGCTGCACGTGTTTTGAAAACATGGATTGAAGATTTCGTTGATGAAGATACCGGTGAAGTGGTTTCTATCGAACGTAACGAGGTTATTATCGACCGTGAAACCGTACTGGAGGAAGTACATATTGATGAAATTCTGGAATCGGGAGTTCAAAACATCCTTTTGCATAAGGACGAGCCGAATCAATCTGATTTCTCTATTATATATAATACTCTGCAGAAGGACCCGAGTAACTCGGAAAAAGAAGCTGTGTTGTATATCTATCGTCAGTTGCGTAACGCTGATCCGGCCGATGATGCAAGTGCACGTGAAGTTATCAACAACTTGTTCTTCTCAGAAAAACGATATGACCTTGGTGATGTAGGTCGTTACAGAATCAACAAGAAGCTGAATCTGACGACTGATATGGACGTGCGTGTCCTCACGAAGGAAGATATCATTGAAATCATCAAATATCTGATTGAGTTGATTAACTCAAAAGCAGATGTGGATGATATTGACCACTTGAGCAACCGTCGTGTACGTACAGTAGGTGAACAGCTTTCTAACCAGTTTGCTGTTGGTCTGGCTCGTATGTCTCGTACGATTCGTGAACGTATGAACGTTCGTGACAATGAAGTATTTACTCCGATTGATTTGATCAATGCGAAGACTATTTCTTCTGTGATCAATTCTTTCTTTGGAACAAATGCTTTGTCACAGTTCATGGACCAGACGAACCCGTTGGCTGAAATTACGCACAAGCGTCGTATGTCTGCACTGGGGCCTGGTGGTCTTTCTCGTGAACGTGCCGGATTTGAGGTTCGTGACGTTCACTATACACACTACGGTCGTCTTTGTCCGATTGAGACTCCTGAAGGTCCGAATATCGGTTTGATTTCTTCCTTGTGTGTATTCGCTAAAATTAATGAGCTGGGATTCATTGAAACTCCGTACCGTAAGGTGGAAAACGGAAAAGTGGATCTTTCTGATAATGGTCTGGTTTATCTGACTGCTGAAGAAGAAGAAGAAAAGATTATTGCACAGGGTAATGCTCCGTTGAATGATGACGGTACATTTGTCCGCAATAAAGTTAAATCTCGTCAGGATGCTGACTTCCCGGTTGTAGAACCGTCTGAAGTAGATTTGATGGACGTTTCTCCTCAGCAGATTGCATCGATTGCTGCTTCACTGATTCCGTTCCTGGAACATGATGATGCTAACCGTGCATTGATGGGATCAAACATGATGCGCCAGGCAGTTCCTTTATTGAGAAGTGAAGCTCCGATTGTAGGTACAGGTATCGAACGTCAGTTAGTGAGAGACTCTCGCACGCAGATTACTGCAGAAGGCGATGGTGTTGTTGACTTCGTTGATGCTACTACGATCCGTATTTTGTATGACCGTACAGAAGACGAAGAATTTGTAAGCTTCGAGCCTGCTTTGAAAGAATATAGAATTCCGAAGTTCCGTAAGACGAACCAGAACATGACAATTGACTTGCGTCCGATTTGTGACAAAGGTCAGCGCGTGAAGAAGGGTGATATCCTGACTGAAGGTTATTCTACCGAAAAGGGTGAATTAGCTTTGGGTAAAAACCTGTTGGTTGCTTATATGCCATGGAAGGGATATAACTATGAGGATGCTATCGTATTGAACGAACGCGTGGTTCGCGAGGACTTGTTGACTTCTGTTCACGTAGAAGAATACTCTTTGGAAGTTCGTGAAACGAAGCGCGGTATGGAAGAATTGACTTCTGATATTCCGAATGTAAGTGAGGAAGCTACTAAAGACCTGGATGAAAATGGTATCGTAAGAATCGGTGCGCGTATCGAACCGGGTGATATCATGATCGGTAAGATTACTCCGAAAGGTGAATCTGATCCTTCTCCGGAAGAAAAACTACTTCGTGCTATCTTCGGTGATAAGGCAGGTGATGTGAAAGATGCTTCTTTAAAAGCTTCTCCTTCTTTGAAAGGTGTTGTTATTGATAAGAAACTTTTCTCACGTGTAATCAAGAACCGTAGCTCTAAACTGGCGGATAAAGCATTGTTGCCTAAGATTGACGATGAGTTTGAATCAAAGGTTGCAGACTTGAAGCGTATTCTGGTTAAGAAACTGATGACTTTGACTGAAGGCAAGGTTTCTCAGGGTGTGAAAGACTACTTAGGAGCAGAAGTTATTGCTAAGGGATCTAAGTTCAGTGCTTCTGATTTTGATTCACTTGACTTTACTTCTATTCAGCTGAGTAACTGGACTAGTGATGACCATACTAATGGTATGGTTCGTGATCTGGTTATGAACTTTATCAAGAAATACAAAGAGCTGGATGCTGAATTGAAGCGTAAGAAGTTTGCTATCACTATCGGTGATGAACTTCCGGCTGGTATCATTCAGATGGCTAAAGTATATATTGCTAAGAAACGTAAGATTGGTGTAGGTGATAAGATGGCAGGTCGTCACGGTAACAAGGGTATCGTGTCACGTGTTGTGCGTCAGGAAGATATGCCGTTCTTGGCAGATGGTACTCCGGTTGACATTGTACTGAATCCGTTGGGTGTGCCTTCTCGTATGAACATTGGTCAGATTTTTGAAGCTGTATTAGGTCGTGCCGGAAAAACTTTGGGCGTGAAATTTGCAACTCCTATTTTTGACGGTGCTACGATGGACGACTTGGATCAGTGGACAGACAAAGCGGGATTGCCACGTTACTGTAAAACTTATCTTTGTGATGGTGGTACAGGTGAGCAATTTGACCAGGCAGCAACCGTAGGTGTGACTTATATGCTGAAGCTGGGGCACATGGTTGAAGACAAGATGCACGCTCGTTCTATCGGTCCGTACTCATTGATTACTCAGCAACCTCTTGGTGGTAAAGCACAGTTCGGTGGTCAGCGTTTCGGAGAAATGGAGGTTTGGGCACTCGAAGGCTTCGGTGCTGCTCATATCCTGCAGGAAATCTTGACTATTAAGTCTGACGACGTAGTAGGACGTTCTAAGGCTTATGAAGCAATTGTGAAAGGTGAACCGATGCCGCAACCCGGTATTCCGGAATCCTTGAACGTATTGTTACACGAGTTGAGAGGTTTAGGTTTGAGTATCAACCTAGAATAAAATAATGAAAGAATGCAGGAGGTCAATAGGCCGATGAAGGTCTGTTGACATTCGCATCTTCTTCAATTTCCAATGATTCAATTATCAAATCTCAATTATATAGAGTATGGCTTTTAGAAAAGAAAATAAGACGAAAAGCAATTTCTCGAAGATCTCAATTGGTCTGGCTTCTCCGGAAGAAATCCTAGAGAATTCGAGTGGTGAAGTTTTGAAGCCTGAAACCATAAATTACCGTACGTACAAACCCGAACGCGATGGTTTGTTCTGCGAGCGCATTTTTGGTCCTATTAAGGATTACGAATGCCATTGCGGTAAATATAAGCGTATCCGTTATAAAGGTATCGTCTGCGACCGTTGTGGTGTAGAAGTTACAGAAAAGAAAGTACGCCGTGAACGTATGGGACATATACAGTTGGTGGTGCCGGTGGCACACATCTGGTATTTCCGTTCGCTTCCAAATAAGATCGGTTATTTGCTCGGACTGCCGACAAAGAAGCTGGATTCGATTATATATTACGAACGTTATGTTGTTATTCAGCCGGGTGTAAAGGCTGAAGATGGCATTGCCGAATATGATTTACTTTCTGAAGAAGAATATCTGGATATTCTGGATACACTTCCGAAGGACAATCAATATCTGGAGGATAATGATCCGAATAAGTTCATCGCTAAGATGGGAGCTGAAGCAATTTATGATTTGCTGGCTCGTTTGGATCTGGATGCTCTGTCTTATGAATTGCGTCACCGTGCAGGCAATGATGCTTCACAGCAACGTAAGAATGAGGCATTGAAACGTCTTCAGGTTGTAGAATCGTTCCGTGCATCACGTGGACGTAACAAGCCGGAATGGATGATTGTACGTATCGTACCGGTTATTCCGCCCGAACTCCGTCCATTGGTTCCATTGGATGGTGGTCGTTTTGCTACTTCCGACTTGAATGACCTTTATCGTCGTGTTATCATTCGTAACAACCGTCTGAAGAGATTGATCGAAATCAAAGCTCCGGAAGTAATCTTGCGTAATGAGAAACGTATGCTTCAGGAATCTGTAGACTCATTGTTCGATAATTCACGTAAATCAAGTGCAGTGAAGACGGATGCTAACCGCCCGTTGAAATCACTGTCTGATAGCTTGAAAGGTAAACAAGGACGTTTCCGTCAGAACTTGCTGGGTAAACGTGTTGACTACTCTGCACGTTCGGTAATTGTCGTTGGTCCGGAACTGAAGATGGGTGAGTGCGGTATTCCTAAATTGATGGCTGCCGAACTTTATAAGCCGTTTATTATCCGTAAACTCATTGAACGTGGTATCGTTAAGACGGTGAAATCTGCAAAGAAGATTGTAGATCGTAAGGAAGCTGTGATCTGGGATATTCTGGAACACGTAATGAAAGGACATCCTGTACTGTTGAACCGTGCTCCGACATTGCACCGTTTGGGTATCCAGGCATTCCAGCCGAAGATGATTGAAGGTAAAGCTATCCAGTTGCACCCGTTGGCATGTACGGCATTCAACGCCGACTTCGACGGTGACCAGATGGCTGTTCACTTGCCTTTGAGTAACGAAGCAATTCTTGAAGCTCAGATGTTGATGCTTCAGTCACATAATATCCTGAATCCGGCAAACGGTGCGCCTATTACTGTACCTGCACAGGATATGGTTCTTGGTTTGTATTACATTACCAAGTTGCGTGCCGGTGCTAAGGGAGAAGGACTTACATTCTACGGACCGGAAGAAGCATTAATCGCTTATAATGAAGGTAAGGTAGATATTCATGCTCCGGTAAAGGTGATCGTGAAAGACGTTGATGAAAATGGTAACATTGTTGACGTTATGCGTGAAACTTCTGTAGGACGTGTGATTGTTAATGAAATTGTTCCTCCTGAAGCAGGTTATATCAATACGATTATTTCTAAGAAATCTCTTCGTGATATCATTAGTGATGTAATCAAGGTTTGTGGTGTGGCTAAAGCTGCAGACTTCTTGGATGGAATCAAGAACTTAGGTTACCAAATGGCCTTTAAGGGTGGTTTGTCATTCAACTTGGGTGATATTATTATCCCGAAAGAAAAAGAGACATTGGTACAAAAAGGTTACGACGAAGTTGAACAAGTCGTAAACAACTATAATATGGGTTTCATTACCAACAACGAACGTTATAATCAGGTAATTGATATCTGGACACATGTGAACTCTGAGTTGTCTAACATCTTGATGAAAACTATTTCTTCGGATGATCAAGGATTTAACTCTGTATACATGATGCTGGATTCGGGTGCCCGTGGTTCTAAAGAACAGATTCGTCAGTTGTCCGGTATGCGTGGTTTGATGGCTAAGCCCCAGAAAGCTGGTGCTGAAGGTGGTCAGATTATTGAAAACCCGATCTTGTCAAACTTTAAAGAGGGACTTTCTGTGTTGGAGTACTTTATCTCTACTCACGGTGCCCGTAAAGGTTTGGCGGATACCGCTTTGAAGACTGCCGATGCCGGATATTTGACTCGTCGTCTGGTAGACGTTTCTCACGACGTGATCATCACGGAAGAAGACTGCGGTACACTTCGTGGATTGGTTTGTACAGACTTGAAGAATAACGATGAAGTAATCGCTACCCTGTATGAACGTATCTTAGGGCGTGTTTCTGTACATGATATTATTCATCCTACTACAGGCGAATTACTTGTTGCCGGTGGTGAAGAAATCACAGAAGAAGTTGCTAAGAAGATTCAGGATTCTCCGATTGAAAGCGTTGAAATCCGTTCTGTATTGACTTGTGAAGCGAAGAAGGGTGTTTGTGCTAAGTGTTACGGACGTAACCTGGCAACAAGCCGCATGGTTCAGAAGGGTGAGGCTGTCGGTGTAATTGCTGCTCAGTCAATCGGTGAGCCGGGTACACAGTTGACATTGCGTACATTCCACGCCGGTGGTACTGCTGCGAATATTGCGGCAAATGCAAGTATTGTGGCTAAGAACAGTGCTCGTCTGGAATTTGAAGAACTTCGTACGGTAGATATCGTAGACGAAATGGGTGAAGCTGCAAAAGTAGTGGTAGGCCGTTTGGCTGAAGTTCGTTTTGTGGACGTAAATACTGGTATCGTTCTTTCTACGCACAATGTACCTTATGGTTCTACATTATATGTATCGGATGGTGATCTGGTTGAAAAGGGTAAGTTAATTGCTAAATGGGACCCGTTCAATGCCGTTATTATAACTGAAGCAACTGGTAAGATTGAATTCGAAGGTGTAATTGAGAATGTTACTTATAAGGTGGAATCGGATGAAGCAACCGGTCTTCGTGAAATCATCATTATTGAATCTAAGGATAAAACGAAAGTTCCTTCGGCTCATATCCTGACAGAAGACGGTGATCTGATTCGTACTTATAACTTACCGGTAGGTGGTCACGTGATTATTGAAAATGGTCAGAAAGTGAAAGCCGGTGAAGTAATCGTGAAGATTCCGCGTGCTGTAGGTAAGGCGGGTGACATCACGGGTGGTCTTCCTCGTGTTACTGAGTTGTTTGAAGCACGTAATCCGTCTAATCCTGCTGTCGTTTCTGAAATTGACGGTGAGGTTACAATGGGTAAGATCAAGCGTGGTAACCGTGAAATCATCGTAACTTCGAAAACAGGTGAAGTGAAGAAGTATCTTGTTGCATTGTCCAAACAGATTCTGGTTCAGGAGAACGACTATGTGCGTGCTGGTACTCCATTATCTGATGGTGCTACTACTCCGGCTGATATCCTGGCAATTAAAGGTCCTACGGCTGTACAGGAATATATTGTGAATGAAGTTCAGGATGTATACCGTCTGCAGGGTGTGAAGATCAATGATAAGCATTTTGAGATTATCGTTCGCCAGATGATGCGTAAGGTTCAGATCGATGAGCCGGGTGATACTCGCTTCTTGGAACAACAGGTAGTGGATAAGCTTGAGTTTATGGAGGAAAACGATCGTATCTGGGGTAAGAAAGTGGTTGTTGATGCAGGTGATTCTCAGAATATGCAGCCGGGACAGATTGTGACTGCTCGTAAGTTGCGTGATGAGAACAGTATGCTGAAGCGCCGTGACTTGAAACCTGTTGAGGTACGTGATGCTGTAGCTGCAACTTCGACTCAGATTCTTCAGGGTATTACGCGTGCTGCACTGCAGACTTCAAGCTTTATGTCAGCTGCATCCTTCCAGGAAACAACGAAGGTGTTGAATGAGGCTGCTATCAATGGCAAGACAGATAAACTTGAAGGAATGAAGGAAAACGTAATTTGCGGTCACTTAATTCCGGCAGGTACAGGTCAGCGTGAATTTGAAAAGATTATCGTTGGTTCAAAAGAAGAGTATGATCGTATCTTGGCGAACAAGAAGACAGTACTTGATTACAATGAAGTAGAATAATACAATTCAATTGACTATATGAAAAAGGAGCGATTGCTGTAGCAGGCAGTTGCTCCTTTTTTTTGTTTCTTTTACCTGACTGTATCATTCTTATCTCGATAAAATTTTGTTATTTTGCAAAAAAACATTTTATCTTATTTAATATGGAAGAACAAAATAACAACCAGTTACAGATCGAGTTGAAAGAAGAAGTAGCGCAAGGAACTTATGCGAATCTTGCAATCATTACTCATTCAAGCTCTGAGTTTATTCTAGACTTTGTACGGGTTATGCCAGGAGTGCCGAAAGCAGGAGTGCAATCTCGTATTATAGTAGCTCCAGAACACGCAAAACGCTTGTTGCGGGCATTGGAGGATAACATAGCAAAGTATGAACGTGCTTTTGGACCTATTCGTATTTCTGAAGAGTCACCGATGCCTCCGCTAAGTGTTGTAAAAGGCGAAGCATGAGGTTGATATAAAAACATTAAAAAAGAAAAAAAAGTTGTAGCGCATTGAATATTCAAATATTATTCGTATTTTTGCAGCCCAAAATGTATAGTTACGAAATTAATATAACAATAATATAAATCAAAAAACAATTAAAATGCCTACAATTCAGCAATTAGTAAGAAAAGGACGCGAAGCGCTGGTGGAGAAAAGTAAATCTCCAGCCTTGGATTCATGTCCTCAAAGACGTGGCGTTTGCGTGAGAGTATATACTACTACTCCGAAGAAGCCGAACTCTGCAATGCGTAAAGTAGCTCGTGTACGTTTGACTAACCAAAAAGAGGTTAACTCATACATTCCGGGAGAAGGACACAACTTGCAGGAACACTCAATCGTTTTGGTACGTGGCGGTCGTGTAAAAGACCTTCCTGGTGTACGTTATCACATTGTACGTGGTACACTTGATACAGCAGGTGTTGCTGGTCGTACTCAAAGACGTTCTAAATACGGAGCTAAGCGTCCGAAACCAGGACAAGCTGCACCGGCTAAGAAAAAATAAGGATTAAAACCTAATTAGAATTAAAGTAATAACTTACGTTTTAGTTTGTTGGAAATGCTAAAGGTTGAGTAAATTCTCCGGTGGGAGAGTTGAAGAAGTCAAGAAGTAGACAACCAAGAACAAAAACATTATTTTTCAAACAAATGAGAAAAGCAAAACCAAAAAAACGCGTAATCCTTCCGGATCCCGTTTTTAATGACCAAAAGGTTTCTAAGTTTGTAAACCATTTGATGTATGATGGTAAAAAGAATGCGTCTTATGAAATCTTTTATGCCGCTCTGGAAACAGTGAAAGCAAAACTTCCTAACGAAGAAAAATCAGCTCTCGAAATCTGGAAAAAG
>UMEI01020625.1_pt1 | contig 14001 bp, 10 predicted proteins | sample 1964711 | NCBI WGS metagenome assembly UMEI01 (sample SAMEA4836016, study PRJEB28245) | human gut metagenome | biome: gut microbiome; material: fecal sample | place: Denmark | collected 2008 | reverse complement strand
GATCATCGCACCAACTACGAGACCGGCAATGTGGATGCCGTGATGGACGGCGATCTGGACGGTTTCATCTTCGCATACCTCAAGGCTGCAAGCCGCGGGGAACTGCAGGATACCTGATCTTGAACGTATAAAATGCAAAGGCCGTGCTTCCTTTTGTGGAGGCACGGCCTTTTTTGTGTTCTTACGCCAGATCAGGCAGAATGGTATCCCAGAGATTTTCCTCCTGCCGCAGGGCGTTGAAGCAGCAGTCCAAGTACATTTTGTTTGCCGCTGCAAGGATCGTGCTGCGCAGAAGCAGCTTTTCATCTGCGGCATCCACGGCAAGGTCGCGGATCTCCCTGGTGCAGCCGAATACGAATGGCAGGCAGTTTTCCATCTCGTCGCAGAAGTAGTCGTAAGCTGCCCCGGCGGAACAGTGCGCCCGCTGCATTTTAAACAGGGCATCGATGTTTTCCATTGAGAGCACCGTTTTGGAGACTGCAATGTACATCAGGGATGCGATCTGATCGCGGGCGTACTTCTTGCGCACCGGGTGGGACAAAATGCCCTTTTTAACGTAGTTGCTGACCATGGAAGAGGTGAGCTCCACGCCGCAGAAGGTGCGAAAATAGCTGTTGACGTACTGCACGGTCTGGTCAAGATAAAGCCCCATCTGCGGGAGATCGGCGTACCGGGGCAGGGCAAACCCGGCGGCGCAGGCCGCAACGCGGCATTTGGTTTCAGTTTTCATATCGTAAGCAGTTTTCTAAGGTTGGTGCAGCAGGGCTGCGCGGGATACAGAAAATGGTTTTCTGGCGGTATTATAGCGCAAATCGGTTCTCTGGTCAACGGATTTTTAAAACTTTTGAAAGAATGCATAAAATCCCTTGACAGGTTTTTGAAAAACTGCTATGATGTCTGCAGTGAACCGAAAAACCATGCAGGCGGAAGTGCGTGTAAGGCACGGAAAATAAAAAAATGACCTGCTATCACAAAATAGATTTGGAGCGTGCATTTTATGAAAACCAAGATCGTTGTGGATTCTTCGTCCAACCTGTATGCCCTGCCGGGCGTGGATTTTGCCTGTGTGCCGTTGAAGATCGTCACGGATGAACAGGAATATCTGGATGACGGTACTCTGGATGCTGTGGGCATGGCCCGGTCTCTGCGTACTTACAAGGGCAAGACCAGCACCTCCTGCCCCAATGTGGCAGACTGGCTGGCTGCTTATGAGGGTGCGGAGCAGATCTTTGTTGCCACCATCACGGGCACACTGTCCGGCAGCTACAATGCTGCACTGCTGGCAGCGGAAGAATACAAGGAAACGCACCCGGAGGCCCGTGTTTTTGTTCTGGACAGCCTGTCCGCCGGGCCGGAGCTGCGTCTGCTGGCAGAGCGTCTGCGGGATCTCGTCCGGATCGGGATGGAGTTTGACGAGATCTGCGAGGCGATCCTGGCTTACCACAAGCACACACATCTGCTGTTTTCGTTGGAATCGCTGGCCAATCTGGCCCGCAATGGCCGTGTGAAGCCTGCTGTTGCCGCTGTGGCACGGATGCTGGGCATCCGGGTCATCGGTCAGGCCAGTGAGAGCGGCGAGCTGGAGGTGCTGTGTAAGACCCGCGGCGAGCACGGTGCACTGGAGCGCATCGTGCTGGAATTGAAGGATCACGGCTTTACCGATGGCAAAGTGCACATTGCCCACTGTGATAACCCGGAAGCTGCCAAGCGCCTGAAGCTGATGATCCACGCGGTGTTTGCAGGGGCGCAGGTGGATGTGACCGAGTGCGGCGGCCTGTGCAGCTACTACGCTGAGCAGGGCGGCCTGATGGTGGGCTATGAGGACGGAAAAACAGAGTAAAAGAGTTTTTGATATTGCAAGCAAGCCGGGCCTGCGGGTCTGGCTTGCTTTTTTTTGAACAGCGCAAAACTTGAAAAAGTTGTAAAACCGCGCTATACTTACACATAATTATAAATGGGAAAGGAGGGCAGGCCCATGCTTTTTCGTTCACCGGTCGTGCGCTTTTTCAGCCGCATTCTGAACCGCGTCACCATCACGGTGGTGTTGGTGGCATTGCAGCTGCTGTGGCTGTGCTGGGTGGCGTTTGCCATCACCACCGGCACGGGCCGCGTGTGGGTGAACGGCCTGCTCAACGCACTGAGCCTGCTCATCGTCCTGTACCTTGTGCGCAAGGATGAGAACAGCGCCTACAAGGTGGGCTGGATCGCGCTGATCGGCATTCTGCCGCTGCTGGGCGGTGCGCTGTATCTGGCTTTTGGCAACAAACGCCCGGCCAAGCGTCTGCGCCTGAAAATGCAGGCGGTGGAGGATGCCCACAAAAAAGACCTTGTACAGGAGCCGGGTGTGCTGGAAGGTCTGGATGCCCGCGAGCAGGGGCAGAGCCGATATGTGGCAAAGTACGGCCCCTATCCGGCGTGGCAGAACACTCGCACGCAGTATTTTGCCTGCGGCGAAGCCATGTATCCGCAGCTGCTGGCCGATCTGGAAAAGGCTGAAAAGAGCATCTTTCTGGAATTTTTCATCGTGAGCCACGGCTGCATGTGGAACGGCATTGAAAAGATCCTGCGCCGCAAGGCTGCGCAGGGCGTGGATGTGCGCCTGATCTACGATGATTTTGGCAGTCTGCTGGGTCTGCCCGCCGATTTCATCGTGCGCATGGAGCGGGCGCACATCCGCTGCATCCCGTTCAACCCGGTGGTGCCGCTGCTCTCGCTGGTGATGAACCACCGCGACCACCGCAAGATCGTAGTCATTGACGGTACGGTGGCCTACACCGGCGGCGTGAATCTGGCAGATGAGTATATCAATGCGGAGCAGCGCTTTGGCTACTGGAAGGATGCAGCCCTGCGTGTGGAAGGCGATGCCGCGTGGAACTTTACGGTGATGTTCCTCAACTTCTGGAACGCCTTCCGCCCCAGCGAGACGGATTATGATGCATTTCGTCCCATGCCGCTGGTGACGCCGGTATCGGACGGCATCGTGCAGCCCTACGCGGACAGCCCGCTGGACGAGGAACCGATGGCCGAGACGGTGTACCTGAACATCCTTGCGCAGGCACAGCGGTATGTTTATATCTACACGCCCTACCTTGCCGTGGGCGAGGAAATGCTGGGCGCACTGAAAAACGCGGCCAAGCGCGGGGTGGACATCCGGCTGGTGCTGCCGGGCATCCCGGACAAAAAGCTGGTGTTCCGGCTGAGCCGGTCGTACTATCTGCCGCTTTTGAGGGCAGGTGTACGCATTTACGAATATACGCCCGGCTTTCTGCATGCCAAGTGCTGGGTAAGCGACGATGTAACTGCCGTAGTGGGCAGCATCAACATGGACTACCGCAGCCTGTTCCTACACTTTGAGTGCGGTGTACTGCTGCAAAAGAACAGTCAGGTGGCAGTTCTGCGGGACGATGTACGGGCCACGCTGCCGCAGTGCCGCGAGATACAGGTGACAGAATGCCGCACCAGCCTGCCCGGCACGGTGCTGGACAGTGTGCTGCGGCTGCTGAGCCCCTTGATGTAAAGAAACTCCCTCAGTCCCCTCCGGTGACAGCTCCCTCGGAGAGGGAGCCTCTGGCGAAGAAGAAAAGCTTTCTGCACTGCCAAAGCCTCCCTCCGGGAGACAGACTTCCCCCGGCCGGGACAGATTCTCCCCGCGCCGGGGAGAAATGTCACCACAGGTGACAAAGAGAGGAACAGATGTCACGTAAGTGACAAAAAGGGGAACAGGTGGATGCGAACGAAGTGAGCAGACGGAAGGAGTTCCGTTTTATAAAACGTTCCTTTTCCGGGTAAACTAGCCCAAAAGCCCCTTTACGATGGGGGCAGGAAAGGGAGCGTTTTATTATAATGAAAAAGATACCTCGCATGATCCTGGGCTGCGCGCTGGCGGCAGCTCTGGCCCTGACCGCCTGCAGTCGAAGCGATTCCGGTTCCTCCGGCAGCATGAGCACGAACATGGGCGACAGTTCATCGCAGACGGGGCAGGCGGGCCAGAACGCCGCATACCGCACCGGCCTTGGCATCCTGACCGAAGCGTCTGATCAGGAACGCGCGGGCAAGATCGATACCATCGCAGCTGCCGTTCTGCTGGATGCCGAGGGCAGGGTGGCAGATGTGATGCTGGACGAGGTGGAGATCTCGGTCACGGGGGACAGCACCGGCAAGGTGACGATGCCCACCGACGATCGCACCAAGCGCCAGAAGGGCGATGATTACCCGCTGGCGGCGGTGTCCTCGCTGAAAAAGGGCTGGGCAGAGCAGGCGGATGCCTTTGGCAATTATCTTACCGGCAAAACCCCGGATGAGGTGAAGAAGCTTGCCACCGACGATGACGGCAAGCCGAAGGATGCTGACCTGCTCTCCACCTGCACCATTGCGGTGGACGGCTATCGGGATGCTGTGGTGCGCGCCTGCGAGAATGCAAAGGCAGTCGGCTCGGCCCGCGGCGACCGCGCTGTGCTGGGCGTGTCAGTGCGCAATGACACCAAGGAACTGACCGCCGACGATGACCACGATGTGACCGCGCAGGTGGACATCACAGTGGCAGCCCTGACGCTGGATGCTGACGGCCGTGTGACCGGTGCAGTGGCGGATGTGGCAGAGCCTGCCCTTACCGTGGGCGCGGATGGTACGGTGTCGGCACCGGAGATGGTCAAAACCAAGGTGGAACTGGGCGACAGCTACGGGATGCGCGGGGCATCCAGTCTGGACAAGGAATGGTACGAGCACAGCGAGGGCTGGTGCGATTACCTGAAGGGCAAGACCCGTACTGAGATCGCAGGCATCCCGGACGATGGTTCGGATGCCGACCTTGCGGCACTGTGCACCATCTCGGTGACGGAGCTGCAGAAGGCTGCGCTGGCGGCGTTTGCGGAAGAGTAAAGCGGAGAAAAGAGGAAAGGCGCAAAGCTTTTCCTCTTTTCTTTGTGCAACCAGACCAAAGAATTGGCGCAGAAAAGCCTTGAAAAAGACGAACTGCACTAACTTTTGCATTTCCTCTTGCCAAATGGCTGCAAACGCGCTATTCTATAGTCACAGTTTAACACTTTAGCATGATAAAATGCTAAACCGAGAGGGAACACATTGGGGAAACAAAAAAGGGAGGAACCTTTTATGAAACGTCTTGTCTCTGCTTTTCTGGCTGGTGCCATGGCACTGAGCCTTGCCGCCTGCGGCGGTGCCGCATCCACTTCCACCGTGGCATCTTCTGCCTCTGTATCCGGGAGCGCAGCCGCCTCCGAGACCGCAGCCAGCGATCTGGACTACATCAAGGAAAAGGGCAAGATGGTCATTGGCTACACCGTCTATGAGCCGATGAACTACACCGATGCCGACGGCAACTTTACCGGTTTTGATACCGAGCTGGCAACTGCCGTGTGCGAAAAGCTGGGAGTCGAGCCGGAGTTCGTGGAGATCAACTGGGATACCAAGGTGGTGGAGCTGGATGCCAAGAGCATCGACTGCATCTGGAACGGTATGACCCTGACCGATGACATCATGGCCAACACCGCCACCACCAAGGCCTACGCCAAGAACGCACAGGTCGTGGTCGTGAAGGACGGCACCGACTACAGCTCCACTGCGGATCTGGTGGGCAAGACCGTGGTTGCCGAGGCTGGTTCTGCCGGTGAAGCCGCCATTGAGGGCGACGAAAACCTTGCACAGGCCGATTACGTCTCCAAGAGCGTGCAGACCGACTGCCTGATGGAAGTTGCCGCAGGCACTGCTGATGCCGCTGTGCTGGATCTGACTCTGGCCAACGCCATGATCGGTGAGGGCACCGACTATGCAAGCCTGAAGATCGTGGACGAGCTGAACGCTGAAGAGTACGGCGTGGCCTTCCGCAAGGGCAGCGATGCTGCCGCAGCTGCAGATGCCGCCTTTGACGAGCTGAAGGCTGACGGCACCATGCAGGCTCTGGCTGACAAGTACGATCTGGCTCTGGCCGACTGAGTTCTATAAGAATGTAATTACTCCTTCCGTCATCGCTGCGCGATGCCACCTCCCTCGGTGAGGGAGGCTTTTTGTTGCCGATATGCGTGAGGCTCCCTCATTGAGGGAGCTGTCACCGAAGGTGACGGGAGGAGTTCAAAAAACGGATTGATGGGTGTGTTCTTGTGTCTGTGATTCTGAGTCGCCTTTCCGGCGCGTTTCTGCTCAACTGTGAGCTGTTCGCTCTGACCCTGCTGTTTGCGCTGCCGCTGGGTCTGGTGGTGGCTTTCGGCTCCATGAGCCGGTGCAAGCCGCTTTCCGGCGCGGTAAAGACCTTTGTATGGGTCATCCGCGGCACGCCACTGATGCTGCAGATCATCGTGATCTACCTTGGCCCCGGCCTGCTGGGCATGAATAACCCGTGGCCCTCCGGCTCCGGCGGACGCATGGTGGCGGCGGTGGTGGCTTTTGCCATCAATTACGCCTGCTACTTCTCCGAGATCTACCGCGGCGGCATCGAAGCCGTTCCCAAGGGCCAGACCGAGGCCGGTCAGGTGCTGGGCATGACCAAGACCCAGATCTTCTTCAAGGTGACGCTGCTGCAGGTGGTCAAGCGCATTCTGGCCCCCATGGGCAATGAGGTGATCACCCTCGTCAAGGATACCTCGCTGGCAAACACCATTGCCAACAAGGAGATCATCATGATGGCCAAGGAGTACAGCGCAAAGGGCTTGATCTGGCCGCTGTTCTCCACTGCCATCTTCTTCCTGGTGTTCGTGGGTGCACTCACCCTGCTGTTTGGCTGGGCCGAAAAGAAACTGGATTATTTCCGCTGATGAAAGGGAGGAAATTGGATTATGGCACTGCTTGAAGCCTCCGGCATCGGCAAAAACTTTGGCGATACCAAAGTACTCAAGGATATCTCACTCACGCTGGAACAGGGCGAAGCGCTGGCGATCATCGGCTCGTCCGGCTCCGGTAAGACCACCCTGCTGCGCTGCCTGAACTTTCTGGAACGGCCGGACACCGGCATCATCAAGGTGAACGGCGAGACCATGTGGGACGCTGCCGACCCCGCCACCCAGCGCGAGAGCGAGATCCGCAAAAAGCGGCTGCACTTTGGTCTGGTATTCCAGAACTTCAACCTTTTCCCGCAGTACACCGCCCTGCAGAACGTAATGCTGGCGGGTGAACTGCTGGCGAAGGAGCGCCCGGACTACAAGGCCAACAAAAAGGCCATCCATGCCGAGCTGGAACAGCAGGCACAGGAACTTCTGGCCCAGATGGGCCTTTCTGCCCGGGCAGGCCACTACCCGCACCAGCTTTCCGGCGGTCAGCAGCAGCGCGTGGCCATTGCCCGCGCACTGGCTCTGCACCCGGACATTCTCTGCTTCGACGAGCCGACCTCGGCCCTCGACCCGGAGCTGACCGGCGAGGTGCTGCGCGTCCTGCGCGACCTTGCCGACCGCAAGACCACCATGATCATCGTCACCCACGAGATGCACTTTGCCCGTGACGTGGCCGACCGCATCATGTTCATGGATGGCGGCGTGGTGGTGGAGGAAGGCCCTGCCAAGCAGCTCATTGAGCACCCACAGGAGGAGCGCACCAAACAGTTCCTTGCGCATTACTCGGAATAAGCAAAATCACCAATTCTTGCGGCAAAAATTCGTAAATGTTGATGCAATGCAAATCTTGTAAATCCTGCGTCACTCCACTATAATATCATTCATGAATGTACACGACGTCCTGCCCCTTTCCGGCAGGGCGTTTTTCACGGCAAAAATCACGACATCAAGCCGGTTCCCAGTGTGGCAGGAGGATTTTATACTATGACAAAGGATATGACCCAAGGCAGTCCGCTCAAGCTGATCCTTGCGTTTGCGGTGCCGCTGATGCTGGGCAGCCTGTTCCAGCAGTTCTACAATCTGGCCGATACCATCATCGTGGGCCGCTTTGTGGGCGTGGAAGCGCTGGCCGCTGTGGGCAGCGTGGGCGGTTTGAACTATCTGGTGCTGGGCTTTGTGAACGGCATCGCCTGCGGCTTTTCCATCCCCATCTCGTGGACTTTCGGCGCAAAGGACTACAAGGAGATGCGCCGCTACACTGCCAACACCGTGTGGCTGTCCATCTTCTTTGCGGTGGTGCTGACCATTGTCACTGTGGCGCTGACCCGCTCGGTGCTGGTGTGGACGAACACCCCGGAAAACATCATCGACCTTGCGGATATCTATATCCGCACCATTTTTGCAGGCATCCCCTTCACTCTGCTTTATAATGTGACCAGCGCGCTGATGCGTGCGCTGGGCGACAGCAAGCGCCCGCTGTATTTCCTGCTGGTGGCAAGCTTTTTGAACATCGGGCTGGATCTGGTGTGCATCATCATGTTCCATATGGGGGCATTCGGTGCGGCATTTGCCACTGTGGTCAGTCAGGCTGTGGCGGGTCTGGGCAGTCTTTTGTACATCCTGCGCCACTACCCGGAGCTGCGCTGGAGCAGGGAAGAGGGCTGTTTCAGCCTGACCCACTGCGCAAAGCTGTGCAGCATGGGCATTCCCATGGGCCTGCAGTGCAGCATTACGGCCATTGGCAGCGTGGTGCTGCAGGGTGCGGTGAACGGTCTGGGCAGCGACATCGTGGCCGCGCAGACCGCCGGCGGCAAGGCGGCGCAGTTCCTGTGCGTGCCGCTGGAGAGTATCGGCACAGCGATGACCACCTATGCCAGCCAGAATATGGGCGCAAAGGACCTGGACCGTGTGGACCGGGGTGTGTACACCGCCCTCGGCATCGGCTGCGTGTACAGCATTGCGTCCTTCCTCATCCTGCGCGTGACGGATAAGCTGCTCATCGGCCTGTTTTTGGACGCAGGCGAGACCGCCATTATGGCCAATGCCCAGAGCTTTATCTTCTGGAACAGCGTATTCTACATCCCGCTGGCGGTGCTCATTATCTACCGCTACACCATTCAGGGTCTGGGCTTCTCCGGCCTTGCCATGTTTGCCGGTGTGGCCGAGATGATCGCCCGCGCCATGGTGGGCTTCTGGTTCGTGCCGCTGTGGGGCTACTTTGCGGCCTGCATCGCAAGCCCGGTGGCATGGTTCTTTGCCTGCTTCTTCCTCATTCCGGCCTACTTTGTGGTGCGCAAACGCCTGCAGAAGGAAAAGGACATCGAGAAGGAACACGATGCCCGCACCGCAAACGCTTAAAGAATGTTCGCAAGCTCTCCTGCAAAGGGGAGCTTTTTTGCTGTTCGGGCTGTAGGGTAGCCCTTGGTTTCAGGGAACTTTATCAGGTGCTACTGTAGGAGCGTTATCTGAGCAAGTTTAAACTTTTAAACGATACAACGATTAAAAAGTAACTTCGGCAAGCTGCGTAAGTTCCAAAGGCTGCATAAGTTTGAACTTGCGCACGAAGTAGAACTTGCGCAACCTGATAAACAATCAAAATAGAACGTATGTATGCTTATAATTTTAAACTTGCGCACTTGATCCTCCACGGTAGAGCTGCACTGCAGTCTGCCCGGATGATTTACAAATCCCGCCAAAAGCGTTATACTACTTATGATTGTGTAATTTGGCAGGAGGTGAGCGCATGGCAGAGCAGCAGCTGGAACAGATCGAGGGCACCGTGGAGGATATCATCTACGAGAACACCGACAACGGTTATATGGTGTTCGAGGTGTCCGGCGGCGGTGTGGTCACAGTGGTGTGCGGCATTGTGGGCGAACTGCACGCGGGCGAAAGCGTGGTCTGCCGCGGCCGCTACGAGAACCACGCCACCTATGGCCGCCAGTTCCACGCACAGGAGTGCGAGACCGACATGCCCAAGGATCTGGAAGCGGTGTACGCCTTCCTTGCCAGCCGGTCACTGCCGTACATCGGGGCCAAGACGGCGGATAAGATCATCGACCTGTTCGGTGCCCAGGCGCTTGAGGTGATCGCCAACGACCCGGCCCGGCTCACGCAGGTGCCCGGCATCTCGGCGGACAAGGCCGACCGCATCCAGCAGGAGTTCAAGCGGATGTTTGGGATGCGGGAGCTGATCGCCTATCTGGCGCAGTTCGAGATCAGCCCGCGCCGCGCGATGGAGGTGTTCCGCACCTTCGGCCCAGGGGCCATGCAGGCCATTGCGGCAAATCCCTATCTGCTCTGCGGCGAACCGCTGCAGCTGGATTTCCGCCACGCGGACAGCATTGCCCAGTATTACCACATGGAAGGCGACTGCGCCCAGCGGCTGGAAGCGGCCCTGCTGCGCACCCTGCGCCACAACGCGGGCAACGGCCACACCTGCCTGCCGCGCACCCAGCTGCTGGAAACGGCATCCAATTTTATCCATCAGCCGCCGGAAAAGCTGGCTGCTGCGCTGGACGAGTGCATCCGCACCGAAGAACTGCGGGTGAAGCTGTTTGACGGCACACCGTATATTTATCTGCCCGACCTGCTGGAAGCCGAGGAGGACATTGCTGCCCGGCTTGCCATGCTGACAAAACGGGGCAAGAATACCGCCCACGGGCTGGATAAAAACATTCAAATTCTGGAACTGACGCAGGGCTTTGCCTATGCGCCCCTGCAGAAGGAAGCCATCCGCAAAGCCATGACCGAGAACTGCCTTGTGCTCACCGGCGGCCCCGGCACCGGCAAGACCACCACCGTCAACGCCATTCTGCAGCTGCTGGAAGATCAGGCGGAACGGGTGGCCCTGTGTGCGCCCACCGGCCGCGCGGCTAAACGGCTGAGTGAGCTGACCGGCCGCAAGGCCAGCACCATCCACCGTCTTTTGGAGGTGGACTACACCGGCGGCGTGGTCAGCTTTATCCACAACGACAAGAACCTGCTCAAGTGCGATGTGGTCATTCTGGACGAAATGAGCATGGTGGATGTGAAGCTGTTTCAGGCCCTGATCGCAGCGCTGCGCTACAGCTGCCGCATTATCATGGTAGGTGATGCCGACCAGCTGCCCAGCGTCGGCCCCGGCAATATTCTGGGCGAGATCATCCGCTCCGGGCTGGTGCCCACCGTGTGCCTGAACGAGATCTTCCGGCAGGCAAAGCGCAGCCTGATCGTGGAGAACGCCCACCACATCATCTCAGGTGAACCGCTGCAGAAGGGCGGTAAGACCGACGACTTCTTCTTTTTGGAATCGGACGGCGATGCGGCCCAGCGGTTGGTGTGTGATCTGGTCACCACCCGCCTGCCGCGCAGCTACGGCTTCGATCCGATCCGGGACATTCAGGTGCTGTGCCCCACCAAGCTTGGCCCTACCGGCACACAGGCACTGAATGTGGAACTGCAGAACCTGCTGAATCCGGAACAGACGGGCAAGCCCCAGCTGCAAAGCGCCGCCCGGGTGTTCCGCGTGGGCGATAAGGTGATGCAGGTGCGCAATAATTACGAGATCATCTGGAACCGCATTGGCGGGGAGCAGGGCGTGGGTGCCTACAATGGCGACATCGGCATTGTGGAGAGCATCAACACGCGGGATCGCTCCATGGTGGTGCGCATGGATGATAAGCGGCTGGTCTACCCGGCAGAGAACCTGGGCGAGCTGGAGATCGCCTATGCCATCACGGTACACAAAAGTCAGGGCAGCGAGTTCCCGGCGGTGATCCTGCCGGTGGCGCAGGTGCCGCCGCGGCTGTGCTACCGCAACCTGTTCTACACCGGCGTTACCCGTGCACGGAAGCTGTGCATCGTGGCGGGCCGCAGGGACGTTGTGAACCGCATGATGGGCAACATCCGCCAGAACCTGCGCTACAGCGGCCTTGCCTATCTTTTGCAGGCAGAGCTGCCGCCGGAACAGACGGAAGCAGAATAGGGCAGGCCAGCAGATAGCTTTCTCCGCGAACAGCCCGGAACCCACGGTTCCGCCCCAATACTTCGTATCGGGGCCCCACTTCCCGGTCATTCGCTGGAGAAACTATCTGCCGTCCTGATGGCATCGGCACCGTTCGCTCCGGCAAGATGCGCGAAGCCATGTCTAAAGTGTAGGCTGCGACTAAAATCGACAGAAAAGCCCGACGGGAAGTGCGAGGACTTCTCACGCTGGTGGTCTGGCGAGCGCAGGCGGGACGGAGTGAACGGTGACAATACTGCATTGCGTCAAAACCGGTATACATTTTGCAGCAACTATGCTATACTGTAGACTGGTATGATTTCCGGCCTGCATCAACAGGCCGTTGTTTCGATAGAGGAACCAGAGAAAGGAAAAAAGAACTTATGGCACAGAACGATATCGGTATCGATCTTGGTACCACTACCATTATCATTGCGCAGGAGGGCAAGGGCGTTGTGCTCAACCAGCCCAGCGTTGTGGCAATGGATACCCGCAAGAAGACCGTGCTGGAAGCAGGCGATAAGGCCCTTGCTATGGTGGGCCGCACCCCGAACTATATTTCTGCCATCTTCCCGCTGAAGGACGGTGTGATCAGTGACCATACCATGACCCGTGAGCTGATCTGCCGTTTTGTCAAGCAGGTGTACAGCTCCCACATGGTCAAGCCCCGCGTGGCCGTCTGTGTGCCCGCCGCCATTACCGGCATTGAAAGCGATGCCGTGGTGGAGGCTGTGGTGGCCGCTGGTGCCCGTCAGGTGTACCTGATCGACGAACCCATTGCCGCTGCCCTTGGCTCCGGCATCGACATCACCCAGCCGGAGGGCCGCATGATCATTGATATCGGCGGCGGCACCACCGATATTGCAGTGCTTTCTCTGGGCGGCAAGGTCAAGGCCACCAGCGTGCGCGTGGCCGGCAACCACTACGACGAAGAGATCCTCAAGTTCGTGCGCAACAAGTACAGCGTTGCCATTGGCCAGCGCACCGCCGAAGAGCTGAAAAAGAACGTGGCCTGCTGCCCCCAGAAGACTGATTTCCACGAGACCATGGAGATCAAGGGCCGCAGCCTGCTCACCGGCCTGCCGGTGCGTGTGAATGTTTCCACTGACGACCTGTACGACCCGGTCATGATGCTCAGCGAGCAGATCGGCACCGCAGCCCATCAGGTGCTGGAAAAGACCCCTCCGGAACTGGCAGGCGATATCTTCCGCAATGGCGTCATGCTGACCGGCGGCGGTGCACAGCTGCACGGCCTTACCGAATACCTGAGCGAAGAGCTGAAGGTGGAGGTGACGGTTTCGCCCGATCCCGTCAACTGTGTGGCACTGGGCACTGCCATGAGCCTTGGCCTGAACGACAAGCTGGAAACCGGCTTTTTGGATGCAACGCCCCGCATTGGCCGCAGATGACCAAAGCTGCACCATTTATCCATGAATCTGAACAAAAGCGCCAAAAAGAAAAAATATCTATTTTTGTTGAAATAAATTGGAAAATAAGGTATAATGTACCCAAATTGATTTTCTGCTGACGATCTTGTATCGGACGCAGTATACAAGAAACAGGAGGAAAACCATGGATTTAGGTTTTGACGTGGTCGTTACCATTACCGGCATCGTACTGGTGTTCTTGATCCTTATCCTGCTGATGGCGATTATCACGCTGGAAGGCAAGATCTTCGATTCGATGAACGCAAAGAAGAAGGCTGCCAAGGAAGCCGCCAAGGCTCCCGCTGTACAGCCCGCTGCACCCGTGCAGCAGGCCGCAGCTGCTCCCGCTCCTCAGGTGGAAGAGGGCATTCCCGGTGATGTGATCGCCGCCATTATGGCAGCAATCCATGCAATGGGCAACGGCAAGTACACCCTCAAGGCTGTGCGCCGCAGCAAGAACGGCTGGGGCAATGCGGGTGTAAACGACACCACCGCACCGTTTTAACAGAGGAGGAAGAGCATGACACAGTTTATTGATACTCTGGTCGGTATTTTCCAAAGCTCCGGCTTTGCGAAGTTTGGCGAGCCGGGCGGCTACCTGTACGCAGTTATGATCTGCGTGGGCTGCTTTTTGCTGTACCTGGCCATCGTCAAAGAGTTTGAGCCGCTGATCCTGCTGCCCATGGCATTCGGCATGATCCTGGCAAACCTGCCCGGAAGCGGCGTTATCCACATGCAATATTTCGTCGGTGACGGTCTGGAACACCCCATGTGGGTGGAGATCCTGAACAACGGTGGTCTGGCCGATATGCTC
>UMEI01008142.1_pt1 | contig 14096 bp, 9 predicted proteins | sample 1964711 | NCBI WGS metagenome assembly UMEI01 (sample SAMEA4836016, study PRJEB28245) | human gut metagenome | biome: gut microbiome; material: fecal sample | place: Denmark | collected 2008 | reverse complement strand
TTCAGATGGAATCGATGTTCTGAGGATTGAAGAGATGAAATCCCCGATGAACACTGACTTTTTAAGGAAAAGGAAGGAAATGGAAAGCACTATATACTACTGAAAAACAAAGAAAATCTATAAAGGAGGACAAGACATTTGAGAAAACAGAATGAAAGGAAAAACCTTTACTGCTTGGAAAATGGGATGACAGAAAAACAAAACAACCTCGCTTCGCTCGAGAACTACTGTATCCGTCGCCTCCGGCGCCACCTTCTCCTTCCGGAGCAAGGTCAACACCCTTAAACCAGCCTTCGGCTGAAAAAACATGCCAACCAAGGCTAACGCCTTGAGGAAATGCAACTCATCCGTCAGCTCCGCTGACACCTTCCCTTCCAGAACAAGGTCAAAGGCGCACCATGGCTTTTAGCAGCTTCGCTCGCGGAGCTGCATCTTTGCCCCCACGCAAAAGCTCCCGGCCGTAGCCGGGAGCGATCCGAAAGGGTCTTTGGGTTCCGCGTGTATTATGAAAAACAATGCAAGAACAAATCAACGCAACTCATCGTTTCATTATTTTATCCAAAGGAGGTATTACGGTGATTGACTACCTTCGCGGGACTTCTTTCGGACTCTTTCGTTACATATATTATACCATTTTCCGATATTAAATATAATAGGCAATTTATCCTTTATTTTCCAAGTTTAGCTTCTATGTTTATTTTCTTTCTTTAGCAATGAAAAAGGCTCCTGGTCATAAGGAGGCGCATGGTTCAAATATTATAATGTGCCGAAGCACTGCTCGAACGCCTGCGCCTCCGCATAGCCGGGAGCTTTGCGGATTTCTTGTATATACTATATACCATTTGGTGAAAAATGCAATATTTCTTTTCTTATTTTCCCTCTGAGCCTCTCTTTTTCTGTTCCTTTCTTATTGTATAATAGAGGAAATATGCTAAGTAAGGAGGGAGCTCTATGCAGGATGATAAGGTCGTGGAAGGCAAGGTGCGTCTGGCGCGTATTCTTGGGGAACGGATGGAGAAGGCTTTTTATCCGGCTGCGCGGCGTTCTTTCACGTCGGAGACGGATGTGGGGACGGCTTTTTATGCCTGGGCGAAGGCGCATGAGCTCTCTTTTGCTGAGAATCGTCATGTGCTGAATGATGTGATCCGGAAGTATGTGTGCTTCCGTCTGCAGCTGGCTTCGAAGATGGCGCGTGATTTGTCTGCGGAGAGCCATTTCCTGTCTTCTGCTTTTGAGGGGCATCTGGATTTCGATACGACGCGTTCTCTGATGTCGGAGTTCGATGCGGCGGAGAAGGCGGCTTCTCTTTTCAAGGGTCCGGATTTCTTTACGAAGTCTGCTGTCCTTGAAATGCTGTCGCTGATGACGGCGGAGGTGAAGGAGTCGCTGCTTCCGGCTGCGGATTTCTTTGCGCCGGAGACGGAGGGTTTCGTGCATGAGGCGCGCCGGATCCTGGATCTTTATATCGAGTCGTTGTCTTTCTGTGATCCGGACTTCAGGGGTCGTGAGGGAAAGCTTCCTCTGCTGCTTTTAAAGGCCATAGGAACGGATCTTGGTCTGTCCCAGGGAAATCGTATCATGGAGAGCGCGAAAACGATGGTGCCGCTTGATGAGATGTTTTCGAAGATGCAAAAAACGGAGGAAGGCCTGCCGGATACGAGGTTCATTTACCGGTACATGCTTTTCCGTGCGTATGTCCCTGCTTTCTTTGCTTCGTATCTGTGGCAGAGGCGCGACATGAGGGATTCGATTGCCGAGGGCATCCTCCAGTCCCCTTCTGTGGCGCGCTGGGTCAGGAGAAGGGTCGCAGCAGGCGATCTTCTGCCTGAGGATATTCCGGTCCGCCAGAAGATGTACCTGAAGATCCACATGTTCATGCGCCAGTGGGCTTTCTTCAATCCGAAGAACACGCGCGCCTACTACCGCTACTTCCCGGATTTTGCGATGCGTATCGCCGACAAAGCCTCCGGCGACGCCTTCCCCGCAGCTGCCATGAAACTGATGAGGGAGCTTGGCAAGACAAGGGAAGGAAACAAGCGTCCTTTCTCCAAGGAAATAGAGAACTTCCTCATCGAGGAAACGGGGGACTACGTCATCCAGACGGCCCACACCATCTACTTCACCTACGGCCTCTCCTTCAGGAAACCCGACGACTTCGTCGTGTCCACATTGAAAGAACTGCCGATCAAGCATCCCTTCCTCGCAGGGATCAAGAAGATATTCGGACTGTGAGATTTAAAAACAAAAAACAGAGGGAAGCCCCGCTCGATGGCGGGGCTTTTTTTGGTGCGGCGGACTGAGAGAGGATAAAACCTTACAACCGAGCTGACACTCGAGGGAAATGAACCTTTTTGAAAACCATAAAACCAAGGCTAACGCCTTGAAGAAATGCAACTCATCCGCCCCGTACACTAACTTATGAGACATTTGTGTTGCTACCGCTACCGTCAACTGGTATACGGCGCACCTTCTCTTCCAGAGCAAGGTCAAGACCGGCCTACGGCCCTGAAAATCAAGACTCAGTACATCGCAGTTGATAGTTGTCATTCACGCCAATGCGGAAGGTTTTAACCTGCCCCAGCGGGGAAGGCGCGGTCAGCCAATCATTTAACTGTTGCTGACGAAAGGGGTGCAGTATTCATTGCTCTTAGAAATATAAAAAGGTTCCGCGAGCGGAGCGAAGTTGGATGGTGTTTTAAATCGCGCTCCGCCGCGGTTGTACGGTTTCTATATAAGAGCTTATTGATATGAAAGCGTACCTTAGCACTTTTAGCGATGCTGCGGAAGCGAAGGGAAAACCTTTACAACCGCAGCAATGCTGCGAGAACTACATCTCATTCCCGGTCTCCGACCGGACCTTCTCCTTCGGAGCAAGGTCAACACCCTTAAACCTCGCTTCGCTCGAGGAACAGCCCCCTCACACGCAAAAAGGACATCCCGCGCGGGATGTCCTTTCCTTTTTCCTTATTTATCGTTCTATCATTGATTATTTGTTTTCATCTCTGTGAGCAACGGCTGCGTCTACGAGGCCCTGGAAGAGGGGATGCGGACGGTTCGGGCGGGATTTGAATTCCGGGTGTGCCTGGGTTGCTTCGAAGTATGGATGGTCGGCGAGTTCGATGGTTTCAACGAGTCTGCCGTCCGGGCTGGTGCCGGATACGATAAGGCCTGCTTTTTCGAGTTCCGGGCGGAGTGCGTTGGAGACTTCCCATCTATGACGATGACGTTCATAGACGATTTCCTGGTTGCCGTAGAGTTCTCTTGTCTTGGTGCCTTCTTTGAGTTTGCACGGGTAGATGCCGAGGCGCATGGTGCCGCCTTTTTCGGTGACGTCTTCCTGGTCGGACATGAGATCGATGACCGGATATGGTGTATCCGGTACAAATTCGGTGGAGTTAGCGTCTTTCATGCCGCATACGTCTCTTGCGTATTCGATGACGGCGCACTGCATGCCGAGGCAGAGGCCGAGGAACGGGATCTTGTTGGTGCGTGCGTACTTGATGGTGGCGATCTTGCCTTCTACGCCGCGGTTGCCGAAGCCTCCTGGTACGACGATGCCGTCGATGTCTTTGAAGACTTCACGGAGATCGGGCTGTTCTTCTTCGATGGTTTCGGAGTTGACCCAGCGGATGTTGACCTTATTTCCTGTCTTGAAGCCTGCATGGGAGAGGGCTTCGACGACGGAGAGGTATGCGTCGTGGAGTTCGACGTATTTGCCGACGAGGGCGATGTTGACAGTCTTGTCAGCGGAAAGGATGCGGGAAACCATGGCTTCCCAGTCTTTCATGTCGCACGGGCTGTCGTCAAGGCCGAGTTTTTCGAGAGCGATGCGGTCGAGGCCTTCGTCTCTCAGCATAAGCGGTACTTCATAGATGCTGGATGCGGTGAGGTTGTTGATGACTGCATCTGGTTCTACGTCGCAGAAGAGGGCGATCTTTCTCTTCATGTCTTCCGGGATTGCCTTGACGGTGCGGCATACGATGATGTCCGGCTGGATGCCGATGGAGCGGAGTTCCTTGACGGAGTGCTGGGTCGGCTTGGATTTCAGTTCGTCTGCTGCTTCGATGTATGGCACGAGGGTGACGTGGATGTAGAGTACGTCATTTCTGTTCGGCACGTCCTTCTTGACCTGACGGATGGCTTCGAGGAATGGCAGGGATTCGATATCGCCGACGGTGCCGCCGATTTCGGTGATGACGATGTCTGCATTGTCATTGCGGCCGACGCGGAGGACTCTGTCTTTGATTTCGTTGGTGATGTGCGGGATGACCTGGATGGTGGATCCGAGGTATTCGCCTTTTCTTTCTTTGTTGATAACGGACTGGTAGACTTTGCCTGTTGTCACGTTGGAAGCCTTGGAGAGGTTTTCGTCGATGAAACGTTCATAGTGGCCGAGGTCGAGATCCGTTTCGGCGCCGTCGTCAGTGACGAATACTTCGCCGTGCTGATACGGGCTCATGGTGCCGGGGTCGATGTTAATATATGGATCGAATTTCTGGATGGTGACTTTATACCCTCTGTTTTTGAGTAATCTTCCGAGGGAAGCGGCCGTGATGCCTTTGCCCAGAGATGAAACGACGCCGCCGGTTACGAAGATGTATTTAGTCATGAGACCTCCTCTTTCAATGATAGTAACGATCGAATTTTCTTCCTTTTATTATACTCCCGGCCCGTATGGGAAGAAATACGGCGGGATATATTTTTACATATGTTCAGGAGCAGAAACGCCCAAGATGGCGAGTGCATGCGCGAGGACGTACTGTACGGCTGTGATGAGGCCGAGGCGTGCTTCGGTGGTCTTTGCATCGACGCCGAGGATTCTGCATTCTCTGTAGAAATGATGGAAGAGGGCTGCCAGTTCGTAAGCATACTTGGCTACGCGCTGCGGTGCTCTTTCAACGGCTGCGCCCGCCAGAAGCTGGTGGTAGTTTTCCATTTTCTTGATGAGGTCGAATTCGCATTCTTCCTTGAGGTAGGAGAAATCGGTGCCTGCGAAGGACGGTTCCCATTTCACGCCTGCTTCTTTCGCCTGATCGAAGAGGCTGTGGATGCGGGCATGGGCGTACTGGATGTAGTAGACCGGGTTGTCGCTGGACTGTTTCTTGGCAAGATCGATGTCAAAGTCCATCTGGGAGTCGAGTGTTCTTGCGCAGAAGAAATAGCGTGCTGCGTCGGTGCCGACTTCGTCCATCAGTTCACGCAGGGTGACTGCCTGGCCGGTACGCTTGCTCATCTTGACTGGCTGTCCGTCGCGGAGGAGGGTAACCATCTGGAGGAGCATGATTTCAAAATCATCGGGGTTGTATCCGAGGAATTTCATAGCCGTCTTCAAGCGGATGATATATCCGTGGTGGTCAGCGCCCCAGATGTCGATGAGTTTGTTGTATCCTCTTTCGATCTTGTTTCCAACGTATGCGATGTCGGAGCAGAAGTAGGTCGGCACGCCGTTGGTACGGATGACGACTCTGTCCTTGTCATCGCCGTTCTTTGTGGTACGGAGCCAGAGGGCGCCGTCTTTTTCGTAAAGGTTGTCTTCATCCTTCAGTACCTTTAAGGCCTTGTCGACCTGTTCCGGATAGAGAGATTTTTCGGAGAACCAGTTGTCGAAGTCTACGTTGAAATCGTGGAGGTCCTTGCGGAGGGCGTCGAGTTTTTCGTTGAGGCTGATGTCCTTGAATGCCAGGAGGCGTTCTTCATCGCTCATGTCCAGGTATTTCTTGCCGTCTCTTTCAAGGATTCTCTTGGCTGTTTCGACGATGTCCTGTCCATGGTAGCCGTCTTCCGGGATTTCTGCGTCGTAGCCGCAGAGCTGGAGGTATCTGGCATTGATGGATTCAGCGAGATGGTCGATCTGGTTGCCTGCGTCGTTGACGTAGTATTCGGAATAGACGTCATAGCCGGCAGCGCGGAGCAGGTTCACCATAGCGGAACCGTATGCTGCGCCTCTGGCATGGCCGATGTGAAGCGGGCCTGTCGGGTTGGCGGAAACGTATTCCACGAGGATTCTGTCCTTCTGGTCTTTCGGAAGGTCCCCGTAGGACGGGCCTGTCTTCAGGATTTTTTCCAGTTCGGCATAGACGGTGTCTGCTGCCAGGAAGAAATTGATGAACCCTGCGCCTGCGATATCCATCTTGGCAACAAGGGGCGTGTCGATATGTTTCACGATCACTTCCGCGATCTGGCGCGGCGCTCTGTGCGCTGCTTTTGCCCAGCGCATGGAAGCATTGGTGGAATAATCGCCGAATTCCTTGGACTTCGGGACTTCCAGACGCTGCATGGGGGCGTATTCCCCTTCCGGCAGCTCGCCTGCCGCAATGGCGGCGTCCTTTGCTTTTTCAATGATTTCCTTCAGTTGTTCTCTGACTTCCATGAATACTCCGGATCCTCCCGCACTTCTATTACAACTTCATTTAAATGGTTAAACAGTCCTTTGAGCTCGACGTCGTAGGTCAGAACGACCTTGCCTTCGCCGCCTGTAAGACTGTCTTCGATGCTCCTTGTGACGACGGTCACTTCGAGGGGTCCCATCAGTGTCTGATAGGTCGACTTCGATGACTTGCCGATGCGGTACTCCTGCTCCTGCAGGAATGTGCCTTCCCGCAAAAGGCTGACGTGGTCCTCGTAAACGCGGAGCGTCGTCGTCGTGCCTTCCATGCCGGCTAGTTTCGTTTCCCGGTAAGAGACGTACCTCATATTCCCCTCTTCCCCGTAAATGCCCGGGGTTTCCAGGGTGATTTTCTCATCCTTTCCGGTCTCGTCACGCTGGACGGAAGTGACATTGATAATGACGTGTTTCTCCAATCTATGCCGCCTCCTTCATCAATGAATCAATCATTTTTATTATATCATAAGAAGGCCTTTTTCCACTCCTTCTTATAACAATACAATACTAATCATTATAGCACGCGCGTCTACCTCTCTCAAATGGAAAATGGAAATAAATAAAAAGAAAAAAGGGCGGAGAAATGAATCATTTCCGAGGGCCCTTTTCTTTTACTCTTTATGGTGTGCTCCGCGGTTGACCTGGATGATTTCTTCATGGGTGGGCGCTTTGGCAAGGTGCATGAGGTGGTCATTGATGGCATCGCGTACGCCGGGCGCTTTTCCAGGGACGGCTTCCTGCAGGGCTTTTTCCATTTCTTCTTTATTGTAGTCGCAGCAGTAGCAGGGTGTCCCGGGCTGCTGGCGCCAGGATTCTTCGAGGGTGCCTCCGTCGACGGGATCGAAGCCCGCTTCATCGATCAGGCGCATGACGACGGCTTTGTCTTCCGCACTGTCTCCTGCAGCAGCGGCGGCAAGTCTTCCCTCGTCCCCTTTCTTTCTGCCCTTCTCTGCCAGGGTATTTCCCAGAACGTTGTTGAACGCTTTGATGATGGGATGCCCGATTTTCTCAGAAACCCAGAGGCTTTCTGTTTTTCCTTCGTCCAGTTCCTTGATATGGGAATCACGGAGGTCCGGATAATAATTGGACGTATCCACCACGATCGTCTTTCCTGCATCCTTGAAAAGATCCCTGGGAAGCTTCTCAATGGCAGGAAGAGGAACCGCCAGAATGACGACATCCTTTCCTTTGACGATTTCAGAAATATCCGAAGGCGCTGCGCCGATCTTCTCTGCAAACGCCCTGACGGCTTCCTTCCCTCTCGAATTGGCCACGCTGACCTGATGACCGGCCTTCACGAACTTCTCCGCCAAAGTCCCGCCGATATGCCCGACACCAATGACACCTATATTCATATCCACGCCTCCTATATATTGAAAGTTTTATATATATTATACACGAGGGGGAAAAGGGAGGGAACTGGGGAAACGAACTACAGCTCGGAGTAATCAACCCTATCCGCCGGCATCAGAATTTGGGGCCGGCACCTTCCCCGTCTGGGAAGGCGAGTATTGGCGGCGCTTTGGGAAGGCGAGTGTTGGCGGCGCTCGGGAAAGTCAGCGCCCAGTACATCCGAGCTTGCGAGTTTCCACAAAAAAAGATGCGGAACTGTTTGGGTTCCACATCTCTATTGATTCTGTTTCTTTTCTTATCTCTTTCCGATTCTTCTTGCTTTGTAGGCTTTGAGTTTGGCGTCGCGGATTTCGAGGTGTTCGAAGTATTTCTTGGTTTCTGCGACGATGACGCCTGTGAGGCCCAGGAGGGCAATAAGGTTCGGGATGGCCATGAGGCCGTTGACGATATCTGCGAGTGCCCAGATGGATTCGAGTTTCAGGAAGGCAGCGGATGCGAGGATGACGAGGAAGAGGACTCTGTAGAAGAGGATGCTCTTGGTGCCGAAGAGGTATTCCCAGCAGCGTTCGCCGTAGTAGTTCCATCCGAGGATGGTGGTGAAGGCGAAGAGTGCGAGAGATACGGTGAGAAGGATCGGCGCGAAGCCGCCATAGGTGACGGCAAATGCGTTCTGTGTAAGTTCAGCGCCGTTGGTGTCACCGAGCCACTGGCCGGATACGATGATGGTAAGACCGGTCAGGGTACAAATGATGATGGTGTCGATGAAGGTACCGGTCATGGAAATGAGGCCCTGTTCTGCCGGCCATTTTGTTTTAGCGGCAGCAGCGACGATCGGTGCGGAGCCTAAGCCGGATTCGTTGGAGAAGAGGCCTCTGGCGATACCGCTTCGCATAGCGAGCATGACGCCTGCGCCTGCAAAGCCGCCGGCAGCTGCGGTGCCGGAGAATGCGCCGGTGAATACCTGGCTGATGGCGCCCGGGAGGCCGCCTGCATTGAGTGCCAGGAAGATGACGGTAATGACGAAGTAGATGACGGCCATAGCCGGAACGATTTTTTCAGCAGCTTTTGCGATGGACTGGAGTCCGCCGAAGGTGATGATAGCTACGAGTACTGTAATAACGGCGCAGGTGATGTAGGTGGAAATGCCAAAGCCTGCTTCCACGGAGGAAATGATGGCGTTCATCTGTGTCGTGGTGCCGGAGCCAAGGAGGGCTACCATGCATCCGAAGAAGGCAAAGAGAACGGCGAGTGGTTTCCATTTCTTGCCAAGGCCCATTTCGATGTAGTACATCGGGCCGCCGGCGATGTTGCCGTTGTCGTCGACCTGACGGTATTTGACGGCAAGGCAGCCTTCTGCGTACTTTGTCGCCATGCCGAAGAAGGCGGCGAGCCACATCCAGAAGAGTGCGCCAGGGCCGCCGAGTTTGATAGCGGTAGCGACGCCGACGATGTTGCCGGTGCCGACGGTGGCAGCGAGCGCGGTACAAAGCGCTTTGAATGAATCAATGTCTCCTTCGCCCTTGTTTCTTGCGAAGAATATGAGCTTCAGAGCTCTCGGCAGTTTGACGACCTGCAGCAGTGTGAGCCGGAATGTGAGCCAGATGCCCGTACCGACAAGTAAGACCAAGAGCCACGGTCCCCAGACGATGCTGTCAATCTGGTTTAAGATGTCTAACAACATAGATTTTTCCTCCCATTTTCCCCAGATCCCCCACCCCTTTGGAGGGATCCACTACCTGAGAAAGACTTTCCTTTCCCAAAACCCATTAAAAAACCGCCGGCTCTAAAAATGAAAACAGAGCCGGCGGCCCATTGATTTCTCAAAGTCCTTGTCCGGCCCTGTCCTTTTGCCTGAGAGATTGAGGCTTGCGCCTTTTGCACCTTCGGCTTCCGCATCGTTTCAGCGGAGATCTCCAGAGTTATGTCCGCATACAGTTTCGTGTCCTTTGAACGCCTGATAGTGTTACTCCTTCGGCAGTCTCCGAAAGGTGTATATTGAATAAGTATACACCTTTCATCCTCGAGCTCTTTCTGTATGCATCATCCATTACGAATTGTATTGTTATTATAAGGCAAAGCAGGTGTATTGTACAATAGAATTTTTGTAATTTTTTTTATATTTCTATAAAAATTTCTTACAAGTTTTGCATATATAGTGGATACTTGTTGCATTATAAGCATACACAAGTCTATTTTATTACTATTATATATAGGAAAGCGTCATGAAGCTCATCACTCCCCATTTCCTTCCTTCTTATTCTGTGATCTGAATGTCAGAGGGCACTTCCTGTTCAGATGCGTTGACGACAACGGCAACGGCTGCATCGCCTGTGATGTTGAGGCAGGTGCGGAACATGTCGAGGACTCTGTCGATGCCGGCAACGAGTGCAAGGCCTTCGAGCGGAAGTCCGACGGACTGGAGTACCATGGCAAGCATGATGAGGCCTGCGCCCGGGACGCCGGCGGTGCCGATGGAGGCAAGGGTGCCGGTGAGGACGATCATCATCATCTGGTCAAAGGTGAGCGGTACGCCGAATACGTTGGCGATGAAAATGGAGCAGACGCCCATATAGAGAGCGGTGCCGTCCATATTGATGGTCGCGCCAAGAGGCAGTACGAAGGATGCGATGTCGCGGTGAACGCCGAGTTTTTCCTGGACGTTCTTCATGTTGACCGGAAGCGTGCCTGCGGAAGAGCAGGTGGTGAAGGCGATGGCCATCGCTTCGGACATGCCGCGGAAGAAGGTGACCGGGCTCATGTGAGCGGCGACGGTCGTCATGGCAGAGTAGACGCAGACGGCGTGGATGGTGCAGCCGATCAGCATGCAGATGATGACGGAGAGAAGCGGCAGGAGCACTTTCGGTCCGTTCATGACGACGACAGGAAGCAGCAGGCAGAAGACGCCGATCGGGGCGGTCTTCATGATCATGGCGATGATCTTGTAGCAGACTTCAGCGAATGCATCGAAGAAGCTGATCAGTGTCTCGGCTCTCTTGCCGCCGACGGAAATGATGCCGGCTCCGACGAAGAGGGCGAAGATGATGACTGGCAGGATGTCTGCCTTGGCCATGGATGCGATCGGGTTCGACGGGATCATGTCGACGAAGACCTGCATGATGCTCGGGGCTTCCTTGACCTTCGGCGCGGTCGCTCCGGCCATGCTCATGCCGGTGCCCGGATCAATGGCCAGGGCTACGGCAAAGCCGATCACGATGGCGATAGCGGTGGTCACCATGTAAATGGACAGCGTCTTGATACCGATACGGCCCAGTTTCTTCATATCCCCCATGGACGTCATGCCGACGACCAGGGAACAGAAGACGACAGGAACGATCATCATCTTGATCAGATTGATGAACATGGTGCCGATCGGGGCAATCCATGTCTTCACAGGCGCCGCTGCGCCTTCTCCCAATACCAGTCCGACGATGACGGACAGGACAAGGGAGGCAAAAATCTGTAACGAAAGATTCATAATTTCCCCTCCAGGTGCCTTTTAAGGCATTAAAAATGATAGACATATTATAGGAGCATACATAATAAAAAACTAATAGATTTCGTAAATTATCCATACATTTATATATGTACCCGTCTGAGATATTTAATAAATTATGTAAAGCATAACCTTTGTATTATAATTCATGAGATTTACTATTTCGCTTTATGAATCAACATGCATGAAAAAAAGAGCGCGATTGAGAATAACCGCGCTCCCTATGTAAATTCGCTATAGGAAGGAAATGGGATTTCCTTTCTGAAAAATAAACGGGAAACTTTATTTTCTAATGATATTCAAATCTTTTGAACCACTTCTTCTGCGGCCGTCTCCCCTGCCCTTGCTGCCTTTTCAGCGGCAATGACTTTCTGGTAGGAGAAGACTTCTTCCTTGATGACCGGTGCGAGGACGAGGATGGAGATCAGGTTCGGGATCGCCATGAGAGCGTTCGCGATGTCGGAGAGGCTCCAGACGAGGTCTAGGGTCTGGGTAGCGCCTACGTAGACGACCATGGAGAAAGCGACGCGGTAGATGAGGTTGTACTTATGGGTGCCGAAGAGGTATTCCCATGCTTTTTCGCCGTTGTATTCCCAGCCGAGGATGGTGGAATATGCAAAGAGGATGATGCCGATGGAAACGATGTAGCTGCCGATCGGTCCGATATTGTGGGAGAAGGCTGCCATGGTGAGGGCCACGCCGGTCAGGGGCTTGCCGTCAGCGCCAAGGGTGCCGAGGACGCCGGAGGAAGCAATGGTGAGACCGGTGATGGAGCAAACGACGATGGTGTCGATGAAGGTGCCGGTCATGGAAATGTAGCCCTGTCTTGCCGGACGGTCAGTCGTGGAAGCAGCGGCCGAGATGGCAGCTGAGCCGAGGCCTGCTTCATTGGAGAAGCATCCTCTTGCCACGCCGTAGCGCATAGCGTTCATGACAGAAACAGTGATCGTACCGAGCACGCCGCCTTCGACAGCGGAAGGATCGAATGCCATCATGATGATCATGTAGAGGCCGTGCGGTACGTTTTCAATATTGAGGATGACGCAGAGGAGGCCGGCAGCGATGTAGAAGGCAGCCATGCCTGGAACGACGATGGAGGAAACTCTGGAAATGGAGGTGATGCCCCCTACGATGACGGCAAGGGTCATGACGGTCATGATGATGCCGCTGATTTCATTGGAAACACCGAATGTCACATTGACGGCGGTGCTGATGGAATTCGCCTGGGTCATGTTGCCGATGCCGAAGGAGGCAATGACGGCAAAGAGAGCAAAGAGGAAACCCATCAAGATGCCGGCTTTCTTGTTCTTGAAGCCGTTCTTCATCGTGAACATCGGGCCGCCCTTCATTTCACCCTTCGCGTTCACTTCGCGGAACTTGAAGCCGAGCATGCATTCAGAGAATTTCGTGGACAGGCCGAAGCAGGCGGAAATCCACATCCAGACGAGAGCGCCCGGGCCGCCGGCAAACATAGCCGTCGCAACGCCCACGATATTTCCTGTGCCGATCGTAGCCGCCAGAGCGGTCATCAGCGCGGAGAAGGGAGAAACGTCGCCGCTGCCCCTTGAAGTCGTCCTAGACTCCTTCGAGAAAATGCTCTTCAGAGCATAAGGAAGATTTCTCCATGTGAGAAAGTGAAGAGTGAGGGTCATGTAAATCCCCGTGCCCACGAGGAGACAGAGCATAACCGGCCCCCATACGAAACTATCAGCCGCATTGGCCCATTGATTGAGTTCAGCCATATCCATTTTCGGCAGCTCCCTTCTTGATTACTTGCTATACGGGATTCAATAATTTTTGGAAACAAAAAAGCGCCGCACTCAGCCTTCAGAAAGATCTGAAGTGCAAAGCTGGCGCTATGCGTGGATGCATACATACATAGCCGGGGGTTACCCTGCTGCCAGCCCTGTCCTTTTGCCTGAGAGATTCGGGATCAAAGATCCCTTTGCACCTTCGGCGTCCGCATCTTTTCAGCGGAACTCTCCAGAGATGTGTCCGTACACAGTTTCGTGTTCTCAGAACGCCTGATAGTGTTACTCCTTCGGCAGACATTTTCATGTCATTTTTCCGTGTACTTCATCCACCCTTATGGTACGGGAACCCGTACATTTCCACCACAAACCGGGACTCGTCATAGATTCCGCCCTCGGATGTGATTTGATTGAATTATACACGCATTTTTTCAAAAAGCAAGTACTTTTTCATATATATTTTTTATATATTGATACTATGTATTTTTATAAATTCCGCATACATGAAAAACGCCGCCTGTATACTGTATATAGCATATACAGAGAGTATAAGGAACTAGTTTTCGGGACAGATGAAAATGGATGTACTATGTTTTTTGATAGAAAATATCTATGTAATTTTGAAACAGGAAAAAAACGGGAAAAAAATAAAAGATTAAAAACGCAGGGAATGGGAAGAGACAGATGGATAGAAAAACAAAAGAGGAGATTTTAAGAGCGCAGGATACCTTCCTTATATATATAGTATTTATATATAGAGCGGAGGATTAAAACCGGACAACCGAACTTCGTTCGTAGTAATCAACCCTAACCGCCACTTCGTGGCCCTCCTTCCCCGTCTGGGAAGGTCAACACCACTTACTTGCTTCGCAAAAGGAAAACAAGCAAACCGAACTTCGTTCGAGGAAAACCCTACAACCAGCCTAGCGGCTGAGGAACTACATCTCATTCGTCAGCTACGCTGACACCTTCTCTTTTCGGAGCAAGGTTAACACCCTTAAACCAAGGCTACGCCTTGATGAAAACCTCAAAACCTCGCTACGCTCGATGAAATGCAACTCATCCGTCGGCTCCGCCGCCACCTAGTACCATATAAGTGTAGTCAGATAGGTCGCTC
>UMEI01033415.1_pt1 | contig 14143 bp, 9 predicted proteins | sample 1964711 | NCBI WGS metagenome assembly UMEI01 (sample SAMEA4836016, study PRJEB28245) | human gut metagenome | biome: gut microbiome; material: fecal sample | place: Denmark | collected 2008 | reverse complement strand
CCGCCTCTACCAGTCCATATCCAATGCGCAGGGACTTTCGGGAAGCGGGCCGTGGGCCAATTTCCACCCCGGCTGGTACTTCGCTGCCTACCCGATGCCCTACGGTTATAAAGGCCGCCCGGCATGGGGTTTCCGCACCGAAATCGGCACGGCGGTATTCACGACGTTCGAGAGTTTTCGCAAATTCATGCCCGAGGAGTCGTGGTGGCCCCGCAACGACATGTGGGACAAACATTTCTTCGGCAAGTCGGCGGCCAACGCCGCCCCGGACAAATATTTCGAGACCGTGGCCGAAAACTACGGCGAGGCAGACGGGATCGAGGATTTCTGCCGCAAGGCGCAGCTGCTCAACCTGGAGGTCAACAAAGCCATGTACGAGGGCTGGCAGCATCACATGTGGGACGACGCCACGGGCATCATGACCTGGATGAGCCAGCCGGCCTACCCGTCGCTCGTATGGCAGACCTACGACTATTACCTCGACCCGACGGGTGCCTACTGGGGCATACGCAAGGCGTGCGAACCGGTGCATATCCAGTGGAGCCATGCTGACAATTCGGTCAAGGCGGTCAATACGACGCGCGAACCGCTCGAAGCGACGGCCACGGCACGGGTCTACGACCTCGACGGGCGGCTCCTGCCGCAATTCACGCAGCAGCTCAGGGTCTCGCTCGCGGCCAATACGACCCGCAGCCTGTTCGACCTGAATTTCTCGGAGGGCAACCTGGCCCGCAACCGGCCCGTGAAAGCATCCTCCTCATCGCCCGACGGCGCAGGTGCCGGGGCTCTCACCGACGGCAACGATTCGAGCCGCTGGGCGAGCGAGTACAGCGACGACCAGTGGATCGAGGTCGACCTGGGCGAGCGCCGCGCCTTCACCGAAGTCGTGCTCCGCTGGGAGGACGCCCACGCCGCAGCCTACAAACTGCAACTCTCGGACGACGGCCGCACGTGGCGCGACGTCTATGAAACGCAGGACGCGCAGGGCGGCGAACAGACGATCCCGCTGCCGTTGCAGCAGGCCCGCTACGTCAGAATGCTCGGACTCCGGCGTGCCACGCAATGGGGCTACTCGCTCTATGAAATGGAGGTCTACCGCCGCGACGCGAAGGCGCCGAAACTCTCGCCCGTGCATTTCATCCGGTTGGAGCTCACCGACCGCGACGGGCGCCTGCTCTCGGACAACTTCTACTGGCGTGCGACCCGCCGCGGCGACTACACGGCGCTCAACACGCTCGCCCCTGCCAGGCTGCAGGTACGTTCGCAGCTGACCGCCGCAGGCGGCCGCAAGGTCATCCGCACGACAGTCAGGAACGTCGGACGTTCGGTGGCCTTCGCCGTGCACGTGCAGCCCTACCGCCGATCCGACGGCGAGCGCATCCTGCCCTACGTGGCCGACGACAACTACTTCACGCTCCTGCAGGGCGAAAGCCGGCAGATCGACTTTGAATTCGATGCCGGCCTGCTTCCCGACGACCGCTACACGGTTCGGGCCGAGGCTTACAACCGCTGAAAACGACAGCACAAAATTTCGAACCCATGAAAAGAACCCTGCTATACCTGCTCCTGCTGCCCGGGCTCCTTTCCGGCCCCTGCCTCCTGGCGGCCGGTCCGGCCGGCAATGCCGGGCACGGCGCGAAGCCCTGCCTGCGGCGGCTGACCTGCGAAGGGCTGACCGATCCGCTCGCCATCGACACGGCGACACCCCGCTTCGGGTGGCAGCTCCGCTCCGGGCGCCGGGGCGATGCCCAGCGCAGCTACCGGATCGAGGTTGCCTCGGACAGCCTGCGGCTGCTGGCCGGAGACGCCGACTTGTGGGACTCGGGCTGGGTACGGTCGAAGCGTTCGGTGGGAGTCGCCTACGAGGGGCTTCCGCTGACGGCCCGGACGCAATGCTGGTGGCGCGTCACCGCGCGCACCGAAAAGGGCAACCGGAAAGCCGTCTCCCCCGTCGCCCGCTTCGGCATCGGCCTGACCGACCCGGCATCCGTCTCGGGTGAATTCATCGGCTGCCCGGAATCGGGCGCCACGGCCGTGCTCCTGCGCCGGGCATTCACCCTCCCGGCATGCGGAGACGAAGCGTTGCTGCACGTCAATTCGCTGGGATACCACGAAATATGGGTCAACGGCCGCAAAGTCGGCGACGCCTGCCTCGCCCCCGCCCTCTCGCAGCTCGACAAACGCTCGCTGTGGGTGACCTACGATGTCCGTCCCTACCTGCTCGAAGGCGACAACGAGCTGGTGATCTGGCTCGGGCAGGGTTGGTACAAGCGCGGCACGTTCGGACGCTGGCAGCCCGACGAACCCTACACCGAACCGCTTGTGCGGGCACAACTGGACATAGGCACCGCAAACACCTGGCAGACCGCCTGCCGCACGGACACCGCATGGCGTGCCGCGCTGAGCGGCTACCGCGACACGGGGTCGTGGAACGCCCTCGACTTCGGAGGCGAAGAGATCGACGCCCGGCGCAACCCGCGCTCGATGTCCCCCTCCGACCTGGACGCGCTGGCATGGCAGCCGGTAATCACGGCCCGGAAGCCCGGGCACCGGGCGACGCCGCAAATGGTCGAGCCCGACCGCATCCAGGAGCGGCTGACCGCCCGCATGCTGGACGAGGCGGCACCTGGCGTATGGCGGATCGACTTCGGCAAGGTCGTCACCGGCTGGCTGGAGGCTCATTTCTCGGGGCTTCCGAACGGGGCGCGCGTCGAGATCGAATACAGTGACGAGACGGACGGCGACGGCAACCTCATCGACCAGCGGCAGCGCGACACCTACATCGCCCGCGGCGACGGCCGGGAGCGGTTCTGCAACAAGTTCAACCACCATGCTTTCCGTTACGCCGAGGTGCGCGGACTGGCGCAGAGGCCCCGCCGGGAGGATTTCCGGGCGCTCACCATCCACACCGACTATCGGCCCGAGGCGACGTTCACTTCGTCGGATAGCGACCTGAACGCCATCCACGACATGATCGCGCACACGCTGCGCTGCCTGGCCTACAACGGGTACATGGTCGACTGCCCCCACCTCGAACGCGCCGGATACGGCGGCGACGGTAACTCTTCCACCGAGATCCTGCAAACCCTCTGCGGTGCGGCCCCGCTCTACCGCAACTGGGTGCAGGCATGGGACGACGCCATGCGCCCCGGGGGCAGCCTGCCCCACGTAGCCCCCAACGCCGGTGCGGGAGGCGGCGGCCCCTACTGGTGCGGGTTCATCGTCATGGCCCCCTGGCAAACGTGGCTCAACTACGGCGACCGGACGCTGGTCGACCGCCACTACCCCGCCATGCGGGAATGGATGGGCTATGTCGAACGGTACATGAAAGACGGCTTGCTGACCCGCTGGCCCGACACGCCTTACCGGGACTGGTTCCTCGGCGACTGGCTCGCCCCGCACGGGGTCGACACAGGCAACGAGGCTTCGGTGTCGCTGGTAAACAACTGCTTTGTGAGCGACTGCTACGCCAGGATGGCACAGATGGCCCGGCTCACGGGGCACGACGACGAGGCGGCCGCATTCGAAGCGCGGCGCGAGGCGCTCAACCGCACGATCCACGCCCGGTTCTACGACCCGGCGACGCAAACCTACGCCACCGGCTCGCAGCTCGACATGACCTACCCGATGCTGGTGGGCGCCACGCCCGATTCGCTCCGCGCCGGCGTGGAACAACGGCTTTTCCGATTGACGCACGACGTGATGAAGGATCATATCGGCGGCGGACTGGTCGGCGTACCGGTCATCACCCGCTGGGCGGTCAGATCGCACAACCCCGAATTCATCTACCGGATGCTCAAGCAGCGCGGCTACCCGGGCTACCTGCATATGATCGACCACGGTGCGACGGCCACCTGGGAGTATTGGAGCGGCGAGCGCAGCCGCGTACACAACTGCTACAACGGCATCGGCACGTGGTTCTACCAGGCCCTCGGCGGCCTGCGCACGGACAGCAGCCACCCCGGCTACGAGCATGTATTCATCGACCCCCAGATTCCCGAAGGGGTTGAGTGGTGCCGGATCGGCAAGGAAACCCCCTATGGCCGGATCGACCTGGGCTGGGAGATCGCGGACGGCGAACTCCGGATCGACGTCACCCTGCCCCCGGGCGTCACGGCCACGGCGATCACACCCGCCGGCGCCTGCCGGGGGCGGCTCGACGGCCGCAGGCTGGCCCCGCAATCGCCCGGGACGAAGATCGCAAGCGGCCGCCACCGGCTGGTCTTCGGCCTCGCCCCGCAAAACGAAGGGCAATGACCCCAAAAGCCGCGCACGGACGAAAACCAGCCGACGATACGAAAAACCGCCACCGACCCATAAACGAACCCTAAAAACCGCTTTTGCCTATGACGCAATGACCAGACACCGGAATTCCCCCGTTGCACACCGGCTCGGCCCGCCGACCCGAAACATCCGATTCAACCGAACACCTAATAAACCCATCATTTTATGAAAAAATACGCAATCATCCTTACCGCCGCGCTCTTCGTGTGCGCATTCTCCGGATGCGACGAAGAGGCAACCCTCCCCTACATCCCGGTCGAAAAGCCGGACAACAACACGCCGCCCGAAGGAGACGACCCCGACACCTACACCGTCACCTACCGGCTCGACAAGGTGCTGCTGTGCGCGCCCGAGAATCCGAACGGCACCGACATCTACGGCAAACTGGACTATTTCCCTTCGCTGCGCATGACGCTCAACGTGTCGCCGCTCGCAACCACCGTCACGTTCGACAACGGCGACATCCCTTTCGTACCGTTCCCCGAAGCGCTGTCCGAAGGCCCCATCCAGTGTGTGCTGGACAGCAACGTCATCCCCAACGTGCTGCGGGTCAAAGGTTCGGACACGGTCATCGCCACCTTCGACGCGGACGGTTTTACGACCCAGTTCCAACTGGACAGCAAACTCCTGACATACAAATACAAATTCAAGAGCCTCTAAAACTCCCCGACCATGAAAAAACTCAACAGACATAAAATACTCTCCGCGGCGTGCATCGCCGCGCTGCCGCTGCTCGTAGTCGCCTGCCTCGAATTCGACGGCATCATCCAGCCGGGCCGGGCCCTGACCGACTCAGAAATCGAAGTGACGGCCCAGCTCCGGGTCTCGCCGGGCGAAGACGGCTCGGGAAAGGTCGTATTCGCCGTATTGGCCCCCAAGGCATGGAACCTCCGCGACAATGCCACGCTCTATTTGACCACCAAGGACTACAACGCGATCCAGCACCAGCCCGAAGTCGTGAACGAACAACTCACCCTGATGCCCGCAGAGGAGAAAGACCCCAAGAACGGTCTTTCGTGGGCGGACTCCTTCATGAGCGTCATCGGCCGCGGCGGCAACGACCCCCAAACGGCAATGGAGTGGGTCGTATGGCGTTCGTCGACCACCTTCATATTCGACGACAAGATCGAAGTGGACGGACAGGAGGTCGAGACCGCCGACGTACATGCCGACGTCAGGATCAGAATGAAGACCGGCGCCGTTCCCCTGACCTGCGAACTGGGTTACTCGTATTGCTACGACACGTTCGGCCTCAAACGCGACGAACAGCGTTTCGCCGAGGCATTCAAGCCCATCGAAACCTACAACCAGGTGTTTACCACCACGCCCTCGGTATTCCGCTACGGCGACGTCTTCGGCATCACCTTCTCGCACGGAGGCACGGCACTGAAAGACGCCGGGGAGGTATATCTCTGCGGCACGGCAATCCATGACGGCGGGCAGAAAGCCGAGGTCTCGGCCGCAGTCCCGCGCAACCGCATGGAACTGATCAGCTCCCGTTTCGAGAAATACCTCTACCCGAAGGATTTCTTCGGCCTTCCGTCCGACGCCGTGATCGAAGAACTCTACTTCTATTTCATCAATGCCGACGGCAGCATCGTCGTCAAGGACGATGAAAACGGCGGGCAGGAGTTCTTCGTCGAACAGTCCGACGAATAACCGCCCGCACCGGGATACCGCCCGAAGGGACGCGAAGCCTGTGCCGCACCTTGCGACACAGGCTTCGCCCGTTTCCGGCCCTGCAAAACGGCGGCGGAATCCCCCGTCCCCGCCCCTGAGGGCAGCCCTGCCGGGGCAAAAAATCCCCGGGCGGCGATGCCACCCGGGGAAAATCATGCGGCACGAGCGGCCGCCCGTCGCAAATTACTTGCGGTAGACCTTCGTGTAACCGTAGATCGCCTCGTCACCGAGCTCCTCCTCGATGCGCAGCAGCTGGTTGTACTTGGCCATACGATCCGAACGCGATGCCGAACCGGTCTTGATCTGACCCGAGTTGGTTGCCACGGCGATGTCTGCGATCGTCGAATCCTCGGTCTCGCCCGAACGGTGCGACGTAACCGACGTGTAACCTGCACGGTGGGCCATCTCGATGGCGTCGAGCGTCTCGGTCAGCGTACCGATCTGGTTTACCTTGATCAGGATCGAGTTGGCGCAGCCGGTCTCGATACCCTTCTTCAGGAAATCTACGTTGGTCACGAACAGGTCGTCGCCCACGAGCTGGCATTTGTCGCCGATCTCGGCGGTCAGCAGCTGCCAGCCTTCCCAGTCGTTCTCCGACATACCGTCCTCGATCGAGTCGATGGGGTATTTCGCTACGAGCGACTTGAGGTACTCTACCTGCTCCTTCGAGCTGCGCTTGGCACCCTTCTCGCCTTCGAACTTGGTGTAGTCGTACACGCCGTCGGCGTAGAACTCCGACGAAGCGCAGTCCATGCCGATCGACACGTCACCGCCTTCGCATTTGCGGCCGGGCTTGTAACCGGCCATCTTGATTGCCTCGAGGATCGACTCGATAGCGTCCTCCGTACCGTTCAGCGCGGGAGCGAAACCGCCCTCGTCACCGACCGCCGTCGAAAGGTTGCGCTTGTGGAGCACCTTCTTCAGGTTGTGGAATACCTCGGCGCCCATGCGGATAGCCTCCTTGAACGTGGGGGCACCCACAGGACGGATCATGAACTCCTGGAATGCGATCGGGGCGTCCGAGTGCGAACCGCCGTTGATGATGTTCATCATCGGGACGGGCAGCGTCTTGGCGTTCGCGCCGCCGATATAGCGGTAGAGCGGCATGCCGAAATAGTCGGCAGCGGCACGTGCAACGGCCAGCGACACGCCGAGGATGGCGTTTGCGCCGAGCTTCGACTTGGTAGGCGTACCGTCGAGCGCGATCATGGCCTTGTCGATACCCACCTGGTCGGCAACGTTCATGCCGATGATGGCCGGGGCGATCACCTCGTTGACATTCTTGACGGCGTTCAGTACGCCCTTGCCCAGGTAACGGCCCTTGTCGCCGTCGCGGAGCTCGAGCGCTTCGTGCTCGCCCGTCGATGCGCCGCTCGGAACGGCTGCGCGTCCGAATGCACCCGAAACGGTGCGAACTTCGACCTCGATGGTCGGATTGCCTCGCGAGTCGAGGATTTCCCTTGCGTGAATCTCTACAATCTGCATAGTTGTAAACGTTTGAATTTATGGTTTGAAATAATGACTTCCTTTTTTGCACCGCAAAGGTACAAAATAATTGTGAATTGAGGTTTCCTAATTGTTATTTTTTTCACGAACGGTGCCTCGGGTTTCGGGGGAATCCCATAAATTATTATCTTTGCCCCCGAATGCACCCCATATACCCCTAAACAACTATCAATTAATGCGAAAAGTCCTCTCCTTCTCCTTGTTCCTGATGCTGGGACTCGTCATCTCCCAACTCCTCCCGGGGGCGCTCGGTGCAGGATACGCAAGCTTCAAAGCCTGCTCCGACACCCTGCTTTACGTCTGCCTGGGGTTCATCATGATCAACGTGGGGCGCGAATTCGAGATCGACAAATCCCGCTGGCGCTCCTACACGGCCGACTACTTCATCGCCATGGCCACCGCGGCGCTGCCCTGGATACTCATCGTACTCTACTATATTTTCGTCCTGCTGCCGCCCCCGCTGTGGGGCAGCGGCGAAGCCTGGAAGGAAAACCTGCTGCTGAGCCGTTTCGCAGCCCCGACCTCGGCCGGCATCCTCTTCACGATGCTCGCGGCGCTGAGCCTCAAAAAAAGCTGGATATACAAAAAGATACAGGTGCTGGCGATTTTCGACGACCTGGACACCATCCTGCTGATGATCCCCCTGCAAATCCTGATGATCGGCCTCAAATGGCAGATGTTCGCCATCATCGCCATCGTCGTCGTGCTGCTGGCCGCCGGCTGGCGCTGGCAGGCGCGGTGGAACGTACGGCAGGACTGGAAAACCATCCTCGGGCTGGCCGTCGTGGTCTGCGCCCTGACGCAGGCGGTCTACATCGCCACGGCGAAGCTCTACGGCCCCGAAAACAGCATCCATATCGAAGTGCTGCTCCCGGCTTTCGTCGTGGGCATGCTCATGAAACACAAGCACATCGACACACCTGCGGAGCAACGCGTCTCCACCGGCATATCGTTTCTCTTCATGCTGCTGGTAGGCCTCAGCATGCCGCTCGTCACGGGCGCCCCGGCCGACACCGCGGCCGCCGCTTCGGTCACGGGATCGCAGCCCATGATGCCGTGGGGCACCCTCCTCCTGCATGTCGTGGCGGTATCCGTGCTTTCGAACCTGGGCAAGCTCGTGCCGCTCTTCTTCTACCGCGACCGCAAGGTCAGCGAGCGCCTGGCGCTCTCGATCGGCATGTTCACCCGCGGCGAAGTGGGCGCAGGCGTAATCTTCATCGCCCTCGGATACAGCCTCGGCGGCCCGGCGCTCATCATCTCGGTGCTCACGCTGGTGCTGAACCTCATCCTCACGGGCGGCTTCGTGGTCTGGGTCAAGAAACTCGCCCTGCGCAGTTACACCCCCGAACCGGAAGCATAACACGCCCTCCGGGGAGGCTCCCGAAAATACTACGGACTAAAAACGACGACGACTTTGATCGAAATTACAGACACGGCCCTGCAGGCGGCTGCCGCCGAAGGGATGGACGCATTCCTCCGGGCCTTTACCGACAAATACCGCGAGGCTCTCGGCGGCGACCCCACGGCCGAGACGATCTCCCGGCTCAACGGCGAACAGCATTCGCTGCTTGCCTACCGGATCTTCCGCGACGAAGTGACCGAAGGCGGGTTCTGCCAGCTTATCCAGAACGGTTACGGGGCCTACATCTTCGGCAACCCGTTCGCCAGGGTAATGCGCCTGTGGGGCGCGGAACGGTTCTCGAAACTGGTATACGCCGCGAAAAAAATCTACGACGCCCACCGCGAAGACCTCGAAAGGGAGCGCACCGACGAGGAGTTCATGGCCATGTACGAGCAGTACGAAGCGTTCGACGAACTGGAGGAGGAGTTCGGCGAAATGGAAGAGGAGGTGACCGAAACGCTCGCCCGCTATGTCGACGGGCACCTGGAACTGTTCGCCCGGCTCGGGGCACATTAAAAAACCGCTCGATATGTAAATATCACATATCGAGCGATTTCTGTCGGACGGTTGCCCGCACGAAAGATTCCACGCTTTAGTTTTTATCTTTTTCGGGCTGCCTGAAAATATCCAACGATTCGTCATAGACAGGGCTGTCGATCCCGAGGAACGACAGGACGCTGTGAAAGACATGGTACTGCCCGACCTTTTTCTCCGGATCTATTTTCATCGCCTCATCCGATGTCCACACGATGAACGGGATCTCGATCTGTTCCTTCGGCGCGACAAGTATGGGCACGCCGTGCATATACAGATTCCCTTCGCCGAGGGACTCTCCGTGGTCGGATACGAAGATCACGCAACTGCGCCTTTGGGGAATCCCGCGAAGAATTTCTATTACGGAATGAATGAGATAATCCGTGTAGACGATGGTGTTGTCGTAGGCATTCATCAGCTCCTTCGGATCCGCTTTGGACATCTCCACCGTAGTGCATACGGGGCTGAACACCTCGAACTCCGGCGGGTATTTCTTATAGTACGTGGGGCCGTGGCTCGTGCTGGTATGGAGTACGACGAGCATCTTGTCCTTGCTGCCGGAGAGTATCTCTTCGCGGAGGCCTGCGAGCAGAATGCCGTCGTACCTGTCGTCGGCTTCCGGGTGCAATGATTTGATATCCTTTATCTTGTAGAATTTGTCGATGTGTACGGGAGGCTCTCCCCAATTGTTGCTGCGCCATACCACATCCACGCCGCTGCGGTTGAGATAGTTCGGAAGGATTTCGTAAAGTTTGTTGGACGGCTTATGGTCGAGAATGGCCTTCACGCCTGCCGTGGTATAGGTCGCAGCCGCATCTGCAATCAGTGCGGTCACACTGTCTTTCTCCAGAAGCGGATTGGTCGGCTTGCCGTATCCGTATAAAGAGAAATTCTCCCTTCTGGCGGATTCTCCTATTATCAGCACGCATACATCCTTGCTGTCGGAAACGATCTTCGCGTCGGGCAGGGGAATCTCTTTCCGGTTCTGCTTCTTTACGGAATTATAGTAGCGTACGGAATTGACCGTATACGACCACGGCATGACCAGGCTGCCGAGCTTGGGCGCGTTGCGGTCGATCCACGGCCAGTTTTGCATATTGATCAGCGCTATGGCCAAAGAAACCGCCAATGCGATGCCCGTGCGGGCGAAAAAACGCTTCCAGCTTCCGTAGTCGAACCGCCTTGCAAAAATGTAGATGCATGGAACCACCCCCAAGAAGAGGAGATACCATACGGCAGACCATGAGAAGAATCCGGAAGCCTCCGAATACCGGGTGTTGAATACGTTCCCCATCATCTTGTCCGTGATGAGCACCTGGTATGTATTTATGAAATAGAGGCTTATGGCATTGCCTATGAATGTGAAGGCAAGGATGCACTTTCCGACGAAGCGCCCGAGAAAGAGCACGAGGTAATAGACGAGAAAATTGAGCGCGAACATCAGCACGCCCAGCCCTCCGGTGATCAATACGCCGTTGAAGCCCCCTTCGATGTTGCCGAGCACCAGCCGGAAGAACGGCCAGTGGAACGCCACGAGCGTAAACAGGCTGAGTACCGAAGATATGCGGGTGAGGTTGGTCTTTTCTTTCAGAGGCTTTACCATTTGATAACTGTTTTATAAAATGTAAGGATCACTCCCGCGCACAGGACAAGAAGCATAAAGTTGAAAAGGATTGTCAACGGGATGTTCACCGTATGCGACGGAACCGTATACGGGGTTTCCATTTCGGAAGCGTCGTATCGTGCGAACGGATTGGTGTAGATCACCTCGCCGTCGGGGAAATAGGCGGTAATGCGTGCATAGGGGTCGTCGCCGGTCATGGTATAGCTGGCCTCGGACGAGTTTCGGGCCAGCGACAGGGTGGTGTGATCCTGCCCCGTCACCTTGATACTGTCCGCCTGGCGCGACAAGGCGATGTAGATCGTTTCGCCGTCGAGGCCGATCTTCTCGACCGACGGCAGCTCCCTGTTTTTGGCGTATTTCACCTCCCAGTCCCCATGTCCGTAGTCGGGAACGCGCATCGCATAATAGCACCCTCCGAGAAGCGTTTCCTTTATGTCTTCATACCTCGCCGACGGACAACATAGGAAATTGCACCTTACGGCGATACGGCTGGACTTATCGGGATAGTGCAGGTCGTCGTTGGCCAGCCCGAAACTGTAATGCCCGGCACTGAGGGCCCAGTCCCAATATTCGTTTTCGGTGCTCTTTCCGCTGTCGAGTTCCATGATCCTGTAACCGCCGAGTTTCTGCATGTGGCTTTTCGACGTGCCCGTCGTTCTCAGGGGATGGTTCATCTGGATGAAATCGGACTCTTCCCCGAGCAGATCCAACTGGAATTGTTTTTGGGAAGCGAAAAGCGGAATCAAATGGTCGAAGTGGTTGACTTCCTCGCATCCGAACACCAGTTTGTGATACTTGAACAGATTGATGCCGTGCTCATAGACATTGACCTGCAACAGGGAGTCGTACGGATGTACGGTCAGTTCATTGTGATTCGAGAATGTTACGATGTCGTATCCGAATTTCCGGTAAGCTTCATCGGTTTGGGCGGGCCAATACTCGCATTCGTTCAGGATGCCCTTCACACGCGTATGCGTGTGGAAGTTGGCCCTTTTCCAACAAAATGCCGAGTCTTCCCCAGCCCGCTTGTAGGGATTGAAAATGTCAGGGCCGCTGAATGGTTTGGGTTCGCTGAAATCGTATATGGGGCTTACACTTGTCACAAAGACTGCCAAAAGAGCGATCAGTATGAGTGCAACGACGGTTTTGCCCAATGCGGCCAAGATCTTTCGCAGCAAGGAAATCAGGGTTCGTTCATTGGGACGCAAGGCTTTTTTCATAAATAATCAATGTTGAAAATAACTTCTGCAAAGGTAGTAAAAATGCAAAAAAAGAGAACATGTATCTGCCGATATTACCGAAATAAAGGGAAACGGATGAACAGCCATATTCTTGTTGGCGCCGGGAATCGGATGCCGCCTTTCATTATGCGGATAGAAGTGTGGCCGAACCGACGTATCGCCGCATGAGGCGCTATTGTCCGATCCTTTTGCAGACATCCACCCACTCCGCATACCGGGAATACCGCTCCAGCTCCGCGACCGTGAGTTCGATGGCGCTGTTGCTGCTCCCGCATGCCGGAAAGACGGTTCCGAACCTCCGGAGGGATTCGTCCAGATAGACCGCCACCCCGTCGTTCACCCCGAACGGGCAGACTCCGCCCACGGCATGGCCGATATGCTCCTCCACCTCCGGCGGGGTCAGCATCCGGGCCTTGGCATGGAATTTCGCCTTGTATTTCGCGTTGTCGATCTTACAGTCGCCGGCCGTCACGATCACGATATACCCCTCCCCGACGCCGAACGACAGGGATTTGGCGATCCGGCCGGGTTCGCACCCCAGTGCCTTCGCCGCCAGCTCGACCGTGGCGCTCGACACGCCGAACTCCAGCACCCTGTCCGCAGCGCCGTATTGTTCCAGATAAGCCCTGACCCGTTCTATTGCCATATGATTCTCCGATTTGCTGTTTTCGTATATCCGTCCGCCCCTGTCCTGCACCCGTCCCGTCAGCGCATCAGCACCGACGAGTCGCCGTAGCTCAGGAAACGGAAATCGTGCGAGAGCGCGTAGTCGTAAATGCGCCGCCAGTCTTCGCCCGCGAATGCCGAGACCAGCAGCAGCAGCGTCGACTTCGGCTGGTGGAAATTGGTGATGATGTTGCGCACGATGCGGAATTCGTACCCCAGCGGCGCGATCATGATCTGCGTCGCGGCCTTGATCCGGTCGAGCCCCCTCGCATCCATATAAGCGAGCAGCTCCTCCAGCGCATCGCGCCCCGTATAATCCGCCGGAATGTCGTACAACTCCCACTGCCCCACGGGGCCCGGGCCGTCGATCGGAACCCCCGTGTGGATACGCCACGCCAGCGCCGGAAGCGATTCGAGCGTCCGCACCGAGGTCGTCCCCACGGCCGTGACCGCGCCCGGCTTGGCGAGCAGCGCCACGATGGTCGCACGCCGCACCTCGAAATGCTCGGTGTGCATCGGATGCTTCGCGGCGTCCTCGTCCTTCACGGGCAGGAACGTCCCCGCCCCGACGTGCAGCGTCACCTCCTCGAACCCGAAGCCGCGCGCCTTCATCCCCTCGATCAGCTCCGGGGTAAAGTGCAGCCCCGCCGTAGGCGCCGCCACCGACCCTTCGAATTTCGAATAGACGGTCTGGTAGCGCGTATAGTCGATCAGCTCGCTCTCGCGGTTCAGGTAGGGCGGGATCGGAATCCGGCCGAGGTACTCGAGCAGCTGTCCGAAGGTCATCGCCGCCGACCATTCGAAACGCACGGTGTGTTCGCGGCCGCGGTTCTCTGCAATCCATGCCCGCAGGTGCTCCGGACGGCCTTCATGCTCGAAATTGATCTCCACATAGCCCTCCTTCCATTTCTTGAGGTTGCCCACGATGCACGACCATTGGCAGGTTCCCGTGACGGCGAACGCCCGCTCGTAGTCGGCCGGGTCGTGGGGCTCGAGGCAGAAAACCTCGATCCGCGCCCCCGAAGGCTTGTGCATGATAATCCGCGCCCGGATCACCTTCGTGTTGTTGAATACCAGCAGCTGGCCGGCGGGCAACACGTCGCCCATGTCGGCGAAATGCGCCTCCGAGATCTCCCCGCCACGGTACACGAGCAGCTTCGAAGAGCTCCGCTCCGCAAGCGGGAATTTGGCGATCCGCCCGTCGGG
>UMEI01029506.1_pt1 | contig 14151 bp, 9 predicted proteins | sample 1964711 | NCBI WGS metagenome assembly UMEI01 (sample SAMEA4836016, study PRJEB28245) | human gut metagenome | biome: gut microbiome; material: fecal sample | place: Denmark | collected 2008 | reverse complement strand
ATCAATTAATTTTTTAATATCCTCTTCTTTAGAAACATCACAACTACAGTATTGTGCTATTCCTCCTGATTCTTCAATAATTTTTACAGTTTCTATAATACCACTTTCTAAAATATCAGAAACCATTACTTTCGCACCTTCTTTTGCTAAAGTGATAGCACTAGCTCTACCAATACCGCTACCTGCGCCGGTAACTAAACCACATTTTCCATTTAATAAATTCATATTACTATTTCCTGGTATTTTTTGAAAGATTGAAAATTAAATATGTTCATTATAATAAAGAATTGTATTTTTTGGCTAATTTTATTATTTCGGGTTTTCTAGCTAATGTGCATCTTTGTTTAAAAAATGAAAAAGATTTTTCTTTAGAATCATTAGCTAAGATAGTATTATCTTATATTGCATAAACTTTTGTTCTTATCTTCAATTTTGATTTAAATAGAAGGCAATAATATTAAAAGATGATTAAAAATGAATAAAGTAGAATAATAATGAATAAATATGATTGACTTAAAAAATGACAGGTGCTATATTGAAAGTGTAAAAAATTATTCTTGTTAATGTTCATTACAAATACAATTAAGGAGAATAAGAAAATGGCAAAAATTAATATTGATGGGGTACAAAATGCAGAAGTCAGCATTAAGATTCCTTGTGAAAAAACACCTCAAGAACAATTAGAAATCATGGAGGAATATACAAGAGTTTATCAAGAAAGTTTATCTTTAGATAAGGCAAAAAGAGAAATTAATTGTTTAAAAGTGATTTATCCAACACTTTTTAGATCTATTGAAGAAACAGATTTAATTGCTGGAAGATTAGATTTTTTACCAATCGGTTTTGGTTGTGTAACAAGTGTGGGTGGAGTTGGACATTATTGTGTTTTTCATAAGTTAAGAGCCTTTAAAGAAACACTTTCAACTGATGAAGAAAAAAAACGTGTTGATGTTCTTTATGGTTTTTGGCAAGATCATGATGTTAAAGCACTTTATTGTCAAGATATTTTAAATGAAACAACGACAGGGCGTTTTATTGATTGTAAGTATCCTTTTATGGCAACGGCGAGATTAAGTGGAATGATGTTGGATTATCAAAAACTTATGAAGTATGGTATCAATGGATTAATTGATTTATTAAAATCAAAAGAATCAAATGATTTTATTGAAGCTTCTATTGAAGCAATGGAACTTTTAAAAGATGTCATTCGAAAACAAAAAGAACTTGTTTTAAAAGCTAAAGAAACAGCATCTAGTTCAAGAAGTAAAGATTTAGATTTGATGTATGAAAGTTTAGATTATATTTTAGAAAATAAACCAAAAACTTTCCATCAAGCTTTACAACTTTTTTGGATTTATGCTTTATGTGCAGGTGTTATAAATTATGGACGTATGGATATTGTCTTAGGTCCTTATTTAAAAAGAGATATTGATGAAGGTCGTTTAACTGAAGATGAAGCATATCGTTATTTAAAATCATTATGGCTTATGATTGAAAATAGAAGAACAACAGTCAATGGTCGTATTATTGTTGGTGGTTATGGTAGAGAAAATGAAGAAGCCTGTGATTTATTTGCCCGTCTTTGTTTAAAAGTGTGTAAAGATACCCGTTATGTAGAACCTCAATTTACTTTACGTTTTAATAAAGAAACACCAAAAGATATTATGGAAATGGCTTATGATTGTATTGCGAGTGGGGCCACTTATCCAACTCTTTATAATGATGATGTCAATGTCCCAGCGGTAGAATATGCTATGAGAGTTGATCACGAAACAGCTATGCAATATATTCCATTTGGGTGTGGAGAATTTGTGATTCAAGGTAAAAGTGTAGGGACACCAAATACTTTATTGAATTTAGTGAAGATTATGCAAATTGCATTAAATGAAGGATATGATCCTTTTGATCATATTTATAAAGCAGGATATTTAAAATTAAAACCAATTGATGATTTAAAAACATTTGATGATTTCTATAATCAATATAAAAAGGTTCTTGATTACTATTTTGATTTAAGTGTTGAAGCACAACTTCATAGTTATCAAGTGATGAATGAAGAAGTTTCATTCTTATTTACCTCTATTTTAATGGATGATTGTATTAATCGTAGAAAAGCATTGTTAGATGGTGGTGTTGAAATTCTTGGTGGTACTAATGAAACATATGGAAATATTAATTCTTCAGATGCTTTATTTGCTATTAAAAAACTTGTTTATGAACAAAAGAAATATACGTTAAGTGAACTTAATGAAGCAGCATTACATGATTTTAAAGGTTATGAAATGATTCAAAAAGATATTTTAAATATTCCTAAATATGGAAATGATGACAAGGAATGTGATGAAATGGCTAATGATCTTTATGAATATGTTGCTAAAGGTATTCGTCAAAGAGGAATAGATCATCATATGGGTTATTATCTCATTGTTATTAGTAATAACCAAACAAATACTGATTGGGGACATCAAACAGATGCTTCTTTAGATGGTAGAAATAGAGGCGTTTATATGAATCCAGCCAACAATCCTCAAGGTGGATGCGCAAAAAGTGGACCAACAGCAGTTCTTAATTCACTTGCAAAATTTGATGCTAAATACCATGGTGGTAGTGTTCAAAATATGAAATTTACACCTCGTATGATGAAAGAAGATAAAGAAAAAGTACAACTTTTATTTGATACGTATTTCAAAAAAGGTGGTTGTCAATTAATGGTCACAGTGGTTGATCATGGGGTGCTTGAAGATGCTCAAAAACATCCTGAAAAATATCCAGATCTTATTGTTCGTGTTGCGGGTTATAGTGCGGTTTTTGTGAATTTAACACCAGATATTCAACAAGAATTGCTTTCACGTACACTTTATGATTAATGTTTTTAATATTGAAAAATTCGCAACACATGATGGACCAGGTATTCGTACAACGATTTTTTTAAAAGGTTGTCCGCTTCATTGTCCGTGGTGTGCTAATCCTGAATCATGGTCGATTCAACCCGTTTTAATGTATGACGTACGTAAATGCCAACATTGTTTAAGATGTGTCAACAATTGTCAACAACATGCTTTATCTTTAGAAAATGGTTTTTCTTATCAAAAGGATAAGTGTATTCATTGTCATCAATGTGAACAAATATGTTTAAGTGAGGCTATTTCTTTTGCTGGAAAAGAAATGGAAATAGAAGATATTGTAAAAGAAGTATTAAAAGATAAAGATTATTTTGAAAATAGTCAAGGTGGTGTGACTATTTCTGGTGGAGAGCCTTTCCTTCAATTTGAAAACTTTTTAAAATTAATTAAACAATTAAAACAAGAAGGTTTGCATGTTGCAATAGAAACAACAGGGAACTATTCACAAGACTATTTAGAAAAAGCATTACCTTATATTGATTTATTTCTTTTTGATATTAAACATATCAATGAAAAAAAGTTAAAAGAAGTTACAGGTGGAAACTTGAAAATCATCATGGATAATTTCAAATATCTTTTAAAGAAAGTACCAGAAAAAGTTGTGATGCGTGTACCGGTGATTCCTGGATTTAATGATGATGTGATCTATGATATAATTGATCTAGCATGTTTTTTAAATGTTAAAGAAATTAATTTATTGCCTTATCATTCTTTAGGTAAAAATAAATGGGAACAGCTTCAAAAAGAATACTTTAATAATGATTTAAAAATGATGAATAAAGATGAATTAGAAAAATATCAACATTATGTTGAAAATAAACCAATAAAATTAAAGATAGGAGGATAGGATATTGCTTAGCGATATCCTTTATAAAATATGTTAAATAAAGAGCGCATGTATAAAATTATGACTTTATTAAATGAACAAGGTTTTGTTTCTGTTAAAGAACTAATGGAAAAATTACAAGTTTCACGTTCTTCTATTATGCGAGATTTAATTGAACTTGAAAATCAAGGACTTATTCAAAGGGAACATGGAGGTGCGAGTTTAAAAAATATAGAAACTCCAACTCTTTCAAGTTTAAATGAAATTCCTGTGAGTCATAAAGAAACATTGAATGTTGAACAAAAAAAATTAATTTGTAAAGAAGCAGCGAAAAAGATTCATGATGGGGATTGTATCTATATTGATTCAGGCACGACACCTGTTTATTTACTTCCTTATATTGTCAATAAACATATTAAGATTGCGACAGCAAGTACGTATCTTATTAGAAAAATACCAGAAAGTTTTAAAGGAGATATTTATTTATTGGGTGGAGAATTTAATAAAGACTATGATATGTCTTATGGTCCTTTAACTTTACAAATGATTAAACAATTCAATTTTGATCATGCTTTCTTTAGTACGAATGGAGTTTCTTTAAAAACAGGGGAAGTCAATATCTTTGAGTTTTCAATAGGGGCTGTAAAACGTGAAATCATGAAACGTTCTTTGAATAATCATTTACTCATTGATGATTCAAAATTTGGCGTTAAAGCGCTTTGTACATGGGCCAATACGGATGAATTTAATACTGTCTATGTCAATGCTTTTAAACATGATCTAGAATTACCTGATAATTATTATTTATGTTATGAAGATAAGTAATGAACTGCTTCAACAATGTTGTAAACAATTATATGAATTGTATCACTATCAAATTATTTTTATAGATCATGATAATCATTGTTTAAATGATGATTATAGTTTAAATATGATACCACCTTATTATAGTAATCTTGTTGATTATTTTAATGATTTATATAAAGACTCCTATGAAGAAATCATTCAATCATCTGAAGGACTTTCTTATCTTCATATTGTTTTAGAAGCAGGTAGATTTATCATAGGGCCTGTTTTACTTAAAGAATATAGTGCAAATGAAATCAAAAAAATGTATGAAGGTAAAGACTACGATTATCTTTTATTAAAGAACTATTATAAAAGTATTCCTAAACAAACATTAAAAAATTTAAAAACTTTTATTCCTCTTTATAAAAATATTATTCAAGAATATTTTAAAGAAGACTATCAACAAGATTTACAATTATTAAGAAATGAGGATATTGAAAAACAAAAGGAATATGCACATTTAGGTTATAATACAGATAAAATTTTGATTGAATGTGTTAAAAATGGTTATCCTCATGAAATTAAAAGATTTTTAAATGATTATTATCAATATAGTGGAAAAAGAGAACTTTTAAAAGGAACGATTCGAGATCGTCGAGATTTTTCTATTTCTTATATTTCAATGCTTTGTTATGGGGCAATTGAAGGTGGAATGGATTATGATTATGTAAGTTCTTTAAATTTAAAATATATTCGTTTAATTGAACGTAAACAAACTTCTAGAGAATTAGAACAATTGGAGATAGATATTCTCTATGACCTAGCAAAAGCAGTTAGAAAAATCAAAGATCAAGGTTATACAAAATTGATTAGAAATGTTAAAGACTATATCAAGGAAAATATCGCTCTTGATTTAAAAGTTCAAGAGATTGCAGATAAATTTCATCTGGAAAAGAAATATTTAGCAACGCGTTTTAAAGAAGAAACAAAAGAAACGATGAAAAAATATATTCAACGTAAAAAAATAGAAGAAGCAAAACGCATTATGCAATCAAGTACCATGTCTTTAATAGAGATTGCTTCTATTTTATCATTTTATGATCAAAGTCATTTTTCGAAAGTATTTAAAGATATAGAGGGAATGACCCCAAAACAATATTATCAAAAAGTAAAATAAAAAAACTTTCCACATAAACTGAAATTTATCTTAATTGGATAACATATGGTGATTTCAAAAAATCTACACCTTTTATGTATTTTGTACAAAAAATAAGAGTTTTGTACAATAATATAAGCATTATATGAACTAAAATGAACACGTAATGAACAAATAAGAATAAATCAAATAAAAAAGGAGAAGAAAAATGAAAACAGATGATCCAAGAAAAAAACAAATTTTAGAAAGCTTAAAAGGAGGTTTAATTGTTTCATGCCAAGTACAACATGATGATCCAATTTATACAGATAACATGGTTGTAAAAATGGCAGAAGCTGCTAGATGGGCAGGAGCTGTTGGTATTCGCGCAAACTCACCAGAACAAATCAAAGCAATCAAAGAAGCAGTTCCTGAACTTCCAATGATTGGTTTATGGAAAGTCTGGCATGATGATACAGACGTTTTTATTACGCCAACAATGAAAGAAGTAAAAGCTATTTGGGAAGCTGGCGCAGAAATTATTGCTTTAGATTGTACAGCACAAGTAACACATGAAGGAACACAAGCTTGGAATTTAATTAAAGAAGTGAAAAAAGAAATTCCAGAAGCAATTATCTTTGCTGATGTTTCAAACTTAGAAGAAGCGAGAAGAGCAGTAGAAAATGGTGCAGATATTGTTGCTCCAACACTTTATGGATACACAAAAGAAACTTCACATATTGAAGGGGCTGACTATCGTATGTTTGCTCAAATGTGTAGAGAATTAAAAGATGAAGCTTATGTCATGATGGAAGGTCATTTATATACACCAGAAGATGCTATGAAATGTATTTTCTTAGGAGCACATAGTGTAGTTGTTGGAAGTGCAATTACTAGACCTCATTTAACAGCTAAACGTTTTGTTGATTTATTAAGTGGTTATCAAGATAATTGGCGTGATGCTGAAAAGGCAAAACATTAGATAATAATTTAAAATACGGGGAGGTAAAAAAAATGGAAAAAAGTTTCGGTTCAGGTAACTTTGGAACTTGGATTTATGATGAATTTCAGTTACCAGCTTATAAATATACATGCAATCAATATCAAATACCAGAAAAGATGCCATTAGTAAATAAAGATTCGATATGGGGAGATTATCGTAATCATTTTAGTCAAATAGGGAATGATCATATTATAGGACTTACTTCAAATTTTGGATATATAAAAATTAGACAAGACGAAGGAGGTCCAAAAATTTTAAATGATTATGATCCTAAAAATGGGCAATATGCTGGTGGTTTTGGATATTTCACAGATGGTAAGGATTGTTTATCTACATTTTATCAAGAACAACAAGATTTTGAACGTTATTTTGGATGTGGGTATTTTAAGAAAACTATAAAAAATAAAAATTATTCTATAAATCAAACTGTTTTTGCACCTTATGGTGATGATCCTGTACTTATATCAAAAATAAGCATTACTAATAATTCAGGTAAAAATATTCAAGGAAAATGGTTCGAGTATTGGGGACATGATGTTTATCAAATGACATATCGTGCTCAACAATATGCAACTTATAGAGAAGTAAGAAAGGATTATCCTTATTATTTTAGAAAAGAATTTTCAAAAAACTTTAAAAGAACTTATACAAAAATTGAAAACGGGGCCAAAGTTGATTTTCAGTTTACAGGATTTCATTATCCAAAAAAAGATACAAAAAACAAGATTGCATCAATAGATGAGGTCAATGAACTAATACATCCCTTTGTAAGCGATCATGCTACATATGAGGATTTAAATATACCGTCTATGTTTGTATCTTGTTTAAATGATAATGTTATCAATAAAATACGTTTTTCTGGTAAATCTTTTTTTAAAAACAAAGACTTATTAAATCCTTCAGGAATATATTCTAATGAAGATTTGTTAGAAAAAGATGCATTAATTGTTAATAGTGAATTTGAATTAGGAAAAGACGAAACGATTGATCTTTATTACTTGATAGGATATTTACCAGAAAATATTAGTTATGAAAATTTAGTAATCAAATATAAATTTCTTAAAGATCATATATTAAGTGATACCATGAAGGAATGGTCGAAAGATTTAATGACAATGGAAGTATTTAATTCAAAAGAAGAATGGATTAAAAGAGAGTTGGTATGGCACAATTATTTTTTACGCTCTTGTATCACATATGATACTTCATTGCATCAACATATATTAAATCAAGGATGTAATTACCAATATATTATTGGGAATAATGTATTTGTTAGAGATATTGCTCAGCATTTAATGCCTTATATTTATTCTGATCCTAAAATGGCTAAGGAATTAATAGATTATGAATTAAAAATGGTAGATAATGATGGGATGATCTTTGGTGGATTAACAGGTAATGGTGTTTTAGTACAAGATCCACGTGTAAAAAGTGATTTGCCAGTATTTTTTGTGAAAAATAATGCTGGAGGATCTGATATTGGTAAGCCTCGAGAAGACGGAAGACCACCTTTAGAACAACGATATGATGATCAAGAGTTATGGCCACTATGGGTTGTAAGCGAGTATGTTTTGGCTACGAGAGACTTTGATTATTTAAATGAAACAAAAGTAGGCTTTTTTTCATTAAATAAAAATCCTAGAACGGTATTAGAAATATGTAAACAACTATTTGATTATACAAAAAATGTTGTAGGTACAGGGAAGCATGGATTGGTTCGATTGTTATGGAATGATTGGTCTAGGGCGCTTTATCATAAAAAAAGAAGGCCAGTTCCTCCAGAAGATGCTAAAACTGCATCTAAAATTGGAGAAAGTTTATTTACATCTGGGTTAGCAACTTATTGTACACAAATTTTTGCACAATTGTTACGTGAAATAAATGATCCTAAAGCAGAAGAAGTTCAACAGTATTGTGATGAAATGAAAGAAGCTATTAATGAAATATGGAATGGAAAGTGGATCCAAAGAATTTGGGTAAATGATAGATATGGGTTTGTAGGAGATAAAGATGAATTTTTTTTAGAAGGACAACCTTGGGCGCTTATTTCAAATACATTATCAAAAGATAAAGTAAAAACATTAATTCGTAACATGAAAGAGTTAATAATGGATCCATCACCTATCGGTGCTATAAAACAACGAGTGTCTCCAGAATTTCCTGAAAAAAGTAATGATGGATGGGTCTGGTGGTCTTTAAATGGACCATTGATTTGGGGGTTGGTTCAATATGATCCTAGCTTGGCTTTTAAAGAATATTTAAAGAATAGTCTTGCAAATCATGCAACTCAATATCCTGATATTTGGTTTGGAATTTGGTCAGCGGATGATAATTATACATCGTTTTTAAATGAATATCCTGGTTATACTCGTTTTAGAGCTGGTGTAATAGAAAATAAAATGAATTATATGAATGGAACTCCTGATGATTATGATTTACCAGATGCTATCAACTTTCCAGTTGCATGTGTTCATCCACATGCTTGGCCACTTTATGATATTGTAAAATTTTTACAATTAGAATTCCATGTAAATGGTTTCAAAATGACGCCATCTATTCCTAAAGATGAATATAAAGTGTCAACCAAATTAATTGGCTATCAACAAACCAAAAAAGAAATTAGCGGTTATTATAAGCCACTAAAAGGTGGAAAATGCCGAGTTGAAATAAATTTAATGTATGTTAAGAATAAATTTACTAAGTTATTTGTCAATGGTATAGAACATGATTTTTCATTAAATAATAATAGTGTTTCTTTTATGGTTGATATTGATGATGAATTGACATGGAAGTTGTTATAAAATGATGATTAAGTACTAAATATTTTAAGTGTGTTTTTATGAACTGTTAGTTTTGCTAGTGAATTTTTAAAAAATTACTAGCAAAGGTAAATCAAATTAACGAAAGGTAAAGTAGATATTGTATAAATAGAATATTTTTGTAGGAAAAGAATGTATAAAATGTAGATTATATTATTCTGTATGCCTACAAAAATGTATTGAAAGAATGTTAATGATAACAAATAATCATAAACACGCCTAAAAGACGTGGTATGTACTCGCCCTGGAAGGGCACGATGTTGCTAAAGGCTTCACTTTCTGAAGCCTGACAGTTGCAACGCCTTTACTGGCTAGCCCTCAAAGGGCTTTTGTTTTTGTTCTTTTTTACTACAGAGCACGGTGGGGTGAGTAGGTAATTCTACCTATATATAGAATATCCTGAATTTTTATAAGTCGCCGTCAACTTTTCAAGCACAAACAAGTGGGATTTTAAGCCCGGACACTTATGATTGTATAATAAACAATTCGTCTATTTTCGCTAGTTGACAGTCAATGCCACTTCTAATATTAAAAACCACAGAATTTCTTAAAAATCTTGGTTATGAAGTAACTTTAGGTGCTTCGGAAAATGCTAAACAATAACTCACCTAATTTCGAATTTTCTTAAATATTTTCAACTTGTTTTTAAGTCATCTTTTTTTTCGTAAAAATGTTGATTTTATTTATACACTTTCTTACTGTATCACAAAAATACGCTTTCGCCCCAAAATGCCTACTCCCGTATTTATATTTTAAATTTGAATGTCTATTAAATATCATCAATGTTGATTTTGATTTTAAATACCCACATTATATCTACCACTGTATATTTTGTTTTTTAATCTCTTCCTTATTAAAGTATCTATCTTCGTATTTTAAGTTGCTTGTAGCCTATATTGGATTATTGTTCTTAAAATATACTGTTTTTATTGTTACTTCTTCGCACAAAATCAAAATCATGTCAATAGATAATAAAAAAAGACCCCCTATATTTTATTAAATATAAGAATTCTCTTAAAAAGTCTTAACTTAATGACATTGGGATACAGAGTATCCTTTTTCTTTACTTTAATAATGAATTATTTTATACTTATAACAAGAGTTATATATAACATATGTTATATAAAGGAGAAATTTATGCCAGCTAGAAGAAAAATTCAAAAAGAAGATATTATACAAGAAAGTGTTTCAATTGTTGCTAAAGAGGGAATAAATGCTTTAAATGCTAGAAAGATTGCTAAAAAGCTAGGCTGTTCAACACAACCACTTTTTTATATTTATGAAAATATGGATGATTTAAAAAAAGATGTGATGAATGAAATTGTAAAGATTTTTGATATAGAAGTTTTAAAAAGTGAAACGGGGCAATTAGAATATAAGGATATAGGAATTAATTATATTCGTTTTGCTAAAGAAGAACCTGAATTATTTAAAATTATGTTTAACCGAAAAATAAATGAAGGAGCATTTGATTTTATTGATTTAACAGGATCAGCAAAGACAATCTTTGAAACAATCTCTAAACAAACGGGTATGTCAAATGAAGATGCCAAACAATTCCATTTAAGAATGTGGTTATATGTCAATGGGATTGCTAGTTTAGCAGCCAATCAAACTGTTGAATTTAATGATGGAGAAATTGCAGAATTGTTAAAGGATCAATATGTTTCAATGCTTCTTTATGAAGTAAAAAAGGGAAATGTAAAAGAAGAAATTTTGGCACAACTTATTAAAAAGAATAGGGAAGGAAAAGAATGATGGAAAAAGTAATAGAGGTTTCACATCTTACAAAAGAGTATAAAAATTTAAAAGCAATTGATGATTTATCCTTTAATGTTTATCAAGGAGAAATTTTAGGATTATTAGGACCTAATGGTTGTGGAAAAAGTACAACTATTAACTCTATTTTATCATTACTTAAATATCAAGAAGGATTTATTAAGGTTTTTGGTAAAGAAATGAAACCTGATTCTTATGATTTAAAAGCAAAGATAGGAGTTATTTTTCAAGAAGTAGCTGTTTTTGATGAATTAAATGTTTATGATAATATCAATTATTTTTGTGGTTTATATATTCGAGATAAAAAACAAAGAAAACAATATGTTGATGATGCAATTAACTTAGTAGGATTAAATGATTTTAAAAAGTTTTTACCTAAACAACTTTCCGGAGGATTGCTACGTAGATTAAACATTGCCTGTGGGATTGCCCATAAACCTAAACTTATCTTTTTAGATGAACCAACTGTTGCAGTTGATCCACAAAGTCGTAATCGTATTTTAGATGGTATAAAAAAATTAAGAGATCAAGGGGCTACAATTGTTTATACAACACATTATATGGAAGAAGTAGAAATACTTTGTGATCGTATTATTATTTTAGATAAAGGAAAGATCATTGCTCAAGGAACAAGTGATGAATTAAAGAAAGAAGCAAATATTGAGGAAAAGATTGAACGTGTAGGTCCAACTCTTAATGACGTTTTCTTAAAATTAACAGGAAAGGAATTGAGGGATTGATGTTTATTCATAATCTAAAGTATACAGTTAAAATACTTTTTAAAAATAAAGTTCTTATTTTTTGGATGTTTGCTTTTCCTATTATTTTAGGTATTTTCTTTCACATGGCTTTTGAAAATATTGAAAAAGACGAAGCTTTACAAGTTTTTGATATTGCAGTTATTGACAATAAGGAATATCAAAACCAAACAATTTATCAAGAAACCTTTAAAGAGCTTTCTGATAAAAAAAATAAGGATCAGTTATTTCGTATTCATTTTGTAAATAAAAAAGAGGCGGAACAGCTTTTAGAAGATAATGAAATAGAAGGATATGTTCTCTTTAATAAACAAGAACCACAAATTGTGATTAAAGAAAATGGTATGGAACAAACAATCTTGCAATTTGTTATGGATGAAATTAAACAAAATAAGAGGATGATAGAAGATCTAACAAAGAAACAAATTGAAGATGAAATACAACAAGGAAACTACAATTTTAATGTTCAACAAATTGTACATGATATTCTTCAAAAGCTCAATAACCAAGAAGTATCTTTAAAAGACACATCAAGTAGTCATTTAAGTTATATGCAAATTGAATATTATACCTTAATTGCCATGGCTTGTATGTATGGTGGGATGTTGGGCTTAACAGCTATTAATAATCAATTGGCGAATATGTCCGCTAAAGGGAAAAGAGTTTCTGTTTCACCAAATAAAAAAGGAATACTTGTCTTATCTTCAGCACTAGGTTCTTATTTAGTAAGCCTTGTTGGTTTAGCAATTCTTTTAATCTTTTTAAAATTTGGTTTAAATGTTGAATTTGGTAGTCAATGGCTTTATATAGTCATTCTTTCTTTAGTTGGTGATTTAGCAGGTATTTCGATGGGAATATTTATTGCTTCTGTTTTTAGAGTTTCTGAACAAGCAAAAACAGGAATTAATATTGCGATTTCTATGTTTTTCTCGGTTCTATCTGGGATGATGGGTGTTACTTTAAAATATGTTATTGATAAAAATATACCTATTGTTAATCTTATCAATCCTAATAATTTGATTACCGATGGTTTTTATGCTTTATATTATTACAATACATTTAATCGATATATCAGAGATATTTGTTGTTTAGGAGTATTTATTATTGTATGTTTATTTATTTCTTTTAGGGCTTTAAGGAGGGAACAATATGATTATATTTAGTACCGTTTTTAAAATCTTAAATAAATTAAAAGGAAACTTAATTCTTTATACAGTGATCTTACTTGCAATTACATTATTTAATACAACTTCTGGTAATATGAATCATTATGAGGCAACAAAACCAGATATTTTGATTGTAAATAAGGATCAAAACAATGAAATAACCAAAGGATTTGTTTCGTATTTAAAAGAACAAGCGACATTAAAAGATATCGACATCAATGATCAAGAAAAAGTAGACGATGCCTTATTTTATCGTGATATAAGTTATGTTGTGTATATTCCTGAAAACTTTGGTGATGATCTTGTAAATGATAAAAATCCAACGATTGAATATAAATCAAATGGTAATGAAAATGCATCTTTTACCCAAATGTTAATTGAAAAATATATAAAGACAGTCAATCTTTATAAAGAACATTATCAAGGTAAAGCTTTAAATCAAAAAGTCAAACAAGTGATTAACCAAAAAACAAAAGTAAACCTCAACACATCCTTAGATAGTTCTAAATTGAATCAAGTGAATGTTTATTTTAATTTCTTAAACTATGCCTTACTTGCTGGGGGAGTTTATTGTATGACAATGATTCTTGCAAGTTTAAATCAAGAGGGTGTACGTAAAAGAACAATTATGAGCAGTTTTTCATATCGTAAATATAATTGGATTGTTTTTGCTTCTTTAGGTCTTGCTTCTTTTATTGTATGGTCAGCCTATATGATTATTAGTTTTATCTTATTTAAAGAAATTATGTTAAGTGGGAATGGGATTGCATATATTTTAAATTCATTTGTTTTTTCAATATGTAGTTTGGCCGTAGGATTCTTAATTGGAACTATTACCCATAATAAGCAAGCTATTGGAGGTATTGTCAATGTTGTTGCTTTAGGAACATCGTTTCTTTGTGGATGCTTTGTGCCAATGTCATTTATGCCAAGTTATGTTTTAAAGATTGCTCATATTTTACCAACGTATTAT
>UMEI01012746.1_pt1 | contig 14199 bp, 15 predicted proteins | sample 1964711 | NCBI WGS metagenome assembly UMEI01 (sample SAMEA4836016, study PRJEB28245) | human gut metagenome | biome: gut microbiome; material: fecal sample | place: Denmark | collected 2008 | reverse complement strand
CCCTCGCTCGAAAAGCGGTGCAAAGATAAAACTTTTTATTTTTCAATCCCAAACTTTCAGAGGGTTACTTTATCAACATACTTATCAACAAATATGGATAAATATTTACATAACAAATATTTATCTTGTTGATAACTCTTATCTATTTTTATTAAAAAGGCAAATCATCATTCGATTGCGTAGGATCTGATGGAATGAAATCAACAGGAGGTATATTTGCTGAATCTACCATAGGAGGCATATCTCCTACTTTTTCAATTTTCCATGCAGAAATATTCGTATACCAGCGACCATTATATTCTCGGCTATCAATATCCACTGAAACAACAACATCATCACCAACGTTTACAGGATATTGATCAACTTTGTCTCCAAACAACTGAAAACAAATTTTACGTGGATATTGATCATTAGTTTCAAGTACATATTCCTGTTTTTTCCATTCACGACCACTCGACTGGCTTACGCCACTCTGGAGCGGAAGCACTTGAAATATTTTTCCTCTTATTTCCATTATTATTATGAATTTATTTTTATCATTATTACAATGTAGGGAACAAAGATAATGAAATAAGGCGGTAATTTATAAAAGGATGAGAAAAATAAAATCGTTAAATCCCATAAGATATTTTCAGCCCATTTTTAAATATTGTTTTAATTAAAAATAAAAATTAATCACATTTATAGAGTTATCGGTTATAGAAATCGAATTATATTTGCAGATTGAAGAAATAAAACAACTAAATGGAAGATAATAAATTACTATTAACTAAAATCGTAGAAGGAATACAAGAAAAGAAAGGTAAAAAAATAGTATCAGCAGATTTAAGTCACATCGATTCTGCTTCTGCTCAATATTTCGTCATATGTGAGGGAAACTCGACTATGCAAGTTTCTGCCATTGCCGATAGTGTACGAGAATATGTCCAAGAAAATATCGGAATAAAACCTTTCGGATATGATGGTTATCAAAATGCCCAATGGATAGTCATAGATTATGGTAATATATATGTACATGTTTTTTTACCAGAATATCGTGAGTATTATAAGCTCGAACAGTTGTGGAATGATGCCAAACTGTCAGCTATTCCCAATGCGGAATAATTTTTGCTGTTATTAAAATAAATAAGAAATTTATATATGGATAAAAATTCAAATCCGATGCAACCTCAAGGTCCCAAGAAACCCAAAATGATGAAATTCAGTCTATATTGGATGTATTCATTAATAGCATTTTTACTTATTGGACTATATTACATGAATGATGGTTCTACTTCTAAAGAAGTGAGCTGGACCAAATTCGAAGAAATAGCTAAAGGTGGTGGTATAAAAGAAATGACAGTTTATACAAATAAAGACTATGTCGAGGCATTTCTTACTGATAGTGCTGCGCAAAAGATCTTTAATACATCAAAGGAAAATTTAAGTAAAAAAGCCAAAGTATATACTAATATAGCCTCGGCTGATGCTATCAGTAAAGATATTGATAAATGGAAAAAAGAAAATGGATTCAAAGCTTCTGTGGACTTTAAAAAAGGCAGTGATTTTGGTGATTTACTTTGGTCTTTTGGACCCATTCTATTATTAATTGTTTTTTGGTTTATTATTATGCGCCGAATGTCGAACCAAGGCAGTAGTGGAGGGGTTTTTAACGTAGGGAAAGCAAAAGCCCAGCTTTTTGACAAAGAAGGTCCAGTACAAGTCACTTTTAAAGACGTAGCAGGTCTTTCAGAAGCTAAACAAGAAGTAGAAGAGATTGTTTCTTTTCTTAAAAACCCAAGTAAATATACTGAACTAGGAGGAAAAATTCCCAAAGGAGCACTTTTGGTAGGCCCTCCAGGTACAGGTAAAACATTATTGGCAAAAGCTGTAGCCGGAGAAGCAAATGTACCATTCTTTTCTCTTTCAGGTTCTGACTTTGTTGAAATGTTCGTAGGGGTTGGAGCTTCACGTGTCAGAGACTTATTTCGTCAGGCTAAAGAAAAAGCTCCATGTATTGTATTTATCGACGAAATTGACGCTGTAGGTCGTGCCCGCGGAAAAAATCCAAACATGGGATCAAATGACGAACGAGAAAATACATTAAATCAACTATTGACAGAAATGGACGGGTTTGGCTCAAATAGTGGTGTTATCATTTTAGCAGCAACAAATCGTGCTGACATATTAGACAAAGCACTACTACGAGCTGGGCGTTTTGACCGACAAATTTATGTTGAATTGCCCGATTTAAATGACAGAAAAGCTATTTTCAGAGTTCATTTACGTAATGTCAAAATAGACGAATCGGTTGATGTCGATCTACTTGCTCGTCAAACACCAGGATTCTCAGGAGCCGATATTGCCAATGTATGTAATGAAGCAGCATTAATTGCAGCCCGAAAAGGGAAGAGTTTTGTACAAAAACAGGATTTCATGGATGCTGTTGACCGTATAGTAGGTGGTTTGGAAAAACGGACTAAAATAACAACTGTCGATGAAAAACGCTCAATTGCCATACATGAAGCAGGCCATGCTTCTCTAAGTTGGTTTTTGCAATATGCTAATCCTCTGGTTAAAGTTACCATTGTCCCTCGAGGTAAAGCTTTAGGTGCTGCATGGTATTTACCAGAAGAAAGACAAATCACAACCAAGGAACAACTTCTGGACGAAATGTGTGCGACATTAGGAGGAAGAGCGGCTGAAGAATTATTTATAGGGCGCATATCAACAGGAGCTGCTAACGACTTAGAGCGTGTTACTAAGCAAGCATATGCTATGGTTGTATATTTCGGGATGAGTGAAAAATTACCTAACTTAAGCTATTATGATTCTACAGGTCAGGAATATGGGTTTACAAAACCTTATAGCGAAGAAACTGCCAAACTTATAGATGAAGAAGTTAGCCGTATTGTTGCAGAGCAATACCAGCGAGCTAAAACTATATTAACAGAAAAGTCTGAAGGACATGCACAATTGACTCAGGTACTCATCGAACGTGAAGTAATATATACTGAAGATGTCGAACATATTTTCGGTAAACGTCAATGGGCTTCACGGTCCGAAGAAATTTTGCAAGATGAAACCACAAATGAAGAATTAGAAGAGAAAGCCACTGAAGAAGGAAAAAATAGCAATGGTAACCCTAAAAATGAGAATGCTGATATTCAAAATGCAGAGGCAGAGCCAGACAGTAACGAATCTTAATCGATATATACAATGAAAGAAAGGAGTATTGTTATTCACAATACTCCTTTCTTTATTAATAAAATTGGCTTAAAGCTTTATTATTGTTATCTTTGCTACACATAAAACTATCATAGACATCTAATTTAAAATTATACAACTTGAAAAATATAATTGTACGAGCTATAACTGGGACATGTTTTGTCATCTTATTATTAGGGTGTATTTTATTAGATAAAAATGCATATGCCATTCTTTTTACCATAATTACAGCACTTACAATGTCTGAATTTTATCGTCTTATTAAGTCAAAAAATGAACCTCAGATGATACCATTTCTTGATATATTTGGAGGTGTTTATTTATTTGCAGCACTCTATTATCATTGTTCCAGTTTGTCCACATCAGTTACAAAATATATTTTCATCCCATATGTAGCATATATAATGCTTACATTTATTATACAACTGTATGCTAAACGTCCTGATCCGATTAAATGTTGGGCCTACTCTCTATTAGGGCAGTTCTATATAGCATTGCCTTTTGCTTTACTTAATTTTATTGCATTTCCTGGTACCTATACATTATATACCCCCTGGTTACTTATGTCATTTTTTATTTTTATTTGGACAAATGACACAGGGGCCTTCCTTGTAGGCATCACCATTGGACATCATCGTTTATTTGAGCGTATCTCTCCAAAGAAATCATGGGAGGGTTTTGTCGGTGGGCTCATCTTTAGTCTTATTGCAGCATGGGTATTTTCTCTATTTTACGACAATTTCTCTCTCATCCAATGGCTTGGACTTAGTCTCACAATTTCCATAAGTTCAACTTTTGGAGATTTATGTGAATCATTATTGAAAAGAACTATTCATATAAAAGATTCAGGTCATATTTTACCCGGACATGGGGGATTACTTGACCGTTTTGACAGTGTATTATTGGCTGCGCCTGCTGCATATATATATATTCAAATTTTTGGATAAATTTTGTATAACAAACTCTTAACATAATATCTCTTTTGAGGAATCTCTTATCTATATGGCAAGTACATGCTCCTACTATCGTTCAAAATTCCTCATAATCAACAACATTTACTATTACTAAAGTCTTTATTATGTAGAAATGCAATCATAAAAACAAATAAGAACCTATATTTCTTTTTAAAAAAGTATAGGTTCCTGTTCGCTTCTCTACATATTTACTCCATCAGCTTTCTATATCGAACTCTACGAGGCTCTACATCTCCCATTCGTTTTTTCTTATTCTCTTCATATTCTGAATATGAACCCTCAAAATAAAAGACATTAGAATTTCCCTCAAAAGCTAAAATATGAGTACAAATACGGTCTAGGAACCAACGATCATGTGAAACAACAACAGCACATCCAGCAAAGTTTTCTAATCCTTCTTCCAAAGCACGCAAAGTATTTACATCTATATCATTAGTTGGTTCATCGAGCAACAGTACATTTCCTTCTTCTTTTAATGCCATCGCCAAATGTAACCGATTCCGTTCCCCGCCAGAAAGTGCACCACATAATTTCTCCTGATCGGCACCTGTAAAATTGAATCGAGACAAATAGGCCCGTGCGTTTAAATCTTTTCCTCCTAAACGTATAGTTTCCTGTCCCCCTGATATAACCTGATATACACTTTTTTGAGGATCAATATCTTTGTGAGTCTGGTCTACATAGGCTATTTTCACTGTCTCTCCCACTTCAAATTCTCCCTTATCGGCTTGCTCTTGCCCCATAATTAATCGAAATAGCGTCGTTTTTCCTGCACCATTCGGGCCAATAATCCCAACAATTCCATTGGGTGGTAACATAAAATTTAAGTCGTCGAACAACAACTTATCTCCATAAGCCTTAGCTACATTCTTCGCTTCTATAACTTTACTGCCCAAACGAGGTCCATTAGGAATAAATATCTCTAATTTTTCCTCCCTTTCCTTTTGGTCCTCATTTAATAATTTATCATACGAGTTCAAACGGGCCTTTCCTTTTGCATGACGAGCTTTGGGGGCCATATGTATCCATTCTAATTCTCGTTCTAAAGTCTTTCGTCTTTTACTAGCCTGCTTCTCTTCCATCTCCAGCCGCTTAGTCTTTTGCTCCAACCACGAAGTATAATTTCCTTTCCAAGGAATACCCTCACCTCTATCTAACTCAAGAATCCATCCGGCCACATGGTCAAGGAAATATCGATCATGCGTAATGGAGATTACCGTACCTGCATATTGTTGTAAGTGTTGCTCAAGCCAATCTATTGATTCTGCATCCAAATGGTTAGTGGGTTCATCTAATAAAAGGATATCTGGCTGTTGCAATAATAAACGACAAAGGGCCACCCTACGTCTTTCCCCTCCCGATAAATATTTTATTTGTTGGTCTTCAGGGGGACAACGCAATGCATCCATAGCCTGCTCTAATTTATTATCTATGTTCCATGCATCGCAAGCATCTATTTTATCCTGCAATTCTGCTTGACGATTCATCAAAGCCTCCATTTTATCTGGATTTTCAAGAATCTCTGGCTCACTAAACTTCATATTAACTTCTTCATATTCAGCCAATATATCCAAAATATTCTGTACTCCTTCTTGCACAGTTTCCTTAACTGTTTTTTCAGGGTTAAGCACCGGTTCCTGTTCCAGATATCCAACAGAATAACCCGGAGAAAAAACAACTTCACCTTGATATGATTTCTCAATACCTGCGATAATCTTTAAAAGTGTAGATTTACCAGAACCATTTAAACCTATAATTCCTATTTTTGCACCATAGAAAAAGGACAAGTATATATTTTTCAAGACTTGCTTATGTGGTGGAAAAGTTTTGCTTACACCCACCATTGAAAAAATAATTTTTTTATCGTCTGCCATTTTTTATCATTTTTTACAAATATACAGAATCAACAATAAATAAAAAAATCTCCATACTGATTTGATTTTTACAAAATAAACAGAGGTATTACAACGATTCACGTACATAATACCTCTTGCTTAAAAATAAATATCAAGATAACTTATTTCAGTCTTCTTTTATAACCATTATAAGCGCACCTTTTACCAAATGTTCTCCCTCTTTTACGGGAATTTCCGTAACAGTTCCTGATACAGGAGATAATATCCGATTTTGCATCTTCATTGCTTCATGAACTAACAATAAATCTCCTTCTTTTACAGAATCCCCTTCTTTTACAGCCAAAGAAACTACCGTACCAGGTAATGTAGAACGTACCTCACCCGCAATAGGTTTAGTCCAGATAGGACGATTCATAAATTTCTGAGTTAATGTAGTTTTATACTTACGAGCCGTAACTGCAAAATCGACCAATGGTCTTTCAGTTGTTTTTTTATCCATCTCTTTTCTTTTTTAGTATGATTAAAAAAACAAATCAGAATGGAGGAATTCCATGCTTTTTCTCCGGTCTTGATTCTTCCTTACTTTTTGCCAAAATCAAGGCATGCATTAATATTGCACGAGTCTCCCGAGGCTCTATTACTGCATCAATATACCCCTTAGAAGCTGCCACATACGGATTGGCAAACTTCTCGATATATTCTTTTACCTTTTCTTGTCGCATAGCATCCTGGTCCTCAGCTTCCATAATTTCTTTCCTGAAAATGATATTGGCAGCACCCTCAGGGCCCATCACTGCAATTTCAGCACTTGGCCATGCAAATACAAAATCGGCTCCCAAATGACGAGAATTCATAGCAATGTAACCTCCGCCATAAGCTTTTCGTAAAATAATTGTAATTTTAGGAACAGTTGCTTCTGAATAAGCATATAATACTTTTGCACCATGCCGAATTACGCCTGCATGCTCCTGATCAACTCCTGGTAAATATCCCGGCATATCTTCTAATGTAATAATAGGAATATTAAAAGAATCGCAATAGCGAATAAAACGTGCAGCTTTATCTGAACTATCACAATCGAGAACACCAGCCATCACCATCGGTTGATTGGCAACAAAACCGATAGTTTCCCCGTGTATACGCCCAAATCCTATTACAATATTGGCAGCCCACAATTCTTGTATTTCAAAGAAGTCAGAATCATCGACAATAGATTTGATTATATCACGAACATCATAAGGCTGTTTAGGGTCTGACGGAATAATATCGTTGACTGTTTTTTCAAATATTGGTTCTTTGGGCGGAAATGCTTTGGCCCTCTGTTTATTATTCCAAGGAATAAATGTTACTAATTTCTTTATTTGTTCAAAACACTCCTGCTCGCTTTTAGCATAAAAATGTGCGTTACCCGTTATTTCTGCATGTACACGAGCACCACCAAGATCTTCCATCGAGATTTCTTCTCCCAAAACAGTTTTAATCACATTAGGACCTGTAATAAACATCTTTGAAATGTTTTCTACGACAAATACAAAATCAGTTAGAGCTGGAGAATAAACAGCACCACCAGCACAAGGACCTAAAATAACTGAAATTTGAGGAATTACACCTGAGGCAATAGTATTACGATAGAAAATCTCACCATAGCCAGCTAATGCACCTACACCTTCTTGAATACGAGCACCACCAGAGTCATTAATCCCTATAATAGGAACTTTCATTTTCAATGCATGATCCATTATCTTTGTAATCTTCCGAGCATGCATCAATCCTAATGAACCACCAGCAACAGTAAAATCCTGTGCATAAATACAAACCGGAGCGCCAAAAATCGTACCTGTACCCGTAATTACTCCATCGCCTGGTAACACTTTTTTTTCCATACCAAAGCCTCTGGCAGCATGTTCTACAAATAAATCATATTCCTGAAAAGAATTTTCATCCAACAAAGCCAGAATACGGTTACGGGCTGTCAATTTGCCCATAGCTTCCTGCTTTTCAATAGCAGCTTCTCCGCCACCCATTTGAACTAACGCTTTTTTTTCACGCAGTTCCAAGATGTCTTTCTGTAGTGAAGTCATATTTACAAATTATTGTGTGTTAATATTATGAATATATCGCATTAAATACTTTAGAAATAAATTATTTCTTTATTGTCTTTACCCGATAATCACAACGAACCTTTCCTTTAAGTATATTATTTAATTTAGATTTTATCAATTGTTTCCGAATTGGAGAAAGATGGTCAATAAACATTTTTCCTTCCAAATGATCATATTCATGTTGTATTACTCTGGCAACATAACCCGAAAACACTTCTGTATGCTCCACAAAATCTGCATCTCGATAATAAACTTTTACAGTTTCTTGCCGAGTAACAGGCTCATGAATTCCAGGTAAACTCAAACAACCTTCTTCCCGGGAAATATTCTCACCTTCAGTTTCAAGTATCCGAGCATTAATCATGGTCAACTTATAATCTTTATATTCTGGATACGTTTCTGACAAAACATCTAAATCAATAACCAATAAACGAATACCAAGCCCTATTTGAGGAGCAGCTAACCCAACACCGTCAGACTCATGCATTGTTTCATACATATTCTTTATTAAATCAGGCAATCCCAAATAATCAGCTTGAATATCTTCTGCCACTTTTCTCAAAACAGGTTGTCCATATAAATAAATAGGTAATATCATAATCTTTCTTTATATTGCTTACTCTCCAAATAATCCTGCAAAATAATCGTAGCACTAATTTCATCTACTAATGCCTTATTCTGACGATCCTTCTTTTTTAGTCCCCCATCAAGCATCACCCGATGTGCTAAAGATGAAGTAAAACGCTCATCAAAATATACTATTGGCATTTTGGGGAATTGCTTTTTGAATTGTACAACAAAAGGCTCTATATAACGCATGTTTTCTGATGGGACATTATTCATTTGGCGAGGTAATCCTATAACAACCAATTCTACATCTTCTTGCTCGAAATAATGCATAAGAAAAGATAACAATTCCCCTGTAGGCACCGTCGCAAGCCCACCAGCAATAATTTTCAAGGTATCAGTAACTGCAATTCCAGTACGTTTACGCCCAAAGTCTATCGATAAAATTCGTGCCATAACTCGGCAAAGATAAGTAAAATGAAGCATATATAAATCGAACCAACAGATTTTTATCGCTTTTTACTATCTCTCTCATCAAAATATTCTATAGAATATTTCTTTTTCCCATTTCAAAAATTTCAGTATCAATAAAAATAAAAGGATATAACATACAAATAATGTTAACAAAAACATCATTTATACTTTTAAATTATGCTATATAACATAAAACATACTATATTTGTAATGTGTTTTTCATGGTATTAGATTTAAGGTTAACGAAGATTGGTTGTCGAGAGACAACCATTTTTTTATTTTTTCTCAAAAAGGTTGTTTCTACTAATCTTTTCATTAAAAAATTTCATTTTTATATTTTTCAATGCTCTCTAAAGTCTTTTTTATGCAAACTTTTTTACATCTATATTTTGATAGTTATCATTAAAAAAAATAGAAAACCAAAAGAAATATATCTTTTGGTTTTCTATTTTTGGATATTTTCTTATTATTTTTTCTTCAGTACTTTATCTATTACTGATTTAACTTGCTGTTCCATAATTAGATAACCTTCTTCTGTCGGATGCACTCCATCTCCACTTAAACCGTCTTTCATAGCCCCATCCTCTTTACGCATTTTAGTATTATAATCTACATATGGAATACCTTTTTTTCTAGCATACGATTTAATCTCCTTATTCAATGTATCAATTTTTTGAGGGGCATCGGTAATATCTTGGTTCCATCTAAACTCTCCTGCAGGAAGTACTGAAGTCAATATCACCTTTATATCATTTGCCTGCGCTATCTCAACCATTGACTTTATATTTCCAAGAGTAAAACTCAGACTATATTTTCCTGTATTTTCTGCTATATCATTTGTCCCAGCATTGATTACTACAACTTCTGGTTCTAAAGACACTACATCTTGACGAAACCTTAACAGCATTTGTGGACTGGTTTGCCCACCAATTCCTCTACCAATATAATTATTTGAAGAAAAAAATTGCGGACGAATCTTAGCCCATCCTTCTGTAATGGAATTTCCAATAAAAACAACTGCATGCTTCTTTATCCCAAGAGACAATAAATCTTCATTACTTTCAGCATAACGCTCAAGATTCGCAACTTTTATAACATCTGTTTTTTGTGCCGATAAAAAAAAGCACACAAACAATAATGCAACAAATAATAAATTCTTCTTCATAGATATTTCCCTTTAAATTCAGGACTAAAATAAACAATTATTTTAGAATTAAAATAAAAATACCTCTAAATATCTATTCTTTACTCACTAAAAAAATTTAAGATAAAAAATCACATAACAGAATTCTCCAAATCAGTTATTAATTAATTTTTTTAACAATCCAGCACAAGCATCTTCTAATATATCGAGAACTTGCTCAAAACCATCACTTCCAGAATAATATGGGTCAGGAACATGATCAACCTGTAGACGAGTACAATAATCAGTCATCAAATATATTTTTTGAATTGATGCCACATCTGGAGCTAATCTCCGCAGCTTATTAACATTCATATCATCCATAGCTATAATCATATCATATTCATCAAAGTCATCAACTCTTATCTGCCGTGAACGATGCGTCAGATTATATCCTCTCCTTAAAGCATGAGCCCTCATTCGAGAATCGGGTAAATCTCCCGCATGACCTCCATAAGTCCCTGCCGAATCAACCTCGATTAAATATTCTAACTTAGACCTCTTTATGAGATCTTTCATAATACCCTCTGCTGCTGGAGAACGGCAAATATTTCCCAAACAAACAAAAAGAATTTTATATTTTTTCTCTAACATTATAACAAAATTTATTTACACTTCTATTTACAACAAATATATCAAAATTTACTCATTTTAAATAGTAAATCTCTACTCCTTTTAAACTACAAAAACAATAAAGAAAAAGGTATAGGAAATGCATTTCCTATACCTTTTTCTTTATTGTAATCAAACAAAAATACCTTTGTCTCGTTACAAATCAAACTGATTAGTTCTGAGGTTCTACAGAAACATAAGAACGATTATCTTTTTTTCTGCGAAAAACAACAACTCCATTTACCAAAGCGAATAAAGTATGATCTTTACCCATACCAACATTCTCACCTGGATGATGGACTGTTCCTCTTTGACGAACAATTATATTGCCAGCCTTGGCAACCTGTCCACCAAAAACTTTAACACCTAATCGTTTACTTTCTGATTCTCGGCCGTTCTTTGAACTACCGACACCTTTCTTATGTGCCATTTTCTTTAAGTTTTAATAGGGTTAAGCAACAATCTCTTTAACTAACACTTCCGTAAAAGCTTGGCGATGACCGTTGCGTTTACGATAACCTTTTCTTCTTTTTTTCTTGAAGACGATAATTCTTTCTCCTTTAAGGTGAGATAATACTTCACATACAACCTTAGCACCTTCTACAAGAGGGGTTCCAACTTTTACATCTCCGTCGTTGTCTATCAACAACACCTTGTCAAATTCAACAGCAACACCTTGATCTGCTGCTAAACGATGAACAAACAATTTTTTGCCTGCTTCAACTTTAAATTGCTGTCCTTGAATGTCTACAATTACGTACATCTGTTTTTTTATTATATACAGGTTACCTTCGGAAGGTGGAAGAACTTTTCTTACTTCTCTTGTCTACCTTGCCGAAATAAAGTTGCAAAATTACATCTTTATTTTTTATACACAAATTCTTTTACTAAGAAAATTATTTGATATTCTTAGTGAAAAGGAATAATTGTTTTTTTAATTATTTCCAAATCAGCCATATTCTTCCATAGAGAAAAAGAGGATTTGGACAATCATAAAAAATAAAAGAGAAAGGCATTGTGCCTGTTACAAAAGACAAAACTATATTATATAGAATAGGGATATAATGTTACATCCATTCTATTGAAACTTTGTAATGACGATCGATTTAGAAAAAATTTCTTTTAAGTAATTTGATACAAAAAAATATTTCCTAAACGACTAGGTTCTTTACTCCCATTTTTCAGAAAGATAATTTTTAAAATTAGCGTAATAATAAACAGCTCAGTTTTGTCATTGTAATCATGTTCTCTTTTAAAGATAAATTACAGAAAATGATGATGATATATATGCATCTTGCACACATCATACTCAAAATGCACCTTTACCACTATAATAAACAATATTATTATAATGGTATATTTGTAGTTTAATACCGCACTGGCTATAATCAATATATTGCTTTCCACATTTATTTATGTTATCGTTTTACTTTAAGAGACCTCTTCAGTAAGAGGACGTAGAAAAGCAAAAAACTTTCGCTTGAATTTTAAAAATATATTTTTATACTAAAGAATTTATTTTTAAACTAAAAGCTACTCTCTAAATAATAATTCCATTTTTAATCTAAAAACATATTTTTTCATGAGATTTTGTGAAAATTCCAAATAAATTGTTTGCGTTTGTAACGCAAAACATCAAAATAGGCGGAGGCTACTTTATATTATTAATATTAATGAGTAGCCGTGAAAAAATTTTACTCTTTATTGTTGTATTTACGCAAGTCTCGCTTAGAACACCTTTTTCAAAGCATTGTCCGGATCCTTCGGTTAAGAGCCATTGATAAAACATTGTGTATAAGGATATAAAGTTCATTCCTAAAAATCATAAAAGAGTGACGATTGAAGATCCGAATTTGAAGTTTATGAAAGAATATTTTTCAGAAATACACAATAAGGTGCCTTTATCTCCACCTTGCGGGCTAAAATTAGTAAATAAAATCATAACCGAGTCTCTAAATAAAAAATATCGTTTAGTGCTAGGATTATATTTATCTAATCACAATTATCAGGAAATTGCAAAGGAAATGAATATTTCCGTTACACCCGTAAGGCAAAAAATATATTTTATTCGAAAAACTTTATTTGATAAACTACCAAAATCTTAATATATCGATACTTATTTACAAAAATACTCCTTCACTCGATATTTTCCACATTTATAGTCACCTCAATATGATTAAATATGCATCCTCAAATAGAAGAGTATAATTCACAAATAACTGAATTCCAGAAACCATACTGATGGGAACTTTCTTTTACAGAAAATTCTTCGCTCTAATACCTGATATTATAAATTCTAAAAATGCAGTCAAATAATTGGTAGATAAAGTTACCACGTTAAAAAAATAGTATTCAATCAGAAGAAGACTTGAAAAGTTTCTATATTGTTCGTTCCATTCTCTTCCTATATGTCAACATCAATCAAATAATAACATTACCTTAGATTTGCATCCGAGAATTACAGATAAAATAGAAAAGATAAATTTGTGAAGCAAAGAAAGAGAACAGGAAGTGAACCAGAAAACATTACAGAAAATCTAAATTCCATTGCCATAAACGGACTCCCTGTTTGTTTGAACCCAGGCCCAGATAGTAGGTTAACATCCATTGTTAAGGTAGTTAGGTTAAGTTCAAGCCCTTTCTTTATAGAAAACTTTAAAGACAAAAGTATGGAAAATTTTTATTTTATCGGTGTGGACGTGTCGAAAAAGAAGTTGGACTTCTGCGTGATGTTTGAAGGAAAGGTTATGCATGAAGAGGAAATAGCCAACCATCAAGGCGAAATCATGTCGTTGCTGCATCATTTGGAAGAAGATTACGGAATAGATAACACCCGAATGCTTGTCTGTGCGGAGCATACCGGTCGGTACACGTTCCCTTTGGCTTGTGCCTGCAAAGCAGTAGAGTGCAGGCTATGGCTTGAAAACGCAGCTGAAATCAAATATTCATCAGGTATTCAGCGAGGAAAGAACGACAAGGTGGATGCTAAACGCATCGCCATCTATGCCAGTCGCTTTCAAGACAAAGTACGCTATTACGAACATCCTACAGAAGATATTGAAAGATTGAGAAACAACTTGAATTCGAACGCACCCTGTATGTGACGAATTTGGCCAAATACAAAGGACAGATGCAAGACCAGAAGGACTATATGCCCAAAGCCTTGTATGAACGCAAGATGAAGCGTTTGCAGGCGTTGATGGATGACTTAGAGGAAGCCATAC
>UMEI01019910.1_pt1 | contig 14276 bp, 8 predicted proteins | sample 1964711 | NCBI WGS metagenome assembly UMEI01 (sample SAMEA4836016, study PRJEB28245) | human gut metagenome | biome: gut microbiome; material: fecal sample | place: Denmark | collected 2008 | reverse complement strand
GACCACGATAAAATGGATCCATACATATCGCCGCTGTTTGGCGATTTCAGAGGCTTCCCTCCAATGCTCATACAGGCGGGCTCGATAGAGATGCTCTTATCTGACTCGGTCGATGCCGCTGCAAAGGCAAGAAATCAGGGCGTTAAGGTGCGCCTGTCAGTGTATGAAGGCATGTTTCATGTGTTCCAGATGGGATATCTCAATTTCCCGGAGTCCAAGCGTGCATGGGCGGAGGTCAAGCGTTTCCTAAAGGTGATTAAAGAGGAAGAATAGAGGAGAAGCAGATAATGATTACCGGAGAATTAAGAAATAAAATAGATAAAATATGGGAAACATTCTGGACAGGTGGCATCACAAATCCATTAGATGTTATAGAACAGTTTACATATTTACTCTTTATAAAGCAACTTGATGAAGTTGAGACAACAAAAGAAAACGAGGCAAATTTTCTCGGTGTAGACTATGAGTCTATGTTTCCGGGTGAATGTCAGAAATACCGCTGGAGCAAATTTAAAAATCTCGGTTCAGCAGAGGAAATGTATGAGCTTGTCTTAAATGGAGTGTTTCCGTTTATAAAGAATCTGCATCAGGACGGAGATTCGGCATATGCCAGATATATGGGAGATGCCATATTCAAGATTCCTACTGCGGCAATGCTGTCAAAAATAGTCGATGGAATAGATAAGCTTGAGCTGGGAGATGAAGATTCTAAGGGAGATTTATACGAGTATCTTCTCTCAAAGGTTGCAACAGCCGGAACTAATGGACAGTTCAGAACACCGCGACATATCATAAAAATGATGGTCGAGCTTGTAAAACCGGTACCGGATGATACAATAATTGATCCGGCAATGGGAAGTGCAGGCTTTCTGATAGAAGCACAGAGCTATCTAAGAGCGAATCATCCGGAGCTTTTCCTTCACAAGGAGAGCCTTGAGCATTTCAATAACACTATGTTTTATGGTAACGATATGGACAGAACCATGCTTCGAATCGGAGCTATGAATATGCTGCTTCATGGTGTGGAAAATCCTAATATTTCGTACCGAGACAGTCTTTCAGAGCAGAATACGGATGTTGAAAAATACAGCTTAGTTCTGGCAAATCCGCCATTTAAGGGAAGTCTGGACTATGAGGCTGTTTCAGCAGATTTGCTTAAAGTGACAAAGACGAAGAAAACAGAGCTGCTCTTCTTAGCACTATTTTTGCGTATACTCAAAAAAGGTGGCAGGGCGGCAGTGATTGTTCCTGATGGAGTATTGTTTGGCAGCAGTAAAGCACATAAACAAATCAGAAAAGAAATCATTGAAAACAATAAGCTCAACGCAGTCATATCAATGCCAAGTGGAGTGTTTAAGCCATACGCAGGAGTGTCAACAGCAATCCTTATTTTCACAAAAACAGGCTCAAGTGATACCGACAAAGTATGGTTTTATGATATGAAGGCTGATGGATTAAGTCTTGATGATAAACGTCAGGAAATCGCAGACAATGATATCCCGGATATTATTGAGAGATTCAATCATCTTGATGCAGAGACTGACAGAAAAAGAACGGATCAGAGCTTCTTTGTTCCTGTTGATGAGATTGTCTCAAATGATTATGACCTTTCAATCAATAAGTACAAGGAAATAGTCTATGAGGCTGTGCAATATGAGCCAACCGATGTGATAATAGGAAAGATAGACGCTCTGGAAAGTGAGATACAGGGTGAACTGGCAGAGCTTAAGAAACTGTTGGATGTGTAAAAGCAAATTCGTGTTTGAGGGGATCTTGGATAAATAGAATATATGTTTGACACAAAGGCGATTAGATGTTAATATAGTATAAAAGAAGTGCTACCGATAGACGGTCAGCCTGATATATGTATTGATTAAAAATAACCGCCACAGTTTACCAGACCAGGGCGGTTATTTTTGTGTCTTGGAATCATGCTTTCCATGCATGTAACCAAGACTGTAAAAAGTCGCACACAATGCAAGCACTGCAATAAGGTCACTAATGGTCAGCATAAGCACAAACCTCCTTGATAGATTTCCATATAGGATTTCTATGTAAACAGAGCTATAACTCTCTGGTGGAGGCCAACCGCCTACCGTGTTGGGTAGCACCAAATATATTATAGCAAACATATGTTCTAAAAACAAGACAAAATTGAATATTTCGACTAAAAAATATTATAGTGATATATATGCAGGAGTGATGCAGATGAGAGTAAAACTTAAGGATATATTTGATTTACAAATGGGAAAAACTCCATCTAGAAGTAATTTAGAGTATTGGAATACAACAGACTATAAGTGGATATCAATAGCAGATTTAACAAAAACAAGTAAATATATATTTGAAACGAAAGAATATCTTTCAAAGAGTGCTATTAAGGACAGTGGAATTAAAGTTATTCCAGCTAATACTGTGGTAATGAGTTTTAAATTATCAATTGGTAAAACAGCAATAACAAAAGAAGATATGTACTCAAATGAAGCAATAATGGCTTTCAAGGATAAACATGTGATTAATATTTTACCAGAGTATATATTTTATTTGTTTAAATACAAAAATTGGGAAGAAGGCAGTAATAAGGCTGTTATGGGAAAAACCTTAAATAAGGCTACTTTATCTGAGATTGAGGTTGAAATTTGCTCTATAGAAAAGCAAAGACAAATAGTTAGTATTCTTGATAAAATAATGTCTTCTGTAGATGGCAGAAAGCAAGAGTTACAGCTATTAGATGAGTTAATCAAGGCCCGATTTGTCGAGATGTTTGGTGATCCAGTTAAGAATCCAAAAGGTTGGGAAGTTGTAACTATTGGAGATATTGTTACAGAAGTAAGGTATGGAACAAGTAAGCCAGCTGTGGAAGGTGGAAAGTATCCATATTTACGAATGAATAATCTTACTGCTGATGGTCATTTGGATTTAAATGACTTAAAATATATTGATATTCCAGATGATGAGATAGAAAAATGTGTTGTTAGAAAAGGAGATGTGCTCTTTAACAGAACTAATAGCATAGAACTAGTTGGAAAGACTGTAGTATTTGATTTGCAAGAGGATATGATTATTGCGGGTTATATTATTCGTGTAAGACTTAATAAAAGATTATTGCCAGAGATTCTTTCGCAATATATGAATCTTGAAGCTTTAAAAGATATATTGAGGTCTATGGCGAAAGGTGCAGTTAACCAGGCAAATATAAATGCTCAAGAGTTACGGAGTATAAAGGTTTATATACCTGACATGGAATTGCAAAAACAGTTTATTGAGATGAAGAACCAAGTCGACAAATCAAAATTTGATACTATGACCTTCGCCCCAATATATGATATAATAAACCTATATTTACACACTCATTTTTATCAGGGAAGGAGATGAGCAAGCATGACAGAATCAATTAAACTACCGGTGGGAATAGAGAGCTTTGATGAGATCCGTTCAGACGGATATTACTATGTCGATAAGACAAAGCTGATTGAACAGTTGATTGACAGCCGGGGAAAAGTCAACCTTTTTACCAGACCGCGTCGTTTTGGCAAGACTCTCAACATGAGTATGCTCAAATCTTTCTTTGAAATTGGAGCAGCTTCTGAATTATTTGATGGTCTTTATATATCGCACAACAAAAAAATGTGTGATGATAATATGGGTAAATATCCTGTGATATTTCTGTCTTTAAAGAATGTGGAAGGACTAGATTTTCAAGCTGCAAAGTATCAGATGATAGAGATAATTGCAAAGGAAGCTAAGAGATTTGTATATTTGAAGAATAGTGACAGGCTGGACATTGACGATAAGTCGGCGTATGCTTCTTTAATTCGATTAGAGGATGGCAGATATGAAATGAGAGATGAGGCACTGTATGCTTCGCTTCAAACTTTATCTGAGCTGTTATATAAGCATCATTGCAGAAAAACAGTTATTTTAATAGATGAATATGATGTTCCACTGGATAAGGCATTTCAAAATGGCTATTATAAAGAGATGGTTTCTTTGATACGTGCCATATTCGGAAAAGCATTAAAGACAAATGAGGCATTGGATTTTGCTGTCTTAACAGGTTGTCTTCGCGTTTCAAAAGAAAGTATTTTTACAGGATTAAATAATTTCAAGATTTTATCTATTACTGATACAAGATTTGATGAACACTTTGGATTTACGGATGCGGAAGTAGAGCGTTTGCTGGCATTTTATCATTTGGAAAACAGGTTTGCGGAGACAAAGGAATGGTATGATGGTTATCATTTCGGAAATGTTGATGTATATTGTCCGTGGGATGTAATTAATCATGTTGACAGAATAAAAGATGATCCAATGGCTGGACCGGAAGCGTATTGGATTAATACAAGCGGAAATGAGCTTGTTAAGAGGTTTATAGATAAGGCTGGTAAGACAACCAGAAATGAAATTGAGCGTTTGATCGCGGGAGAAGCCATAGACAAGCAAATTCGTCTGGATATGACCTATGACGAAATAGACAATAATATTGATAATCTATGGAGTGTTCTGTTTACAACAGGTTATCTGACATATACAAAGATAAGTGAGAACAAAAAATATAGCCTTGTAATTCCAAACAATGAGATTAAAGAAGTATTTAAGCTGCAGATACAGGAGTGGTTCAGGAATAAAATATTTTCCAATACCGAGCAGTTGCAGGACTTTTGGAAGGCTTTCAAAGATGGAAATACACAGATAATGGAAATGTATTTAAACAAGGTGCTGAGTAATTCGGTGAGCGTTTTTGACACAAAAGCGAGAAATGATGAAAAGGAAAGCTCCTATCATAATCTGCTTATTGGAATTTTGAGTGGCAATGAGGACTGGCTGGTAAAGTCAAATGTTGAGGCAGGAGAGGGCTTTGCAGATATTATTGTGGAGACAGATGATCCGGATGAAGGAATTATTGCAGAGCTTAAATACACAAAAGATTTTAAAGCTATGGAAAAATCCTGTGAAAAGGCTCTGAAACAGATAAAGGATAGAAGATATCAGGAATATCTGTTAAATGATGATCGACAGAATATCATGTATTATGGAATTACATTTTGCAGAAAAAGATGCAAAGTGCTTGTAGAAAGATAAAAGGGGTGATTACATGGAAACTAATTTTGATTACCTTTTAAAGAAAGAAGAATACGCAGATTTTGCAAAACAGGCAGTTGAAGCAGAAAAAAGTTTATCCATTTCACCGGCCACTTGTGCCATTTTGTCGAGGCGTGCACTTGAGCTTGCAGTGAGGTTTGTTTTCTCATATGACGCGGAGCTTTCGCTTCCGTACAGAGATAATGTATCGAGTCTTATTCATGAGCCAACGTTTAGAAGGATAATTGAGCCAAGGCTGTTTCCAATGCTCAAATATACCATTCATCTGGGAAATGTTGCAGTTCATACCAACAACAATATAGGCAGGGATGAAGCAATAATAGCGCTTCGTGATTTGTTTGAGTTTTGCGATTGGATTGATTATTCATATTCGAGGGAATACGATGAGAAGACATATGATGAGTCGATTCTTGCAAGCGGTAATGAAAAGCGTATAAAGGCTGATGAGCTCATGAAGCTGTATGAGGGCTTAAGCAGTAAGGATAAAAAGCTCGAGAGCGTATTGAAGGAGAATGAAGAGCTCCGCGAGCAGATGGCAAAGAAGCGTAGTCAGAATGTAAAGACAAGGGAGTTCCATGTAGATACGATAAGTGAGGCAGAAACCCGCAAGAGATATATAGATGTTGCCTTAAAGGAGGCAGGATGGGTTATTGGCAGAAATGTCACGGAGGAGGAGCCGGTTACAGGAATGCCAAACAGCACAGGAACAGGGTATGTGGATTATGTTCTTTGGGGAAAGGATAATCTTCCACTTGCTGTAGTGGAGGCTAAAAAGGCTTCTGTGGATGCTATGGTAGGAAGCCAGCAGGCGAAGCTGTATGCTGACTGTTTGCAGAATAAATACAATAGACGCCCTCTTATTTTCATAACAAATGGATTTGAATTTTTCTATACGAATGATTATATGGGATATCCAAGGCGTGAGGTTTCAGGCTTTTTCACACAGGAAGAGCTGCAGCTTGAGATGGATGGACGCACTTCAAGGATTCCGCTTGAAAATATACGGATAAGCGATGATATTACCAACAGACCGTATCAGAAAGAGGCTGTAACCGCAGTCTGCGATGCTATCACAAATAAGCACCGTAAGATGCTTATAGTGCAGGCCACAGGTTCAGGAAAGACAAGAGTGAGCATTAGTATTGTTGATGTATTAAGGCGCCACAATTACGTGAAAAATATTCTGTTCCTCGCAGACAGAAAAGCTCTTGTGAAGCAGGCCAAAAACAATTATACGAATCTGCTTCCTGATTTATCATGCTGTAATCTGCTTGACAATAAAGATGACCCTGAGTCGTGCAGGATGATTTTTTCTACATATCCGACGATGATGAATGCCATAGATGAGAGGAAAAACAAATATGGTGAGAAGCTCTTTAGTCCGGGGCATTTTCAGCTCATAATCTGCGATGAAGTACACCGCAGCATTTACAAAAAATATCAGGAAATATTTGAGTATTTTGATGCGATGTTACTTGGTATGACTGCCACTCCAAAGAATGAAATCGACAAAAACACATATGGAGTCTTTGACCTTGAAAGAGGAGTTCCGACATTTGCGTATGAGCTTGAAAAAGCGGTGGAAGAGGGCTATCTGGTCAATTATTCTACACTGGAATATAAGTCAAAAATAATGGAAAGCGGTATTCACTATGATGAGCTGTCAGATGAGGAAAAAGAAGAGTATGAGGATACATTTTCTGATGATGACACTGTAGGTGATGATATATCAGGAGAGGCCGTAAATACATGGCTTTTTAACGCGGATACAATTGATAAGGTTTTAAGAGAGCTTATGGAAAAGGGCTTAAAAATTGAGGGTGGAGACAAGCTTGGCAAGACAATAATTTTTGCCAAAAACTCTTTGCATGCGCAGGCAATAGTCGAGCGTTTCAATAAGCTTTTTCCGGAATATGGAGGAGACTTCATAAAGCGGATAGATTATAGTATAAAGTACAGTGATTCATTGATAGATGAGTTTAGCACAAGTGATAAAATGCCACAGATAGCAGTATCTGTTGATATGCTCGACACAGGAATAGATATTCCGGAGATTTTGAATCTTGTATTTTTTAAGAAGGTAAAAAGCTATGCCAAGTTCTGGCAGATGATTGGAAGGGGAACCAGGCTTTGCTCTAATCTGCTTGGAGAGGGTATGGACAAAGAAAGATTTCTTATATTTGATTTCTGTAACAATTTTGAATATTTCCGCGTGAACAAAAATGGAGCGGAGAATGGCATAACAGAATCACTCAATGAGAAAATATATAACACAAAAGCCCAGATTGTCAGAGAGCTTCAGGCACCGGTATACAGTAGTGATGAGGTATACGCAGATTACAGAAAAAGCCTTGTGGATGATTTAAAGGAAGATGTAATTAGCTTAAATGACGATAGCTTTATGGTGAAAAGACATCTGCGTTATGTAGAGTTTTTCAGGGCTTCATCATCGTGGGATAATCTGGAGACAATAGAGATTTCGGATATCAGGGAGCATATTGCACCTCTTATCAGGCCTAAAAAGGAAGATGAGCTGGCGCGAAGATTTGACTATCTGGTATACAGTATAGATCTTGGACTGTTGCAAAGCAAAAGCATACAAAGTCCGGTGAATATAGTGGTTCAGACCGCAGAAAAGCTGTCTGCCAAATACTCAATCCCACAGGTGGAAAAGAAAAAGGAGATTATCGAAAAGGTCCAGACAAATGAATTTTGGGATAAAGTCACTATAATAGAGCTTGATACAGTAAGAGAAGCTTTAAGAGGTCTGTTGCAGTACCTTGACAGACAGGTACGGCCAATATACTATACAAATTTCACGGACTCTATAACAGATGGTACACCGGGTGAACCTTTATATGGCGGAAATGACTTGAAAAATTATCGTAAAAAAGTCGAATTTTACCTGAAAGAGCATAGTGACAAATTGTCAGTGTATAAGCTGAAAAACAACAAAAAGCTGACAGAAACGGATCTAAGGGAATTGGAACGAATTCTGTGGACTGAGCTTGGTTCAAAGGAAGATTATATAAAGGAATACGGAGAGACACCGATAGGCAGATTAGTACGAAAAATAGTCGGTGTAGATAGAGCGGCAGTAAACGAAGCCTTCAGTTGTTTTATGTCAGAAGAGCGCTTGAACATAAATCAGATGAGATTCGTAAATCTGATAGTGGACTATATAGTAGCAAATGGAAATATCGAAGATAATAAAGTATTGATGGGTGAACCATTTAAATCAGTTGGAAGTATCACAACTCTTTTCAAAGATGATATGAGTACCGCAAAACAGATAATGGAGATAGTGAATCAGATAAAGCGTAACTCCGAAGAAATTGCCTGATGTATAGCGAAGCTGTTTAGATACTGTAGATTTATGCACATGAAACACAGAAAATGGAAGAGGATGTGAAAAAACTCAATCGAGTTTTTTCACATCCCCTTTTTTTGAGCTTATATATTAGCATCTCCTGCAGACAGGTTGTGGAAGCATAATAAATTTGCAAAAATTATATTTAATTCTATAAAGCACTTGACATAGTTACTAAGAGTTACTATAATAAGCACATAAAGTAAATATAAGAAACGCAGAAAGTAATTATAGGAGTTAAACACATGAATAAAGTAGATGTAAATGGATTAACAGAACGGGAGTTTTTAGCAGAATATAAGCCGGGCGATTATGACAGACCATCGGTTACAGTTGACATGATGGTGCTTCGTATGAAGGAAGACTTAAGCTGTATGCAGGTGCTTCTGATAAAGAGAAAGGCTCATCCGGAGATAGACAAATGGGCGCTTCCAGGCGGATTTATTAACATAAAGGAATCAGCATATGAAGCAGCGTGCAGGGAGCTTAAAGAGGAAACAGGTCTTACAGACATTTATCTTGAGCAGCTCTATACCATGAGCCAGCCGGACAGGGACCCTCGTATGAGAATTATTGATATTGCATACATTGCACTGCTTCCATATGGATATGAGCAGTCTGCCGTTGCGGGTGATGACGCAAAGGATGCCAGATGGTTCGATGTGAAATTTGCAGATGAAAAACTTGAGTTTGCAAACGACTTGATTAAAATTGAATACTCCCTCAGGTCTGAGAAATTTAAAAATGGTGTAATCACAGTGGAAAACTTTGTTCCGGTCAGCGTATCAGACGAAAAGCTTGCTTTTGACCATGACCAGATTATACTGGAAGGACTTATGAGGATAAGGAATAAGGCTGAGTATACAGGCATTATGTTTAACCTTGTGCCGCGTGAGTTTACCATTCCGGACCTGCTTAAGGTGTTTGAGGTTCTTTCAGGAAAGGAAGTTCATCCAAAGGTGTTCCGTGAGAAGATTGCAGGACAGCTTGTTTCACTTGACAGGTCGCAGAGACCTATTGTCGGAAGAAAACCGGCTGCTGTGTACAGATATGTTGACCTTAACATGGATGAACGTAAACTGGTTAAAGTGCATAAGAAATATAAAAACGGTGTGATACTCACAAGGGCACAGCCATTCCATAACGGACACCTGAACATGATAAAACAGGCCGCATCGGAGTGCGAAAATCTGCTTGTTGTGATAGGCAGTGCAAACAAAAGCTATACAAAGAGAAATCCGTTTCCAATCGAATACAGAAAAAGACTTGTTGAAAACGTACTGCAGGAAGAGGATTTAAGCGGTGCAGATGTAAAGGTTATGACATTATCAGACTGGAGCATGGAGGATGCAGCTCAATATGTAAAGGAATGGGGTTCTTTCTTCTATTACAACATAGCTAATGAAATTGGAGAGAAAAGCTTTACATTCTATTACAACGACGACCCGAAGATTGCGGAAAACTGGTTTACAGATGATATTTTAAAGAATGTGACCATCAGAAACCTTGGCAGAAGCGATATTGAGATTTCAAGTACAATGATCAGAGATTTGCTGTATAAGAAAGATTATGACAAAGTCAGGGATCTGGTTCCGCGATGGATGTGGAAGGATTTAAAGCAGCTTGGAAAAATCCTTATGGATGCAACAAATGATGATTATATGATGTAGGAGGAAATGATTATGGCAAAGAAAATTTTAGTAGTAGTGGATGCACAGAATGACTTTATTACAGGAGTTCTTGGAAACAAGGAGTGTAACGTGGCAACAAATGTTATTGCAGATGAAATCAGGTCAGGAAAATATGATGACGTGATATTCACAAGGGATACGCATGATGAAAACTATCTGAATACTCAGGAAGGAAAGAAAGCTTCCGGTAACGCACTGTATTAAAGGGACAAACGGATGGGAAGTAGACGCTCGTCTTAAAGCAGCAATGAAGGAGCGTGGAGTTGACTGTGATGATATGACTTATATTGACAAGCCGACGTTTGGCAGCAAAGAGCTTGGCGAACTGCTTGCGGGATATGACAACAGCGATACAGAGATTTATTTCTGCGGATTCTGCACGGGAATATGCGTAATCAGCAACGTAGCGATTGCAAAGACGTTCTGTAAAGATGCAGAGGTGTCAGTGATAGAAAATGCCTGTGCCTGCGTAACGCCTGAAAGTCATAAGACAGCAATAGAAGCAATGAAAATGATTCAGGTCAATATTATATAGAAAGCCATTTATTAAAAATGTTTCTGACATACTAATAGTGTAAGAAATGGGAGGAGAATATTATGAAATTAAACCAGATAATCACAAGTCTTTTAGAGACTGATATGTATAAATTCAGCATGGGTCAGACAATATTCCATCAGTTTACGGATTACAAGACCACATGGACATTCAAGTGCAGAAATGAAGATGTGCATTTTACACAGAAAATGGTGCAGGAGATAACAGAACAGATTAAGGCTTTCTGTAAGCTTCGGTTTACAGAGGATGAGCTTGCATATCTTGACAATATCAAATGGATCAAAGGCTCTTATGTTGATTTTCTTCGTCTCTGGCAGCCGCGTTTTGAGGATTTTGAGATAGGAACAGATGCACCTTGTGGCTTGTCTATCGAGGCAAAAGGAACATGGCTTAACACTTCAATGTATGAGATTCCGACACTTGCCATTGTAAATGAAGTGTATTTCAGAATGGCATATGACTATGATAAGCTGCTTGACAGCTTTAAGAAGCGTTTGGATGCAAAGTATGAGAATTTAAAGAACGGACACTGGTACGCGGGTACATTCTCAGAGTTTGGTCTCAGAAGAAGACTTTCTGCTGAAGCGCAGGAGCTTGCAGTGCAGAAGTTCGCACATTTAAACGACACCCTGCACAGTTCATCAAAGTTTGTCGGCACATCAAATGTGTATCTTGCAAAGAAGTACGGACTTACACCTGTAGGCACCATGGCTCATGAGTGGATTATGTGCACAGGACAGGGCAATCACAGGCACAATCCGGCATATTCAAACTGGTATGCTCTCGATGCATGGATCAAGGAGTATGGAGTATTAAACGGTATTGCGCTTACTGACACAATCACAACAGACTGTTTCCTGCGTGATTTCCAGCTGACCTATGCGACACTTTTCTCAGGAGTGCGTCATGACAGCGGAGACCCGTATGAGTGGGGTGAAAAGATGATTGCTCATTACAAGAGCCTTGGAATTGACCCAAAAACAAAGACACTTTTATTCAGCGACAGTCTTGATTTTGAGCGTGCTGACAAGCTCTACAGACATTTCTGCAAGGAAACAAATGTAGCTTTCGGTATTGGCACATACTTAAGCAATGATACAGATGTTCCTGCACTCAATATTGTCATGAAAACCACAATATGCAATGGTATGGATGTAGCGAAGATTTCTGATACACCCGGCAAGGGGATGTGCAAAAATCCGGATTATGTGGATTACTTAAACCGCTGCATTGATTACAGGATGAAAAATGACCGCTAGGAGGAAATGTCATGAATACAGGATTTTACCGTGTTGCCGCATCGTCCCCTGAGATTTATCTCGGGGACTGCGTGAACAATGCTGACAATATCATACACATTGCAGAGTTACTTGCAAAAAAGGATGTGCAGCTTGTGGTTTTTCCGGAGCTGTGTATTACGGGATATAGCTGTGCAGACATGTTTTTGAGAAAAGAACTGCTCGCGCAGGCTCAGCAAGAACTGGACAGGATTAAAACAGCATTGCAGGATTTAAGCATCCTTGTATGCGTGGGACTGCCGATAGAAGATGAAGCTGGCAGACTTTTCAACTGTGCTGCATATGTACACAGCGGAGAAATTGTTGGAATTGTGCCAAAAACATATATTCCCAACTATGGTGAATTTTATGAGAAACGCTGGTTTACAAGCGCAGACAAGAGATTATCAGATGAGATTACTTTAAATTATGTCGCAAACAGGCCAACAGTACCTTTTTCTCCGAATATTATTATCAAGGATCTGAGAGGCGCAATTGTCGGTACTGAGATTTGTGAAGATTTATGGGTAAGTGCGCCTCCGAGCGGGGAGCTTTGCAAAGCCGGTGCAAATATCATTATAAATCCATCAGCAAGCAATGACGTAATCGGAAAAAGAGAATACAGGCGCAGTCTTGTGGCGATGCAGTCAGGAAGATGCCGTGCCGGATACGTGTATGCGTCAAGCGGTGCAGGAGAGAGCAGCACGGATCTGGTATTTTCCGGCCACTGCATCATAGCTGATAATGGCAGAATAGCTGGTGAGACGTCAGATTATTCAAAACGTATGAATAAAAAGGTATCAGAAGATGATGTGATGAGCTCTGGTTTTGTGATAAGTGAGATAGATATTGATCGCTGCATGAATGACCGCCACAGATACAACAGCGATTCATGGGCTGATGTGCCGGATGTGATAAAAGTAATTTTAAATGGTGAAAACCGGATGAAGGATTATCAAATATGGCCAAAGAAAGTTAATCCGTATCCGTTTGTACCAAGTGATAAAAACAACCGAAAAAACCGCTGCATGGAGATTTTGTCGCTTCAGGCAAAAGGTCTGGAACAGAGACTCATATCCACCGGAATAAAAAATGTTGTTCTTGGAATATCCGGCGGTCTGGACAGCACACTTGCACTTTTGGTATGCTGTGATGCATTTGAAGCACTTGGCATTCCGAAGAGAAATATCTATGGTATTACAATGCCAGGATTTGGAACTACATCTACTACAAAGACAATTGCTGACAGGCTTATGGAAGAATTTGGAGTGACAGCCGTGGAAGTTAATATTGAGGCTGCATGCAGACAGCACATGAAGGATATAGGACATCCGGATGATGTTTTTGACGTGACATATGAAAACATTCAGGCCAGAGAGCGTACGCAAGTATTATTCGATTATGCAAACATGGTAGACGGACTTGTAATCGGTACAGGTGATATGTCAGAGCTTGCACTTGGCTGGTGCACCTACAACGGTGACCATATGAGCAATTATGCCGTGAACTGCAGTGTACCAAAGACACTTGTTAAATACATTGTACAGGCTTATGCCAGCGAGTGCGCGTCAACGGATGAAATGAAAAATGTGCTTTGCGAAATAGCAGACCTGCCTATTTCTCCTGAACTACTGCCGCCGGATAAAGACGGTAACATAGCACAGAAAACAGAGGAGAGCATCGGCAAATATGACCTTCATGACTTCTTCCTTTATCATTTTCTGCGTAATGGAGAAAGCCGGGATCGGATATTAAAACTTGCAGAGATTGCTTTTGCAAATGTAAGTAAGGGTGAAATAGAAAAGACTCTGGAAACATTCTTTACGCGTTTCAGGCAGCAGCAGTTTAAGCGTTCATGCATACCTGACGGACCAAAGGTGGGAACTGTTTCATTATCTCCTAGAGGTGATCTGAGAATGCCAAGCGATATGGTGGAATTGTATTAGGCCGAAGTGCAAAAAGATGAAAGAAATATTAGCTAACCACAAATGAACATCTAGTCACAGCGTAAGAAAACCGGGAGACCGGGAACGCAGCAGGGGGCACACCCTCATGTAAGCGACTAGCGAAGCTGTTTAGATACTGTAGAATTATGCACATGAAACACAGAAATGCCCAGCCATGGATGGCTGGGCAAGGTGTTATGCGCCATGGACGGCGCATAAAAGCCGGTTTCGTCAAGCATAGAAACACTATAAGCATAATTCGTACAGAATCTTAACAGCAAAGCGTTAGCGCACATGAGGGTGTGCCCCCTGCTGCGTTCCCGGTCTCCCGGT
>UMEI01005913.1_pt1 | contig 14480 bp, 9 predicted proteins | sample 1964711 | NCBI WGS metagenome assembly UMEI01 (sample SAMEA4836016, study PRJEB28245) | human gut metagenome | biome: gut microbiome; material: fecal sample | place: Denmark | collected 2008 | reverse complement strand
AGCGGCAGGAAGAAGCCGCTGCCAAGGCAAAGCAGCTGCGTGAGGAGCGGGAGGCCAAAAAGGCTGCAGAGGAAGCCGCCAAGGCAGCAGCCGAAGCCGGTGCCGACGCTGCTGAGACAGCTGTACAGATGGCTGCCGCCCCCGCAGAAACCGCTGCGGCCGCTGCCGTGCCTGCTGCGGCCGGTTCCGTGATCACAGCACTGACCCCGGAAAAAGCAGTCCCCGCCGCGCTGGACGAAACCCCTGCTGCCGCACCGGAAAACACCGCAGAAAAGGATGTGCCCGACACACCGAAAAACGATTGACGGCGCACAGATTCAATGCTATACTGACCATAAGACCACGCACCGTGGCCACCGACTGTTACAAAGGGGTAACGGAGCTATTTCCGTTACCCCTTTCTTATCCCAAAGCACGAAGCAAGCTTTTGCCAAGATCTTACGAAAGAAGGATTTTACTATGGCTCATTCCATCTCCCGCCGCCAGTTCCTGCAAGGCAGCGGCGCAGCCGCCCTTTCTGTAGCAGCGGCCGGTCTGCTGAGCAGCTGCGGCGGCTCTTCCGCTTCCAATGGCGGCAGCGCCGGCGCTGCCGGCAGCAGCTCCACCTATACCGTGCTGTACTCCCGCCAGCCCGCCACCCTGAACTATCTGGTCTGCTCAGCTGACCCGGACCTTTACCACGGCACTCAGTGCATCGACACGCTGGTGGAGTACGACAACCGCGGCAAGATCCGGGAGGGCCTTGCCACTGCTTGGGAGTGGGATGCCGACAGCCTGACATGGACGTTCCACCTGCGGGATGAGAACTGGGTGGACTGCAACGGCGAGGTGCTTGGCCCTGTGACCGCACAGGACTTTGTGGATGCGCTGGCCTATGTGCTGAACCCGGACTACGCTTCCTCCACTGCAAGCCTTGTCACCCCCTATGTGGCCGGTGCGGACGACTACTATAACTACTGCGTTTACCGCAACAACGCCAATAACGGCACCGTGGCCGAGGACGGCACTACCTACGCCATTGATGCCAACGGCACCGTGACCGCCGCTGCCGCCGACGGCACCACCACCGAATACCCGGCTGTGGATTTTTCCACCGTGGGCGTGAAGGCTGTGGACGACCACACCCTGACCTACACGTTGAACTTCGACTTTCCCGGCTTCCTCAGCCTGTTGAGCTACGCTCCCTACGAGCCTGCCTACGGCCCGCTGTTGGAGGAGTTTGCCGACCAGTTCTGCACCAGTGCCGAGACCGCCTGCAGCTGCGGCGCGTTCTATCTGGCCGAGTACACTCCGCTGGAAAACTGGGTGATGAAGAAGAACCCCGAAAACTACGATGCCGACAGCGTTTACATCGACACGGTGCGCTACATCTACAATCAGGAAGAGCTGATCAGCGGCCCGGAGATGGTCAAGCGCGGCGAGATCGATCAGGCTACCATCAGCTCCGACATTCTGGACAGCTGGCTGGCCGACGACACCACCAAGGACATGGTTTCCATGGAGCGCCCGGAAACCGGCAAGAGCTACTTCTACATCTTCAACTTCCTGCCCTACCGCCACGAATTTTCCAACTGGACCGTGACCGGCGTGGATGCCCAGTACGAGCCGGACAATTGGGCCAAGGCCATCAACTCCACCAACTTCCGCAGGGCTTTCCTGTATGCCATCAATCCGTCTGTGACGCTGGCCGTCACCGCGCCGGAAGGCTACGATAACTACAAGCTGCACACCATCACTCCGCCGTCCTTCTGTGCCAACAGCAAAGGCGTGGATTATACTGAATGCGGCGGCCTTGCAAACCTCTCCGACTTCTTTGACGAAGCCAAGGCCAAAGAGTACCGTGATGCCGCCGTGGAAGAGCTGACTGCCGCCGGTGTCACCTTCCCTATCAAGATCCAGTATCCGTACAACCCCGCTGTGGTGGACTGGGACAAGCAGTGTCAGGTGTTCAAGCAGCAGGTGGAAGCCGTGCTGAACGACGGCTTCGACTTCATCAGCATCATCATCACGCAGGGTCCGTCCGACAACTTCCTGAACGCGGTGCGCCGGGTGGGTGCCTACCAGCTGATGTCCTACTACTGGGGTGCCGATTACTCCGACCCCGAGACCGAGGTGTACCCCTTCTATCAGGAAGCCGGCGACCGCGGCACCTGCTACAGCTTCCTGCGCACCGGCGTGGAAGACGGCATCGTGACCGGCGAGACCGCCGACCTCGTGATGCAGTACATGTCCATGGTGGAGAACGCCAAGACCATCACCGAGGATCTGGACGCCCGGTACGAAGCCTTTGCGGATGCCGAAGCTTTTCTGATCGAGAATGCACTGGTCATCCCGCTGGGGATGCCGGTGCCGCCCTACATTGCCACCCGTCTGAACCTGTGGGAGGGCCAGTACGCGCCCACAGGCCTTTCCACCAACCGTCTGAAGGGCGTGCACATCCTCGACCATTACGTTTCCATGGAGGAGTATAACGCCAACCGGGATGCGCGGTAAAAACTGAATCGGAAACTCCCCCAGTCTGCTGCGCAGACAGCCCCCTCTGGGATGGGGCCTCTGGCGAAACCGGAAACTTTCCCGTCATGCCAAGGGCTCCCTCCCCGAGGGAGCTGGCTTTGCGCAGCAAAGACTGAGGGAGTTTTTGTTTGCTCCTCATTTTTCCCGCAAAAACTCACAAATCACTTTCCAAACGTAAGATTTTGCGTTATTCTATACTTATCTGTATTAACAAAGAAAAGAGAGGTGCACGGCTATGGTGCAATATCTCGCAAAACGCATCGGACGCTCCATTCTGACCCTGTTCGTCATTGTGACGCTGGTGTTCTGCCTGCTGCGGCTCATGCCGGTGGAAGGATACTTTGCAAACTACGAAAAAATGACCGAGGCACAGATCCAGGCCGGTTTGCAGTCCATGGGCCTGCTGGACCCGCTGCCGGTGCAGATCGGCCATTTCTGGCGGGATGCGCTGCACGGTGATCTGGGCGTGAGCCACATTTATAAGCTCAACGCTCCCGTGACCAAGATCCTTGCCCAGAAGCTGCCCATTTCCATCGAAATGGGTGTGCTGGCCATGCTGCTGAGCCTTGTGCTGGGCATCCCGCTGGGCCTTGTCATGGGCCGTTATAAGGGCCGCTGGCCGGATAAGCTGGGCACGGCATTCATCGTGCTCATTCAGGCGGTGCCTGCGGCAGTGTACTTTTTGTATATCCAGATGTACGGCACCACCGCCATGGGCGTGGGCCTGCTGTTCGATGCCGCCAACTGGCGCTATTGGGTGCTGCCGGTGTGCAGCATGAGCCTTGCAAACCTTGCGTTCTACGCCATGTGGCTGCGCCGCTATATGGTGGACGAGAGCAACAAGGACTACGTCAAGCTGGCCCGCGCCAAGGGCGTGAGCGAGAACAATATCGCCCTGCACCACGTATTCCGCAACGCCATGGTGCCGCTGGTGCAGTACATTCCCTCCGCATTCCTGAACACCGTCGTCGGCTCCATCTACATCGAAAGCCTGTACAGCATCCCGGGCATGGGCGGCCTGCTGGTCACCTGTGTGCAGCGCCACGACAACACCATGGTGCAGGGCATCGTGCTGCTGTACGCCTGCGTGGGCATCATCGGCCTGATTTTGGGCGATGTGCTCATGGTGCTCATTGACCCCCGCATCAACTTTGGCAAGAAAGAAGGTGGACGCTGATGCTCTCTTTTCTGAAACGCGAAAAATCGAAGCAGCTGGAGGATCATCTGAATGCTGCTCAGGCACAGCGCCGCACCGGCTGGGAAAATCTGCCGGAGGATGAGCTGTTCACCCCCGCCGGGTTCAGTGAGGAACAGGCCGAAGCCACCGCCAGCTCCAACTACAGCTACTGGGGCAGCACCTTCCGTGCCTTTTTCAAGAACAAGTTCGCCGTGGCCCTGCTGATCGCGCTGGTGGTCGTGGTTGCCTTTGCCTTCATCCAGCCCCACTTGCCCGGTCAGGCAGACCCGAACCTGTGCGCCGTGGACCCTGTGACCGGCATCCAGTACCGCAACATCGCCCCCGGGCAGGACGGCTTTATCTGGGGTTCCAACTCCATCGGTCAGGACCTGTGGGCACGCATCTGGGCCGGTGCACGCACCAGTCTGACTATCGCCTTCTTCGTGGCCCTCATCGAAGCTGTGGTGGGCATTACCGCCGGTGTGCTGTGGGGCTATGTGCGCGGGCTGGACTTTGTGTTCACCGAGCTGTACAACATCTTCGATAACATTCCCACCGCCATCGTGCTGATCCTCATTTCCTATGTAGCCACCCCCAGCATCTGGACCATGGTCCTTGGCATGGCCATCAAGGGCTGGATCGAAATGGCACGCTTCATCCGCAACCAGATCCTCATCATCCGCGACCGGGATTATAATGTGGCTTCCCGCTGCATCGGCACGCCCACCATCCGCATCGTGCTGCGCAACCTGCTGCCCTACCTCGTCTCGGTCATCATGCTGCGCATGGCCCTCACCATCCCGGAAGCCATTGGCAACGAGGTGTTCATCACCTACATCGGTCTGGGCCTGTCCGTGGAGACCCCCTCGCTGGGCAACCTGGTCAACGACGGCCGCAAGGTGATGATGCAGGCCGGGCTGCGCTACCAGCTGCTGTACCCCACCCTCATCCTGAGCTTTGTTACCATTGCGTTCTACCTGATTGGCAACGCCTTCTCGGATGCTGCCGATCCGAAGAACCATCTGCAGTAAGGAGGGGATATCATGGAACACAACCAGCTCATTCTCTCCGCAAAAGATGTCAACATCCAGTTCAACCTGCGTGGAAAAGTGCTGCATGCCATCCGTGGCATCGATCTTGACCTCTATCAGGGAGAGGTGCTTGCCATCGTAGGCGAGAGCGGCTCCGGCAAGAGCGTTTTTACCAAGAGCTTCATGGGCCTGCTGGATGCCAACGGCTCCATTACCAGCGGCACCATTGATTACTACGGCATGGCGGACGGCAAGCCGCTGCGCCTTTCTGACCTCAGAACCGAAAAGGACTGGCTGCGGGTACGCGGCCGCGAGATTGCCATGGTCATGCAGGACCCCATGACCAGCCTGAACCCGCTGAAGACCATCGGGGCACAGATCATGGAAGCCGTTGCCCTGCATCAGGGCTTAAAGGGTGCTGCCGCCAAGGAAAAAACGCTGGAATACCTGCGGGATGTGGGCATCTCTGACCCGGAAAAGCGCTTTAAGCAGTACCCGCACGAGTTCTCCGGCGGCATGCGCCAGCGTGTGGTCATTGCCATTGCGGTGGCCTGCAGCCCCAAGATCCTGATCTGCGACGAGCCTACCACCGCACTGGACGTGACCATTCAAGCCCAGATTTTGCAGCTTTTGAAGGAGATGCGGTTCAAGTACGATCTGACCATCGTCATGATCACCCACGATCTGGGCGTTGTGGCAAACATTGCAGACCGCGTGGCTGTGATGTACGCAGGCGACATTGTGGAGATCGGCACTGCTGACGAAATTTATTACGATCCCCGCCACCCCTACACATGGGCGCTGCTTTCCAGTATGCCGCAGATGGGCGTGAAGGGCGAGGACCTGTTCAACATCGTGGGCACACCGCCAAACCTGTTTGCGGAAATTCGCGGCGATGCTTTTGCGCCCCGCAACCCGCAGGCGCTCAAGATCGATTTTGTCAAGCGCCCGCCTTACTTTAAGGCAACGCCCACCCACAAGGCTAAAACATGGCTGCTGGACCCCCGGGCGCCCAAGATCGAGCCGCCTGCTGCGGTAAAAATGCTGCGAGAGGAGGGGCTGTAAGATGGAAAATGAACGCGAAGTTCTTTTGGAAGTGAACCACCTGAACGTAACCTACGGCTCCGGCAAAAAAGCATATGAAGCTGTGCAGGATGCCAACTTTAAAATTTATAAGGGCGAGACCTTCGGCCTTGTAGGCGAAAGCGGCAGCGGCAAAACTACCATTGGCCGGGCCATCCTGCGCATTCTGCCCACCTCGGGCGGCGAGATCCTTTATAAAGGCCAGAAGATCAACGGCAGAATTTCCCGCCAGCTGGACAGGCAGATCATCAAAGAGATCCAGATGATCTTTCAGGACCCGCAGTCCTCGCTGAACGAGCGCGCCAAGGTGAGCTACATCGTGGGCGAAGGCCTGCAGAACGTCCGGCCTGATCTTTCCACCGCCCAGCAGGAGGAAAAGGTGCGTCAGGCTCTGCTGGACGTGGGTCTGCTGCCGGAATTTGCCTCCCGCTTCCCCCACGAATTTTCCGGCGGACAGCGCCAGCGCATCGGCATTGCCCGGGCCCTGATCGTGGAGCCGGAGTTCATCGTTGCCGATGAGCCCATCAGCGCACTGGATATGTCCATCCGTGCACAGGTGCTGAACCTGCTGCGCCGCCTGCAGAAGGAACGCGGCATCACCTACCTGTTCATCGCCCACGATCTTTCCGTGATGCGCTACATCTCCGACCGCATCGCCGTCATCCACAAGGGCCGCATCGTGGAGCTGGCCGGGGCCGAAGAGTTGACAGCCCACGCCATCCACCCCTATACCCGCAGCCTGCTTTCCGCCATTCCCATGCCGGACCCCCGCCGGGAGCGGCAGAAAAAGCTGCTGGTGTACGACCCCGCCATGCACGACTACTCCAGAGAGGCCCCCCAGTGGCGCGAACTGCGGCCTGAGCATTTTGTACTGTGCAGCGCTGCCGAAGCCGAGCAGTGGCTGCCGCGCTGACCCCCAACATTTCGGGCTGAATCGTTGTTTTACGGCTCTTTTACGCAACATTCAAAGTTTATTTCTTGACATTCTCCGGCAGCTCCACTACAATAGAATCTGCATCATTGATTCTGATTTTTGAGTTATTAGCGTGTTCTGACCGGCGGCTTTCATCTTCTTTGCAAAGTTGTCGGCTTTTGGCAATGAAAAGAAGAAGAAAGAAAAGAGGACTTTATTCTATGACTACTGAACAGCGTGAACCGCTCTATGCGTCCACTGCGAAGCCCTGGCTGAAGTACTATGACCAGAAATACATCGACATGCCCCTGCCCAAGTGCAGCGCCTTTGAGTATCTCTGCCATCAGAACAAGAACCATCTGAGCGAGACCGCTCTGGAGTATTATGGCCGCAAATTCACCTTTGCAGACCTCTTTGTGAATATCAAGAAAACCGCTGCCGCCTTCCGTGCTCTCGGCGTGAAAAAGGGCGACATCATCACCGTTGTCAGTGTGATGACCCCCGAGGTGATCTATGCCTTCTACGCTGTCGATATGATCGGTGCAACGCTGAATCTGGTGGACCCGCGCTACAGCGTTGAGGGCATCCACGAGTACATCGAAGAGGTAGATTCCCGCCTGCTGATCTGCCTGAATGTGACCTATGAGCGCTGCCACAAGGCAGAAAAGCGCACCAATGTGGAGCGCGTTCTGGTCATCAGCCCCGCAGACTCTCTGCCGCTGCATCTGGCCGTCGGCTACAAGCTGACCAACCCCGACAAGAACCGCTACAAGTCCAATGTGATCCACTGGAAGGACTTTATTGCACAGGGCAAGGATCAGAGCATGAACGCCGAACCCTACGACCCGCAGCACGCCTGCGTGGTGGTGCACACCGGCGGCACCACCGGTTCACCCAAGGGCGTTATGCTGACCGACGACAGCTTTAACTCTCTGGCCCACGAATTCATCGCCCAGAGCAACCTGTTCTGCCGCGGCCAGAAGCTGATGAACGTCATGCCTCCGTTCATTGCCTACGGCTATGCCTGCGGCGTGCACATGCCGCTGGTCATGGGCCTGCACGTCGTCATCATCCCCAATCTGGACCCCGACAAGCTGGGCGCACTGATCTGGAAGCACAAGCCCGAGCACATGTTCGGCGTTCCGGCCCACTACCAGCAGATGGCAGCTTCTCCGCTGCTCAAGAAGAAGAAGGATCTCTCCTTCATCCGCAACTATGCCGCCGGCGGCGACTCGCTGCCGCTGGGCGCTGAGCTGACTGTGAACGAGTTCCTGAAGGCGCACAACGTGGAATATCCGCTGGCCAAGGGCTACGGCATGACCGAGGTCGCCTCTGCCGCTACCGTTGCCGCCGGCAACGTGACCAAGCCCGGCAGCGTGGGCATTCCCATGCTGAACACGGTGGTGTCCATTTTTGAGCCTGGCACCGAGACCGAACTGCCCATCGGTGAGCGCGGTGAGATCTGCATCTGCACCCCCACCGTCATGAAGGGCTACTACAATAAGCCCGAGGAGACCGACATGATCCTGCGCCGCCATGCAGACGGCCAGATCTGGGCACACACCGGCGATGTCGGCTACATGGACGAGGACGGCTTTGTGTATCTGGATTCCCGCATCAAGCGCATGATCATCCGTCACGATGGCTTCAAGGTGTTCCCGTCCATGATCGAGAACGTCATCAGCCGCCACCCGGCCGTGCATCAATGCTCGGTGGTGGGCTGCACCGATAAGGACCATGTGCAGGGCCGCCTGCCCTTCGTCTACGTGGTGCTGGACCCGGAAGGCGACAAGAAAAAGCGCCAGATCGTGCGGGAACTGCGCCAGCTGTGCAATGAAGAGCTGCCGGAGTATGTGCAGCCGGTGGGCTACAAGTTCATCTCCGAAATGCCCTTTACCCCTGTTGGCAAGGTGGACTACCGCAAGCTGGAAGAAGAGATCACTCCCCGCGATTACTGATCCTGAACTTCACCCTGTAATTTTTCAGACACTGAGCTCTCCCGAAAGGGAGAGCTTTTTTGTATGGAAGGAACCGCAGAATACGGACGCAGCGATGGCCGCAATTTTTTGAATTTTGTCAGTTGACAATTTTTACTTTCCATTTTATCATAGAGACAACAGCTGTGCCGCACAGGTGCAGTCATTCCAGAAAGAAGGAATTACAATGAAAAACAAAAAGTTTGCCAGCTTTCTGGCCGCAGCGGCAGCGCTTGTGCTGCTGGCCATGCCTGCATTTGCTGCCGACGAACAGACGGAGCTGCCTGCCGCCGAAGCAGCAGAGGTTCAGCAGGAGCAGACCGCAGCGCCTGCCGAGCAGGAGACCGCCCTGCCCGCCGATGCCCAGACAGCCGGCGAACCGGAGCAGCAGCTCACCTATGTGGCGCTGGGCGACAGCATCACCTCCGGTGTCGGCCTTGCCGATATGAAATACAACATCGCCCAGATCGGCTACGATCTGCAGCCGAACTTTGAGGGCTACCCTTCCCAATGCTACACCGCCCTTGTGGGCAAGGGCCTTGGGCTGGACCGCCAGCACGCCATCAATCTGGGCCTGCCCGGCCTGATGAGCCCTGACATGCTGGATATGGTGCAGAACAGCGCCATGCCCAAGATGAATCAGGCTTCCGGCGCATATTACGTCTACCCGGAATATCAGGAGTATCTGCGCAAGGCCGATATCATTTCCATCCAGATCGGCTCCAACGACGCGCTGGTGCCCTGCATCGTGGGTCTGGGCGAGGCCACCAACTGGAAGAGCGAGCAGCTTGCCGCACTGATGGTCAGCGGTGCCCTGCGTGATTTCAACTTCCAGAAGCTGGGGCTCTTCCTCGAAGCGCTGAACCGTATGACCCTTACCTTTGACGAGAGCCGCGCCACCAACCGCCTGCTGTTCCGCGGCATGGATGAGATCTGCGATCAGGCCTATACCAATGTGACCAACAGCCTGCCGCAGATCGTGGCCAGTATCCGCGCACTGAACCCGGATGCCAAAATCGTGCTGCTGGGTTACACCAACCCCGTGCCTCTGCTGCCCGCATGGAACCGCTATTTCAGCAAATTGAACCGCTTTGCCAAAGACCTTGCCGCACAGGAAGGCTTGATCTATGTGGACATTCCCCGTGCGCAGACCGCTGCCGACGGCCACCCCACCGTTAAGGGCCACCAGTACATTGCACAGCAGATCCTGAATGCGATCCAGTAATTCTTTATGACCAAAAACAGCCGGCCTCCGCGCAGGAGACCGGCTGTTTCTTTGTAGAACCCGTTTTCAGCTCAGCCGGCCACTTTCCACCGAAAAGCTGATATCTGCCGCAGCCATGGTAGACTTTCGGTGGGAGACCAACAGCACCGTTTTGTCTTTGCACTCTGCCCGCACAGCCTTGAGGATCACGCCCTCATTCAGGCTGTCCAGATTGGAGGTAGGCTCGTCCAGCAGCAGGAAGGGTGCATCATGCAGGAAGGCACGCGCCACACCGATGCGCTGGCGCTCGCCGCCGGAAAGTGCACCGCCCAGCTCACCCACCGGGGTATCATAGCCCTTGGGCAGGCTGTGGATAAAGCCGTCCAGCGCAGCCTTTTTGCAGGCTGTTTCCACCTCTTCCCGGGTGGCATCCCGCTTTGCAATGCGGATGTTGTTCTCAATGGTATCGTCGAACAGCTCGGTCTCCTGCGTCACAAGGCTTTCCTGTTCGCGCAGGGCGGCGGTGTTCACGTGGCGGATATCCTCTGCGCCAAAGCGGATGCTGCCGCTGGATACATCCCAGAAGCGCATCAGCAGCCGCAGGAAGGTAGACTTTCCGCTGCCGGAGCGGCCGGTGATGCCCACGATCTTCTTTTCCGGAACGGTCAGGCTCAGGTCATGCAGCACCTCCTCATTGGCATAGGCAAAGTTCACATGCTCTGCCGCAGCACCTGCAAATGCGGTGTCTGTGCCGTCGGTCACATCGGCGGTGACGGGCTGTTCGTCCAGCAGGTCCAGCACGCGGTCTGCGCTGGCGAACACCTGCGTCAGGCTGGCACCAAGGTTTGCCAGCGCCACCACCGGGCCAAAGGAGCTGAGGGCCGAAAGGGTGCACACCAGTACGCCCTCCACGCCCATTTTACCGTTCTGGTAAAGGTTCAGGCTCACACCCAGCACTGCCAGCACCGTGAGCAGGATCAAGGTGTTCGTGATGGCCACGGTCAGGCCCTCGCGGTATTTCATCGCCTTCTGCTTTTCGCCCAGCATCTCACTGTGGGCCGTGATGCCCTCGGCGCGGGCTGCGGTGTCCTGATACTGCAGGGTGTCCTTCAGGCCGCGCAGGCTTTCCAGCACATAGCTGTTGGTATCGGCCAGTGCCTGACGGTACTCCCGGGCGGCACGGTCGCCGCGCTTTGCGCTCCACACCGGCAGGGCCACGCCTACCAGCAGATAGCCCGCCAGCAGCACCAGCGCAGGCAGGATGTGCCAGCTGCCCACAAAGCCCGTCATGCCGATGACGCAGATGAACGCGATGCAGATGGGCGAAATGGTGTGGGCATAGAACACCTCCAGCGCCTCGATGTCGGCGGTGATGAGCGAGATCAGGTCACCGCGGTCACGGCCTTCCAGCTTTGCCGGGGTCAGACGGCGCAAGGCACCGAACACCTTATCGCGGATCAGGGCCAGCAGCTTGAAGGCGATATAGTGATTGGACGCCTGCTCTGCGTAACGCAGAACGCCGCGCAGCAGCGCAAACACCAGAATACAGGCAAAGGCCGTGCCCACGGTCCTCACCGGGCTTGCAAGCCCCAGCGCACGCAGGATGCCAAAACCGCCGAAGATGGTAATGAAGGTGGCGCAGAAGTGGCCTGCCACCCCCATCACGATCGCTGCCAGCATAACGGGCAGCATGGGCTTTACCAGTACGATCAGCCGTCCCACAATGGCAAAGGGGCTGCGATGATTGCTCTTGTTCATGCTCAGGCATCCTCCTCTTCCAGTGTTTCCAGCTGCCGCTGTGCCAGATACAGGCGGCTGTAGGCCCCCTGCTTTGCCAGCAGCTCGGCGTGGGTGCCCTGCTCGATCACACGGCCATTGCTCATTGCATAGATGCAGTCGCTGTGCACCACGTTTGCCAGGCGGTGGGAGATCAGGATGATCGTCTTTTTTCCGGCCAGACTGTGGATGGCCTGCATGATGTCGTTCTCGCTCTCGGCATCCACGTTGGAGGTAGCCTCGTCGAAGAGGTAGATGGGCGTATCATGCAGCAGGGCCCGCGCCATGGCAAGGCGCTGGCGCTGGCCGCCGGAAAAATTGCTGCCGCCCTCATGCAGAGCGGTCTGCAGGCCGTTCTGGCTGCGGCAGAAATCGGCCAGATTCACCTGTTCCAATGCCGCCCAAAGCTGTGCCTCGTCCGCGTCCGGCTTTGCCATGCGCAGGTTGCTCTCCACCGTACCCTTGAAGATGGCGGCGTTGTGGGGCACCAGCGTCAGGGTGCGCAGACGCTGTTCCTGCTGCAGCTCCTGCACCGGCACGCCGCCCAGCGTCACGCTGCCGGTATAGCCGGTGCGGCTGCCGGACAGCAGCGCCGCAATGGTGCTTTTGCCGCAGCCGCTCTCACCCACCAGCGAGACAAAGCTGCCCTGCGGAATGGTAAAGGAGACATCGTTCAGGATGGTGCGGTCCTTCTCGTAGCCAAAGGTGACATGCTCAAGCTTCAGAGTCGTATTCTCTCCGGGCACGCGGTCACCATCGGCAGGCTCTTCCGCTGCCAGAAGCTTGAAGATCTTCTCTGCCGAAGCGGCACCGTTCATGGCAATGTGGAAGTAGCTGCCCAGCAGCCGCAGCGGCAGGAAAAAGTCCGCCGCCAGCAGCACGATGGTCAATGTGGCGGTCAGGGTCAGCCGGCCTGCCGCAAATGCAGCCACCGCGCTGATGATGCCAAGGCCCGCACCGCCGTAAGCCATCAGGTCCATCAGTGTCACCGAGTTCAGCTGCATGGTGAGCACCTTCATGGTGATCTTGCGGAAGCGCTCGGCCTGCGCGTTCATCTGCTCGTGCTTCCAGCCGTCGGCCTGATAAATTTTCAGGGTGGTCAGGCCCTGAATGTTCTCAAGGAAGCTGTCGCCAAGGGTGGTGTACTCGCCCCAGTAGTTCGCCAGCAGCTTTTTGGCAAACTTCTGCACTGCCACAATGGACATGGGGATCAGCGGCACGCAGCACAGCAGGATGATGGCCGACCGTGCGTGCACACCCACCAGCAGCACAAACAGGGTAACGGGTGCCAGCAGGCTGTAAAACAGCTGCGGCAGGTATTTTGCAAAGTAGGTGTCGATCTGCTCCACACCTTCGCTGGCCAGCATCACCACCTCGCTGGTGGCCGCCGTCTCGGTGTAGTTGGGGCCAAGGCGGGCAAGCTTTGCGTAGATGCTGCTGCGCAGGGTGCGCTTGACATCCTTGGAAGCCTGATCGCTCATGGCCGATGCCAACATGGTAAAGGCAAAGCGCATGGGCACCGTGGCAAGGCAGAGCACAAGGTTCTGCCACAGCTGTGCACTGGTCAGGCTGCCCGCAAAGGCTGCGCCCACCAGCTGGGCAATGGCCCGCACAAAGATCACGTTGCACAGCATCCCCAGCCATTGGAAAGCCACATTGGCTCCCACATACCGCAGCGCACCGCGGTCAAAGGACAGCAATTTTTTGTTGATCACTGGGCTTTCTCCGTTTCTGCTTTTTCTGCATCACTGCCAAACAGACGCTCATATTCGCCGGTAAAGATGCGCTCCGGCAGTGCACTGGTCATGGCAAGGGCAGCGGTAAAGCGCTCTTCTTCGCTCAGCGACTCACTGACCGGTGGGAAATGGGTCAGGATCGTTTTCAGCTCCCGATCCACCTGTTTTGCCACCCAGATGCCCCGGTCTGTCATATAGATCTTGCCGTAGTGCTCCTTTACGATCATGCCGCGCTCCATGAGCAGATTCATGATACGCACCACCGAGGGCTTGGTCACGCCAAGCTTTTCGGCAATGCTGCGGGAGCTGATATCCAGATGGGTCTGTGAGACTTCGTAGATCGCCAGCAGATAGCGCAGATGCGCCGACGTAAGTTCCATGCCGATCACTCTCTTTTCTGATAGATTTTCCAATGTTATCCAAAGCTAACTTTTTGTTTCTGAAAAAAGGGCGCGAGCCGAAACTTCCAGCCCGCGCCCTTTGCGGATCATTTCAATGCTCAGTGACAGCCGCTGCAACCGCTGCAGCTGCCATTGCAGCCGCCTTCGCCGCAGCCGCTGCACCCACTGCAGCCGCCGCCATGCTTGTGGGAGTGCCATGTGATCCAGCCCACACCGCCAAACACGATGACTGCCACAATGATCGTGGGCAGATTAAAATTTGCAGCGAGGAATTCCATCATACAAAACACACCCTTTCACAATGTCATGCGGTTCGATCAGATCTTGGTCACGTCGATTTTGACCTCGTTGTCGCCAACATACTTGTTGGGACGGACCAGCAGGTAGATGAAGCCAACCAGAACAACAGCAGCCACGATGGTGAAGAAGTTGAAGCCAATCTCACCGGTGATCAGGCCGCCCAGCTGGTACACCACCAGAGCGGCGCAGTAAGCCAGAGCGCACATATAACCAATGGCGATGGCGGTCCACTTGCCGTTGTTCATCTCGCGCTTGATGGCGCCCATAGCAGCGAAGCAGGGAGCGCACAGCAGGTTGAAGATCATGAAGGCGTAAGCCGACAGAGCGGTGTAGTCCTGCGCAACAGCAGCCCAGATCTCATCGCCGTTC
>UMEI01018921.1_pt1 | contig 14536 bp, 15 predicted proteins | sample 1964711 | NCBI WGS metagenome assembly UMEI01 (sample SAMEA4836016, study PRJEB28245) | human gut metagenome | biome: gut microbiome; material: fecal sample | place: Denmark | collected 2008 | reverse complement strand
GTGGAGATCGTTATTTATCAACACCTTTAATTCAAGATTAGATAGGGGAATTTAAATGATTGAAGAATTAAGACATAATTTCCGTAACGGACGAATGTGTAAATAGTTTCATTTATTCATAAAACAATATATAATATTTATACAAAAGAAAGAAGAGGAAATTAAAATGGCAGTAACTAAAAGAGAAGATAGAAAATTTAAATTTGAAACATTACAATTACATGTAGGACAAGAACAACCAGATCCAGCAACAGATGCAAGAGCAGTACCTATTTATCAAACAACATCTTATGTATTTAAAAATAGTGCACATGCTGCAGCACGTTTTGAATTAGCAGATGCGGGGAACATCTATGGACGTTTAACAAACTCTACACAAGGTGTATTTGAAGATCGTATTGCTGCTTTAGAAGGTGGGGTAGCAGGTTTAGCTGTTGCTTCTGGAGCAGCTGCAATCGCTTATACTATTCAAGCTTTAGCAGGACAAGGTGAACATATCGTTGCTCAAAAAACAATTTATGGGGGAACTTCTAACTTATTAGCACATACATTTACTCAATATGGAATTACAACTACTTTCGTAGATGCTCATAATTTACAAGAAGTTGAAGATGCAATTCAAGAAAACACAAAAGCAATTTATTTAGAAACTTTAGGAAATCCTAATAGTGATATTCCTGATATCGATGCAATTAGTGCAATCGCTAAAAAACATGGATTACCAGTTGTTGTTGATAATACATTTGGTACACCATATCTATTTAGACCAATTGAACATGGTGCTGATATCGTTGTTCATAGTGCTACTAAATTTATTGGTGGTCATGGTACAAGTTTAGGTGGTGTCATTGTTGATGGTGGTACTTATGATTGGGCTAAGAGTGGACGTTATCCATGGATCAGTGAACCTAACCCAAGTTATCATGGAGTGAAATTTACTGAAGCTGCAGGACCAGCTGCTTTCGTTACTTATATTAGAGCAATCTTATTAAGAGATACAGGAGCTACAATTTCTCCATTCAATGCATTCTTATTATTACAAGGTACAGAAACATTATCTTTAAGAATTGATCGTCATAATGAAAATACTAAAAAAGTTGTTGAGTTCTTACAACAACATCCATCAGTAGAAAAAGTAAATCATCCTTCATTACCAGATCATCCAGATCATGCTTTATATGAAAAATATTTCCCAAATGGTGGAGGATCAATCTTTACTTTTAATATTAAAGGTGGCGTAGAAGAAGCTCATAAATTTATTGATAATTTACAAGTATTCTCATTACTTGCTAATGTCGCTGATGTTAAATCATTAGTTATTCATCCAGCAACAACTACACATTCACAATTAACAGAAGAAGAATTAGCTGATGTTGGAATTCAACCTAATACAATTCGTTTATCAATTGGTACAGAACATATTGATGATATCTTATTTGATTTAAAAGAAGCTTTAGATCAAATTTAAAAACTTGGCAAAATGCCAAGTTTTTTATTCTGTTTCAGTTGTTGAATCTGAATTTGTATTTTCATTTGATGAAGAATCATCGGTTGTATTTTGTGATGAATCACTTTCATCGCTGTTTGTTGTATTATCACTTGATGTACTTTCTTCATTTTTAGATGAAGAAGATTTTTCTTGTTGGGTTTCTTTTTTTGTAGATGTTGACTTGTCTGTTTTTGTTTTATTTTGTTGATCTACTTGTTTTTCTAATTGATTAATTTGTTTTTGTTGATCTTGATAATGTTCATATGCAAAATAGCCACCAACTCCTGCACCAGCAATTAAAAGTAAAATAAGTAACGTGATAAGGAAAGTAGAAATTTTAGAACGTCCATTTTTTTTCTTTTTCACTTTCGTTTTTGTCTTCTTTCTTGTTACCTTTTTTGTTTTAGATCTTTTTTTATTTTTTGTATAGGAATAATCAGTATTATCATAGTATTCTTTTTCTAAATCATCTTGTTGATTATCGTTTTCATCTATATTTTCTTCTTCATCGTTGAATTTAAATCTTTCAGCCATAATTATCACCTCGCTATCATTTTATATATCAATATGAATTGAATTTGAACTTTTTATGTGAATTATTCGAAAATATTTGACTTTAGATATTAATTTTGTTTTTATAAATAGAGAAAGTGAGGATAAAAGATGGATAATTTGGAGTATTTAAAAGAAGTAGAGAAGAGTATTCAAAAAAAATATAAGAAAAAATTATGGAGACCTTTTTGCAAGGCTATTAATCAATATGAATTAGTAAAACCTGGAGATAAAATTGCTGTATGTATTTCTGGTGGAAAAGATTCTATGTTGATGGCTAAGCTCTTTCAAGAATTAAAAAGACATAATAAATTTGAATTTGAACTTGTTTTTATGGTAATGGATCCTGGGTACAATAAAGTAAATAGACAAATGATCATTGATAATTCGAAAAAATTAAATATTCCAATTCAAATATTTGATTCACAAATATTTGATTCTGTTTTTAATATAGAAAAATCTCCTTGTTATTTATGTGCGAGAATGAGAAGAGGACACTTATATGCTAAGGCAAAGGAATTAGGATGTAATAAGATTGCTTTGGGACATCACTATGATGATGTTATTGAAACTATTTTAATGGGTATGCTTTATGGAGCACAAATTCAAACAATGATGCCTAAACTTCATAGTTTGAATTTTGAAGGAATGGAACTTATTAGACCGATGTATCTTATTCGTGAAGATGATATTAAGGCATGGAGAGATGAACATGAATTAACATTTTTACAATGTGCATGTAAATTTACTGAAGAAAATCAAGATGCTCATGATGAAGAAAATGCTTCTAAACGTTTAGAAATTAAACAATTAATTAAGGATTTAAAGAAAGTAAATCCTTTTGTTGAAGGAAATATTTTTAAAAGTGTAGAAAATGTCAATTTAAAAACAATTGTTGCTTATAAAGATGATGAAGGGAAACATCTGTTTTTAGAACATTATGATGATTGATCGTGTAGAAATACACGATTTTTAAATAAAAAACATATCAATGATATGTTTATTAGATAATATATTCAATTTGATATCCATGTAAATCAGCAAGATCTTCTAAAGTATAGGATTCTAAATAATCAGTAATAACTTTATTTAGTCCTTTATAAAAAGGAAGAGTTAAACATTCACTATAACGAGGACATTGATTAGGTTCAGTTTCTAAACAGGCAACACAAGCGATTGGACCTTCAACAGCAACTAAAATATCTTTTGCTGTATATTTATTCATATCTCTTGTAAGAGAATATCCACCTTGGGCACCTCTAACGCTTTTAATAAGTCCTGCACGAATTAAAGGAGTAGCTATTTGTTCAAGATATTTGATAGAAATTTCTTGTCTTTTAGCAACATCTTTAAGAGATATATTTCCTTGTTCTTTATTTTGGGCTAAATCAATCATTAATCTTAGAGCATAACGCCCTCTTGTTGATATTTTCATATGACCACCTCTTGTTTATTATAACATCTTTTTTAGATAATTCCTAGAGAAATTATATGAATTAAACAAAAAGAAAAAAGACTAAAGTCTTTATTCTTGTTCAATAAATGTATTATAGATAGCACGAATTGCGTCATTAAAGTGAATGTTTTTAACACCAACAATGATATTTAATTCTGAAGAACCTTGATCAATCATTTTAACATTTATTTTTTTATTAGCTAAAGCTGTAAATACTTTTGCTGCAACTCCACGACCATCTTTCATACCACGACCAACGATAGCAATTAAAGCAAGGTCAGATTCAAGTTCAATTGAATCAGGTTCAACGGCACGATGTAAGTTAGCTAAAATTTCTTGTTCATGTTCAATGAATGAATTTAATTCAACAATTACGTTCATTGTATCAATACCAGAAGGTGTATGTTCATAAGATAGACCAGCTTCTTCAATAACTTGTAAAACTTTTCTACCAAAACCAATTTCATCATTCATCATATCTTTTTCAATCATGATTGTCGCAAAACCTTGTTTACCAGAAATACCAGTAATAATATGATCTGGTTTATGCACAGTACTTTCAACGATTAAAGTTCCAGCATCTTCAGGTTTATTAGTATTTTTGATTACAATAGGAATTCCTTGAGAACGAATAGGGAAAACAGCATTTTCATGTAAAACACTTGCTCCCATGTAAGAAAGTTCACGTAATTCTTTATAAGTGATTGTTCCAATCACTTCTGGATTTTTAACAATACGTGGATCAGCAACTAAGAATCCTGAAACATCTGTCCAGTTTTCATAAAGTTTAACTTGTCCACATTTAGCAACGATAGAACCAGTTACATCACTTCCTCCACGAGAGAAAGTTCTAATTTTTGTAGGGTCTTCACTACATGAACCATAGAATCCAGGAATAACACAATTTTCTACTTCACTTAATTTTTTAGATAAAACAGGATCTGTTTTTTTATCATCATAATTTCCATGTTCATCGATAAAGATACATGTTGCAGGATCAACAAATTCAAATCCTAAATAATTTGCAAGTAAGATACCATTTAAATATTCCCCACGACTTGCTGCATATTCTTCACTGATTTGATCTTGGAAGTTTTTCTTAATAACTTCAAATTCTTCAGTAAGATCAACTGTTAAATTAAGTTCATCGATAATACTTTGATAACGATCTTTGATTGTATCAAAAGTACATTCAAACTCTTGTTCACTTTCTGCGTTATATGCTTTGTATAATAAATCAGTAACTTTGATATCATCTTTAAAACGTTTACCAGGCGCTGAAGGTACAACAAAACGACGATCTGGATCACTTTTGATAATGTCACCGACTTTTTTAAATTGATGGGCATCTGCAAGAGATGAACCACCGAATTTGACGATTTTCACCATAATAATTCTCCCCTCATATTAATGATAATAAAATATCACTTTTTTCAAGTATATTCAATATTTTTTCAATATTGAAAAAATAAAACAATAAAAATATAATAATATTATATAGAAAAGAGGTCGACATTATGAGAGAAAATATGACATTTCTTACAAATTACTATCAAATAAGAGAAATGACAATTGATCGTATGAAAGAAATTATTGATCAAAATAAAAATGCAAAGGAAGGCGGTACTGTCTTTTTTGGAGATTCTATCACCCAATTTATGGATATAGAAAAATATTTTCCTGAAATAGATAATAAATATAATTGTGGTATTGGTGGAATTACTTCCACAATGCTGCTTCATTTTATTGATGAAGGAGTTTTAAAATTTAAACCTAAACAACTTGTTTATATGATTGGTACGAATGATTTAGGAAAAACAGTTATGCAATCACCTAAAGATATTGCTATTAATGTCAAAGAACTTGTAGAAACTGTACATTATAATTTACCTGAATGTGAAATTTATGTGGTCTCACCATTACCATGTTTACCAATGCATGATTATAAACATACACCTGGTGTATTGAGAAGTAATGATTTATTAAAAATGATTTATAAGGAATTTAAGAAGACAATTCCTTATGAATATGTAACTTTTATTAATGCTTATCCAATATTATGTAATAAAAAAGGTGAACCTGTTGAAGTTTACTATGAAGATGGACTTCATATCAATCATGAAGGATATCTACGTTATACAAATTGTTTAAAAGAATATATTTTATAATAAAAAGGAAACGAAAATATAAAAAACAAGGAATTATTTTTATAACTCCTTGTTTTTTTCTCTTTCTAACATATCTTGATAAGAATAAACACAACCACAATAATTTTGTCGATAAAGATTATATAATGTGGCGAACTTAACGGATTTTAAATAACCATTGTTCTTTTTAAAATCACTGAAAAGAAATTGTGTTTTTTCTTGATTAAAGCTTGCGCCAATTTCATTGATCCATTGGCTATTTTTGTGTGGAGAAACACTTAAAACAGTTGTCCAATAATCAAAGTGATGTAAAGATGCATAATCATAAGCATCTTTCATTCTCTTTGAATAACAAAGATAACAACGTTTTCCACCTTCAGGTTCATCTTTATATTGAGAAATATCTTTTAGATATTCTTTTGGTTGATATTCTTTTTCAACAACTTGAATATTTTGATTGAAATCTTGATTAAAGCGTTGAATAAAATTTTCTAATTCATGAAATCGTCGAAAATACTCGGTATCTGGATAAATGTTTGAATTAGAGTAATAAATAGTTATATCGAAAAATTCAGATATTTCTTTTAAAACGTTTCCGCTACATGGCCCACAACAAACATGAAGAAGTAGGGTGGGTTTTGTACCTTTTATTTTTTCTAATTCTTCTTTGAATTTTAAGTCGTAATTGATTTTCATTATAAAATCATCATGCTATCACCAAAGCTAAAGAAACGATATTTTTCTTTGACAGCTTCTTTGTAAGCTTTGAAAATAAGTTCTTTTGAAGCAAAGGCACTAATCAACATCAATAATGTTGATTTAGGTAAATGGAAGTTTGTGATTAAACAATCAATAGCTTCAAATTTATATCCAGGGTAAATAAAGATATCTGTATTTTCACTTGTTGCTTTAAATTTACCATATTTTTTCATATTAGCTTCTAGAGTACGTGTTGATGTAGTTCCTACCGCAATAATTCTTTGACCATTAGCTTTAGCTTTATTTAGTTTATCAGCGACTTCTTCACTGATTATATAGAATTCATTATGCATGTGATGATCTAAAACATTTTCTTCTTTAACAGGTCTAAATGTTCCAAGGCCAACATGTAAACATACATCAAGAATTTCAATACCCTTATCTTTTATTTTTTGATTGATTTCTTCAGTAAAATGTAAGCCAGCTGTAGGAGCTGCTGCACTTCCTTCAATTTTAGCGTAAACTGTTTGATATCTATTTTTATCTTCAAGTTTTTCTTTAATATAAGGAGGTAAAGGCATTGTTCCTAACTGATCTAAGATTTCGTAGAAGATACCATCGTATATCATTTCAAAAACACGAATACCTTCATCTTTGATTTCAATACATTTTGCTTTTAATAAGCCTTCACCAAAAGTAATGACTGTATTCATTTTTACAATACGTGCATTACCGCATAAACATTCCCAAGTATCTTTCTTTAATTCTTTTAATAAAAGAACTTCAACATGTCCATTTGTTTCTTCTTTAATTCCAAATAAACGAGCAGGAATAACTTTTGTATTATTTCTTACTAAAACATCACCTGGTTTTAAATAATCAAGAATATCATAAAAATGTCTGTGTTCAATATTTCCGTTTTCTCTATTTACTACCATTAATCTAGAAGTATCTCTTTTTTCAACAGGATGTTGAGCAATGAGTTCTTCAGGTAGTTCAAAATCAAATTCACTTAGTTTCATTTAAAAAGCCCTCTTATAAACATCTCTACCATATTTATCTAAAAATTCTTCTTTAAAATCTAATAAACGATCTTCTTGAATTGCTTTACGAATATCTTCTGAAAGTTGTAATAAGAATCTTACATTGTGAATCGATAACAATGTTTTTCCAAATAATTCATCTGATTTATGAAGATGTCTTAAATAAGCTCTTGTATAATTTCTACAAGTATAACAATCACATTCAGGATCAATAGGAGTAAAATCTTCTTTAAACTTTTCATTATTAATATTCATACGTCCATGATGTGTCATTAAAGCACCATGTCTAGCAACACGTGTTGGTAAAACACAATCATACATATCAATACCACGAATCGCAGCTTCAATTAAATCAATTGGATTACCAACTCCCATTAAATAACGTGGTTTATCTTCAGGTAACCATTGAACTGCATCTTCGACCATTTTATACATTACATCTTTTGGTTCACCAACGCTCGTTCCACCAATTGAATAACCAGGGAAATCCATTTCTACAAGTGCTTTGGCACATTTTTCTCTTAAATCAGGATATTCTCCACCTTGAACAATTCCAAATAACGCTTGTTTTTCATTATGATGTGCTTCTTTACCTCTTTTAGCCCAACGAATTGTTCTTTCAACACTATGTTTCATATAATCATAAGTTGCTGGATAAGGAGCACATTCATCTAAAGACATAATCATATCTGCTCCTAATTTGTTTTGAATATCGATAGCTTTTTCTGGAGATAAGAATAAAGACTTACCATCAATAATACTTTTAAAATAAACGCCTTCTTCTTTGATCTTTCTTGTTTTTCCCAAAGAAAAAACTTGGAATCCTCCACTATCTGTAAGAATAGGACCATCATAGTTCATAAACTTATGAAGACCACCTGCTTTAGCAACAATATCTTCCCCAGGTCTTAACCATAAGTGATATGTATTAGAAAGGATTACTTGTGATCCCATTTCTTTTAACATTTCAGGGGCAATTCCTTTTACTGTAGCTAGTGTACCTACAGGCATAAACATAGGTGTTTCTACATCTCCATGAGGAGTATGTAAAATCCCATATCGAGCACCACTTTGTTTACAAACATGTTTTAATTCATACCAAAAATCTTTCATTTTTCCACCTCTTTTTGCCTATTCATTATACATGAAAGTATTTATAAATAAAATAGAAAAAGAGCTAAATGCTCTTAATCAAATGTAACATATTCATTTTCTAAAGGTTTAGCACCTTCTAAATGATCAACATGTAAAATAGGAATATTACTTTGAATAGATTCATCATATTCTAAACTAATGGTTCCATCAACCACTAACCATTCATCTTTAATTAAATCTTTAGCGTATTTACTAATACATACTAAACCTAAAAGTTGCATATCATCGCTACAACATACCATAGCTTGTCTACCTAAAACAAAACCATTTTCAATTAATTTATCACGGCCAATCACTTTACCTTTGATCTTAATTGTTTTATTTTCATAGATTTGAGGATTTTCCATAATATGCATACAGAAAATACCATAATCCATATCATTTACTTCAATATAATCATCATTTAAGTTATATGGTAAATCATTAACAGTTAAATCTTCAATTTGTCTATTTTTATTTTCATAAACAATTTGACACATTGGATTTAAAGATTTAATACTTCCTCTAATAGGATATTTCTTTGTATTTTCATCACAACGATTAACAATAACTAAATCACTACCAGTAACATGATAAACGAATTGTCCACGCATATTGTTGTAATAAAGATCAAATGTTTCAGCAGAAATCGTTGTAAGGATTTGAACAACTTGCCATTGATCAATACAAATTTCATCCACGAATTTTGTATTATCCCACATTCCGTTATATTCAATCATAACTTGTGTTGGTTGGTATTTTTGATGTAAATGAAGAAGAGTTTCATAATTTAAATCTTCTTCGTTTTCAATAAATTCAACAGAAGTATTTTCTTTTTCTAAAGCTGGAATATCAAAAGCGACTTCACCTTCTTCGCAGGCAATGATCAAAGTTTTTTCATCTTCACCAAAACCTTGTTCAAGAAGAGTATCTTGGATAAATGAAGATTTTCCACTTTCTAAAAATCCAGTAAACAAATAAACTCTTGTTTTATTCATACGCTTATCCTAAAAATAACTCCTTAATTGTATTTTCATCTAAGTCTTTACCAATTACACAAACTTGGCCTGTATAAATAGGTTTACCTAAACGAATTTCAAATTCACCTGGTACTAAATCAAAATACCACCAATCTTCATTTCCGCTATCTACAAAACCTTTAGCTCTTAAAACATTATCATCATTACATAATTTATTTAAGATATCACTTAATTCAACTTCGTTATATTTTTTAACAGTATCAAATCCGATACTATTGAAAACTTCATCTGCATGATGGTGATGATGTCCACAACCACATTCATGATCATGGTCATGGTGATGATGATCATGCCCGCAACATTCATGGTCATGATTGTGTTCATGATGATCGTGTCCACAACATTCATGGTCGTGATCGTGTTCATGGTGGTCGTGTCCACAACATTCATGGTCATGGTCGTGTTCATGATGGTCATGCCCGCAACATTCATGATCATGTTCATGCAATAATTCTTCTTGAATGTTCACTTCACAAGCATTAATGATATCTAAACCATTTAATTTATCCCAAGCAGTTGTAATGATTGGTGAATGATCGTTTAATCCTTTTAAGATGTCTAAGCATTCTTTTAATTGGAATTCAGTTAAGTCTTGGCTACGACTTAAAACAATTAATGATGCATGTTCAACTTGGTTATTATAGAATTCACCAAAGTTTTTAGTATACATACGACATTTTTTAGCATCAACAACTGTAATAAAATTATCTAATTCCATTTCATCACTATTGATTGTAGAAACAGCTTTAATAACATCAGATAATTTTCCAACACCAGAAGGTTCGATAATAACACGATCAGGATGATACGTATCTAAGACTTCTTTTAATGATGTTTCGAAATCTCCTACTAAACTACAACAAATACATCCAGAGTTCATTTCGTTGATTGTAACACCAGAATCTTTTAAGAATGTTCCATCAATTCCAATTTCTCCAAATTCATTTTCTATTAATACGATTTTTTCATTTTGATATGCTTCAGCAATTAATTTTTTAATTAATGTTGTTTTTCCAGCACCTAAAAAGCCAGAAATAATATCTATTTTACTCATATATTTCACCTCCGCTAGATTATAACACTCATAAATCATTTCATCAAATGATAATACCTATGTTATAATGATTGACAAGTAAAGGGTGATAAAAAATGAAATGTCCAATAATTAAAAAATGTGGAGGATGCTTTTATCCACAAGATCAATATCAAGAAGAATTAAAAGAAAAGACATTATTTATAGAAAAAGAAATAAAGAAAACAAAATTAAAAATAGATGTAAAACTAACAGTAGCTTCACCATTAGTTAATGGTTATCGAAATAAAGCGATTGTGGCTTTTAATCAAAAATATGAATACGGTCTCTACGAAGAACATAGCCAAGATATTATTCCTTATAAACACTGTTTATTACACGAAGATATTATGGACGAAATCTTACAATATATACAAAGCTATTTAAGAAAGTATCGTGTTTCTATTTATGATCGTAAAAGACATAAAGGGTTATTAAGACATGTTTTAATTCGTCGAGGTGTTAAAACGAATCAAACAATGGTTGTTTTAGTATGTAATGAAAATATGTGGCGTGGATCTAAACAATTTTGTAGCCAATTAGTTAAGAGGTTTCCAAGCATTAAAACAATTGTCTTAAATGTCAATACACGTAAAACACCAATTGTTTTAGGTAATGAAGATAAGGTTCTTTATGGTAAAGGATTTATTGTTGATGAATTGTGTGGTTTGAAATTTAAGATTTCTCCACAATCTTTTTATCAAATCAATCATGATCAATGTGTTAATCTTTATACCAAAGCTTTATCCTTATTGAATATTAAAGGAAATGAAACAGCAATTGATGCTTATTGTGGTATTGGAACAATCGGAATGATTCTATCACAAAAAGTAAAACAAGTTATTGGAGTGGAAAGTAATAAGGATGCAATCAAAGATGCAAAAAACAATGCACGTATGAATCAACTTTCTAATATTCAATTTGTGTGTGATGATGCGACTGAATTTATGAAAAAACTTGCGAAAGAAAAGCATAAAGTAGATGTTGTCATTATGGATCCCCCAAGAAGTGGTTCAACCAAACAATTCATGGATTCGGTTAAAATATTAAATCCTAAACAAGTTGTTTATATTTCATGTGATCCAACGACACAAATTAGAGATATACAATACTTTAAAAAGATTGGTTATCATACTCATACAATGTATCTTTATGATATGTTTCCACATACAAGACATGTTGAGTCAATTTGCCTTTTAAGTGCTAAATAAAATCGATACTTTTGTATCGCTAAAAGTGATGAATGTATTCAATTAGTAACATTATTTAACTAAAAATGGAGGATAATTTTGAAAAAGAAAACTAAAGAAGTAACAACAAAATATACTTGGAAATTTTGGGGTTTGGTGATAGGTGAAATAACATTTATTGTTATTTTTATTCTTCTGTTTGGTTTGTCTATTAAAGCACTTGTCCAAGATATTCAAATAAATACTTATAAATATAAATCTGAAGGAACAGTAACTGTTGCAGAATTTTATGGAAAAACATGGGTTTCTAATGGTTCAGATAGTGGTTCTTCAAGTAAGTTTAGTTATATGCATTATGTTATTCATTTTGATAAAGAAGTTGGTGGATATGATCAGTATGAATATAGCGCAAGCAATATGATTGCGACAGAAAGATATTTAGGTGATCGATATGTTGTGTTATTTAATAATAATGTTGATAATGCAATAATAATTCAAAAAGAAGGTATCTTTATTGATAATGTTATTTTAGTGATATTTATTACTTTAATGATAATACTATTTCTTTTAAGAAAGAAAATATATTTAGGGTTTATTAGTTTGAATAAAAAGCAAGATAAATTTATTTGCAATTAGATACAGTTTAAAGAAAAAGATTTTATGAATTAATGGAAAATATTGATAAAATCTTTTTTTGTTTAATTGACAATTAAATGTACAAAAAAATGTATGATTTTTATAGTAAATTAAAACAGCTTGTATTACAATTGTTTTATGAAGAAGATAAGTAGGAGGGGTGTTTTTATGTATAAGATAAATGATTTATATGATTTAACACATAGTCAAGCAAAGGATTATTTATCAAAATATGAGTATCCTTGGCAAGCTTTAAAAGGAATTAAAGATTTTATTATTGAATTAGGAGAAACTTTAGGGGATGAATATCAAGAAGTGAATGAACATGTTTGGATTCACAAAGATGCTAAAGTTTTTGATAGTGCTTATATTGGTTCACCTTGTATTATTGGTGCAGGAACAGAAGTGAGACATTGTGCTTTTATCAGAGGAAGTGCATTAGTAGGAGAAAATTGTGTTATTGGTAATTCTGTTGAGTTAAAGAATGTTATTATTTTTGATAATGTACAAGTTCCTCATTATAACTATGTAGGTGATTCTATTTTGGGATATAAGTCTCATATGGGTGCAGGATCAATTACAAGTAATGTTAAAAGTGATAAAACACTCGTTGTTGTAAAAGATAGATTTAATCACGAAGAGATTGAAACGGGACTTAAAAAAATGGGTGCAATGCTAGGAGATTATGTAGAAGTAGGATGTAATAGTGTTTTAAACCCTGGAACTGTTATTGGAAGAAATAGTAATATTTATCCATTATCTAGAGTAAGAGGCGTTGTACCAGAAAATTCAATTTTTAAGGAACTTAATGATATCGTAGAAAAGAAATAATTATTAGAGGCAATGTGATTTAAAAACATTGCTTTTTTATTGATATTATAATCATACATGTAATTAAAATTATAAAAATTTAAATTAGATGAGTATTTAAGTAATTAAAATAGCATATTGGTTATAAAGGGTTGATAAAAATTAAAAAAATGGTATGGTTTAAGTAAATATTCTATATGAAGAAAGGATAGAAAAAATGAATAAAAAAGTAAGAAAAGCAATTATACCAGCAGCAGGATTAGGAACAAGATTTCTACCAGCAACAAAAGCAATCGCCAAAGAAATGTTACCAATCGTAGATATTCCAACAATTCAATATATCATTCAAGAAGCAGTAGACAGTGGAATAGAAGAAATCCTGATTATTACAAACAGTAATAAACATGCAATGGAAAATCATTTTGATAAAAACTATGAACTAGAAGAAAGACTAAAAGAGTCAGGAAAACTAGAACAAGTAAAAATGATTCAAGATATAGCAGATATGGCCAATATCTACTATATCAGACAAAAGGAACCAAAAGGATTAGGACATGCAGTCCTATGTGCTAAATCATTCATTGGAGATGAACCATTTGCAGTCTTATTAGGAGATGATGTGGTTGTCAATAAAGAAGGGAAACCAGCTTTAAAACAATTAATAGAACAATATGGAAAGACTTCAGCGTCTGTAATAGGAGTACAAACAGTCGATAAAAAAGATGTCAGCAAATATGGAATCGTAGAACCATCAAAATCACATCCAGCAAAAGGAAGACTGGTAAAACTAACAGATATGGTAGAAAAACCAGAAGTAGAGAAAGCACCAAGTCAACTAGCAGTCTTAGGAAGATATGTATTGACACCTGAAATCTTTGAATTGTTAGAAACACAAGGAAAGGGAGCAGGAGGAGAAATCCAACTGACTGATGCGATTAAAAGATTGTTAGATAGACAAGCGGTGTATGCGTATGATTTTGAAGGAAAGAGATATGACGTAGGGGATAAATTTGGATTTATCAAAGCAACAATAGATTTTTCATTAGATAGAGAAGATTTACATGATCAAGTAAATGAATATATTCATACATTAGTTGAAAAAGAAAAAGCTAAATAAAATATTATAAAGAAGCCTTTATTTAAGGGTTTCTTTTTTATAAAAACAAGTATAAAAGTATAATAATTTTTCTTTTTGCAATATCTAAAATACTCTATAAACACCAAATCATAAAAAAGCATCAAAAAAGATCAATGGGAAAAACGTTGAT